>Ga0070717_10000009_pt1 | contig 297183 bp, 297 predicted proteins | sample LARL113metaG_FD_71366 | JGI IMG/M metagenome (GOLD analysis project Ga0070717, IMG submission 71366) | Corn, switchgrass and miscanthus rhizosphere microbial communities from Kellogg Biological Station, Michigan, USA - LAR L11-3 metaG | ecosystem: Host-associated > Plants > Roots >...
GGCGACGCTGCGCAGAGCCTCGAGCGGGAGCGCGGCGGTCGCCAGGCGCAGCCTGACGGGCGGATCCTCGGGCCACGTCCGCCGGTCGGTGTCGGCGCCGAGCAGCCGGGCGAGGTCGGCGTAGATCTCGGCCGGTGGGATGCCGAGGGCGTGGGCCACGGCCACCAGCCGCTCCGTCGACATCTCCTTGCGTCCCCGCTCGACCTCGGAGAGATGACCCGGCGACAGGCCGGCCTCGGCTGCTACCTCGCTCAGGGTCCGGCGGGCAGCTTCGCGCCGGCCGCGCAGCACGGAGCCCAGCGCCTGCCGGATGAACTGGGTGGTTTCGCTGTAAGCGAAGACCATTTGTCTCAGGCAAACGATACGCGGTTTCGACGCTAGCGGCGCGCGAAAGTCGGTCCGGGCGGCACGCCCACCTTCTCGCCGCGGCGGCGGCGCAGCTCCAGCTCCAGGCTCTCGAGGCCGCGAGCCATCGCCCACCTGTGATTGGCGCCGAAGACCGGCCGCATCACGAAGCTCAGGTAGCGCAGCAGCGGCTTGTTGGCTGCGATGCGCCAGTCGTACGTCGCCTCAGTGTGCTCGCCGTCCTGCGTGATCGTCCAGACGCCGGTCCCCTCGAAGTCGCCGTCGGCGCGAAGGCTGAAACCACGCGGTGGATTCGACTCGGTCACCGTGAACTTCCACCGCAGCGTGTAGGGAAGCCACCCTTTCGTGTAGAGGTCGATGACGCGCCCGACGTGCGTCTTGGGGTCGCCCGGCGACAGCTCCTTCACCGCGAGGTAGACCGAAGGCCACCATCGCGCCAGCGCGGTGGCGTCGGCGAGGATCTCCGCCACCTCTTGCGGGGTGGCCTTCACGCGCCACCGCGTCAGGAAGCGATACTCGGGCGCCAGCGTCTCACTCCTTCAGGTTGGCCGGGTCGAGCAGCTCCTGCTTCGGCCGCTCGATCTTCTGTCGGGAGCGCATGATCTCGATCAGCTTCTTCCGGCCCTTGGGCGGGCCGATCATGATCGCACCAACCAACCGGTCGTCCTTGAAGAACAGCTTGCGGTAGAACTTCTCCTCGAAGCTGAACGTGCGCACCGACTCGAGGCCGGGCTGCACGTCGGGCGTCACGCCCATCACCGCCAGCGTCGATCCGAACATCGTTGTCGTGTAGGTCGGCACGTCGAAGAAGTCCTCGTTCGCGCCCGCCATGTTGCGCGCCGCCACCTTGCCGTGCGCCTCGGCGTTGTCCCACGTGCCCATCTGGTTGTGTCGCTCGACCATCAGGTCGTAGAACACCGCGACGTCGCCGGCTGCGTATGCGTCGGGCGCGGAGGTGCGGAGCTTGGCGTCGGTGACGATTCCGCTCTTCAGCTCGAACTCGTTGCGAACCGGCTCGATGTAGTAATCAAGCCCGACGCCGTAGGTCAGGAGGTCGAACTCCACCTTATGGCCGTTCACGGTTTCGGCGAGGAAGCGACCGTCGAGGCGGCTGAACTTCTGCACCTCGTCGGACGTGATGAACTGCACGCCCTGCTCCTCGCCTAGCTGCCGGCATAGCTGTCCGCCTTCCTGGTCCAGGACGTAGCGCAGGAACCAGGGTCCGCGCATGATCCACGTGACGTTCGCCTTCTTGCGAAAGCTGACCCCTTCAGCCAGCTCGTAGCCGATGAAGCTTCCTCCCATCACGAGGACACGTTGGGACTGGTCCGCTTTCTCGATGATCGCGTCGGTGTCGTCGAGGGTCTGGAAACCCAGGCACGCGGTGACGTCGGCAGCGCCGGGCCAGGGCGGAGGCTTCGGCCGTCCGCCGGTCGCGATGAGGATGGCGTCGTACTTGAGCTCCTGACCGCGGTTGGTGAGCACGACCTTGTCCGTGAGATCGACGTCGGTGGCCCAGGTTTCGAAGTGGATGTCGATGTTCTGCTGCGCCGACTGCTCCGCGGTGCGCATGAACACCTTCTCGCGCCGCACCTGACCGCGCAGATACCGCGGCAGCGCGACGCGGTTGTACAGCGGATGGCGCTCGGCCGCGATGATCGTGATCGAGGCGTCCGCGTCGGCCTTGCGAAGCTCTTCGGCTGCGGTCTGGCCGGCGATGCCGTTGCCGAGGATGACGTAGCGACGGGTGCTCAGAGCTTCAGCGCGTACACGTGTGCGTTGGCGTCGGCATCGTCGAAATCGTATCCGGAAGCCCTGAGGTCCTCTTCCGCCGGGTGTCCTGGCGGAACGCTGATGGTGACGTGGTCCGCGCCGTCAGCATCAGCCTCGAAACGCAGAGCCATCAGCAGCTCCTGCAGCGCCGCGCCGCGCCCGGCGATCAGAGCGGCCGCGAGGTTGACGCGCCACGGCTCGCGCATCAGCGCCACGGCGCGTCCGCTAGATCCGAGCCGGAGCATCCCGGCGCGCGCGAGGCGTTCGAGCTCGGCAGCGTTCAGGTCGCGGGCGCCGTTGAGGTCGGGAGAGATCCCGCGGTAGAGGTCGATCCCAGGGCTGGATGCGATGAAAGGCCAGAGTCGCCCCGCATCCGCGGCGTCCGGGATTCGGGCTGGCTCGCCGCCCTCGACACGCTGAGCGCGCCACCACCGCACCTCCACGAGCTCTTGAAAGCCCGCGGACTCGAACAGGTGGATCGCGGGCTCCTCGAGCGTGGCGAGTCGGATCTCGCGGAATCCTTGCTCTCGAAACTCGACAATGGCGGATTCGAGCATCGCCCGGGCGACGCCCTGCCGCCGATGGGTGCTCGCGACACGCAGGCCCTCGTACCAGACCAGGCCTGGCGCGTAGGGGCGCAGATGCTGGACGCCGACTACGACGCCATCCAGCTCAGCCGCCTGGAACGAAGCGCCGGCGTCGGAAACCCAGCGGTCGAAGACCTTCGGTAGATAGTCGTGACCCTGGAACACATCGATCGTGATCTCGATCACGCGGTCGCGGTCCGTTGGCCGTACCGGCCTTACTGTCAGCTCTTCCGTGGCTGCCAATGCGCGACTCCGGACAGAGCGATGCCTCCGTCGTAAACGAGCTGATCACCGTCGCGCCGAAGAATCTCGGCGAGCGCCGCTCGACCCGCATCCTCGTCCCAACCGTCGCCGAACATCGCCCGGACGTCGACGACCGCCTCCTCGATGTCGGAGTATCGGGTCGCGATGGGATACCTCAGGAAATCGACGTCGGGCGCGATGCCCATCTGCAGCAAAAGCATGAACAGCTCGCTGAAGCGCGGGAGCCGTACGCCGTCATCGCGTTGTAGTCGGCGCCGGACCTCGGCGGCCGGATGCGGCAGGTCCGACTCTCTCATCACCACGAAGACGCGCTCGCGCGCCGACCGCTCGAGCTTGGTGACAAAGGGCACAGGGTCGGCGATTCCGTAGAGGACGTGACTGCAGATCACCAGGTCGGCGGGTGCGACCTCTGCGTCCTCCCAGCTGCTCGCGATCACGGTGATGTTGTCGCGCGTCGGGATGTGGGAGCGCATGCCCTCCGACGGCTCTACAGCCGTCACCCACTCGAGCCGCTCCGCCAGCGGGACAGTGTGGCGACCGGTTCCCGCGCCGACGTCGATGAGCGTCTTGCGGGCCGACAGATACGGCTCTAGGAGGCGCAGGAAGTCGTCGACCCTGCTCTGGGTCGAGCGGGCGTAGCTGCTGGCGCGGCGGTCCCAGTAGCCGGAATCGGAATGCCGCGCGGCCTGCTTATCCCGCGCTTCAACGATCTCACCCCAGCGCTTGATCCAGTCGACCTCATCCATCGGCACTTCGCAGTCGGTTTTTAACAGAGCTGGGGAGAACCCGGGGACAAGTCAAATCAGGTTACCCATAGGCTGTGCATAGCGCCCCGATCGACACAATATCTAGAAAGAGGATTCCGTCCGCCGAAGTGGAGAGGGCGATACTTACTCTGCATGCCCGGGCCGGAGTTCAACGCCGTCGAATCGTCGCTGCTCGAGCGCTATTTCACCAACCTCGACCGGCCGGTCTTCGCCCTCCGCAACCTGCCCGAGGTCGTGAAAGGTGCGCTGTTCTCGCGCTACTCCCGCACCGAAAAGAGCTTGCGCAGGGTCCTGCTCGAAGAGTTCATCAACGAGCCCGACTCGGGATTCGAACGGCTCGCCGGCGCACCGGCGGCGGACGACGACATGGTGGCGGTGCGCCGCGCGGAGGAGTTCTACGAGCGGGTGCTCGTGGGTTACGGCGACGACTCGGTGGCCGAGCTCGCCGGCGCGCACGTCGCGGTGGAGCAGGTCTCGACCATCTCCGCCAAGGCGCTGGAGGACAGCCGGATCGGGATCTCCCCGCTCGAGAAGTCCACCCGGTACGTGCGGTTCGATCGGCCAGGTCTCGACGGCCGCTACCTCTATCACCGCGAAACCGAGCTTTCGCACCCCGAATACGAGCCCGCTGCCGACGCCTTGTTCGAGACCTACAGCTCCCTTGTCGAACCCGTCACGCTGGCGATCCGCGAGCAGTTTCCGCAGGAGGATGGCGAGACCGACCGGGCATGGAAGTCCGCCACGCGCGCCAAGGCGCTCGACCTCCTGCGCGGGCTGCTTCCCGCCGGCACGCAGACGAACCTCGGGCTCTTCGGAAACGGTCGCGCTTTCGAGTACCTGATCACGAAGCTGGCCGCCAGCGAGCTGCCGGAGTGCCAGCGCCTGGCCACCAACCTGCATCGCGAGCTCTCGCTGGTCATCCCATCATTCGTCCGGCGGGCGCTCGACGAAAAGTACGGGCGGCCGGCCGCCGAGCGGATCACGGACGTCCGGCATCGACTGGAGGAGATCGCTCCGCGAGGCCGGCCGGGGCCTATGGAGCCGACGGTGCGGTTGATCGAGTACGACCGTGACGCCGAACGCAAGGTCGTGGCCGCGGCCCTCTATCCGTTCTCGAATCGCCCGCTGGACGAGCAGGGTGGCGACGCCCCGCAGGTGCTCGACCGGATCTTCGCCGACCGCGCCAACCGCCGCCAGCGCGCGCCGAGGGCGCTGGAGCACGCGCAGTACACGTTCGAGATTGTGGCCAACTTCGCCGCTTACCGCGACCTCCACCGGCATCGCATGCTGACCCAGGAGCGCCAGCACCTTGGGACGGGTCTCGGCTACGACCTGCCCACCGGGCTGATCGAGCTCGGCCTGGCCGAACGGTTCACGCGAGCCGTCGAGTCCGCCGCGGCCACCCATCGCCTGCTGGAGCGCGACCTCGGTCCGGCGCTCGCCCAGTACATCGTTCCGCTCGGGTTCCACGTCCGGTGGTACTTCAGCGTCAACCTGCGCGAGATCTACCATCTTTGCGAGCTGCGAACGACGCCGCAGGGCCACCCCGACTACCGCTGGGTTGCGCAGCAGATGTTCCTCCGGGTGCGCGAGGTGCACCCCCGTCTCGCGGAGTACGCGCGCTTCGTCGACCTCGGTCCAGGCGACGAGCTGGAGCGGCGGCGGTCGGAGCAAAGAATCGACGCGAAACTCGACGAATTGAACCGCCGCGTGCGGTAGGATCTCGGCTCGAAGAGTGGTGGAGACGGTCTCTCGCGGTCCCGAGCGACGGAGCGGCCATGACCGCAGGGCCGGCGTCGAGCGCCGGTTTGGCGAGCGCCGCGACCCGGAACGCGCCAATGCCGGACGCCGTGTGATCTTCCCCTTCGACCGCCGCGTCGCCGAGCGCCGATTCGTCGAGCGCCGGAACAACTGGCCGGAGCTGCAGGCCCAGGCCTACTAGCCGCTCGATTGGCCCGTCCGGCCCTGATCGTCCACGGCGGCGCCGGGTCCATTCCAGAAGCCGAGAAGTCGCTGCGCCAGGCCGCCGTCGAGCGCGCGCGTGACGCCGGCTGGGCCGAGATCGGCCACGGAGCGCTTGCCGCCGTGGTCGCGGCCGTGCGTCACATGGAGGACGAACCTCTCCTCAACGCCGGCATCGGGGCCTGCCTCAACGCCGACGGCGTCGTCGAGCTCGACGCAGGTGTGATGGAGGGAGCGCACCTTGAGGCAGGCGGCGCGGCGTGCCTTCGCGACGTGCGGCATCCGATCGACCTTGCGGTCGCGATCATGAATGACGGACGCCACGTCATCCTGGCCGCCGGCGGCGCTTCCCGCTTTGCCCGCGATAACGGCCTGGAGATGGCAGATCCCGCGATCTTCATCACCGACCGCAAACGCCAGAAGCTGTTGCAGGGCGCGGACACCGTCGGCGCCGTGGCCCGCGACTCGGATGGGCACCTGGCGGTGGCCGTGTCGACTGGGGGAAGGACGGGCAAGCTGCCGGGGCGTATCGGGGATTCGCCAATTCCCGGGGCCGGCTTTTACGTCGACGACCGCTTCGGCGGTGTGTGTGGCACGGGGCTGGGCGAGGCGTTCATCCGGCTCGGCCTGGCTCGCCTGATGGTGATCGAGCTCCAGCACGGAATGGACGCCGAATCGGTGGCGAAGGGAGCGGTCGACCATCTGACCACAGCTCTACGAGCAGAGGGCGGCGTGATCGTCATCCCGCGTGAGGGCTCGCCGCGCGCCGCTTTCAACACGGCGGCGATGCCCTGGGCGATGATCGAGTAGGTTTGGCGGACTCAGGCAACACCGGCGAGCTGATCGCTCTTGCGCTCGAGCGCGCCGGCGTCAATCACCTCTTCACTCTCAACGGCGCGCACATCTGGCCGGTGCTGACGGGCGCGGTCGAGCATGGCATCCGCGTGGTCGATTTTCGGCACGAGCAGTCGGCCGCGTTCGCCGCCGAGGGTTGGGCCAAGGTGACGCGCGAGTGTGGCGTGGCCGCGGTCACCGCCGGGCCCGGCGTGACGAACGCGGCCACAGCCCTGGCCCAGGCGAAGAGCAACGACAGCCCGATGTTCGTCATAGGCGGGCGCGCGCCGGTGGCGCGCTGGGGCATGGGCTCGCTGCAGGAGATGGATCACCTTGAGGTGGTGCGCAGCCTTACCAAGCACGCGATGACGCTCGAGTCCGCCGAAGATGCCTACGCCGCCACCGCCGAGTCGTTGAGGACCGCCTCGAGCCGGCGCACCGGCCCGGTCTTCATGGACGTCCCCATCGACGTATTCTTCGGCGCCGCCGATCTCCCCGAGGCCACGGAGCACCTGAGCGTCGACCTGGGGCCGCCGCCCGACCACGACCTCATCCAGCGCGCGGCGCGTCTGATCCGAGAATCGGAACGGCCGGTGATCGTCGCCGGCGGCGGTGTGTGGTGGGCCCGCGCGGAGAAGGAGCTGCGCGAGCTGGTCGAGGTCGCCAACGTGCCGCTGACCGTCAACGGCATGGCGCGTGGAATGCTCCCGCCGCGCCATCCTCTTTTCTTCTCCCGCGCGCGCGGCACGGCGCTGCGCGACGCAGACCTCGTGGTCCTGATCGGCGCGTTGCTCGACTTTCGCCTCAACTTCGGCCAGCCCCCGGTCTTCGGTGAAGATTCGCGGCTGATCTACATCGACGTCGACGACCACCGCAAGCACCGGCCCTCAGAGGCCGGCATCTACGGCGATCTGAAGGCGGCGCTGCGCGAGCTGGCGACCGCAGTCGCGGGCGCACCGCGAAGCGATGCGTGGGTGGCGAGGCTGCGCGAGGCGGAAGCGGACGGGCGGCTGAAGGACGAGGCGATGAAGAGCATCGGCGGCTCGCCGGTTCACCCGGCACGGCTCATCGCCGAGGTCGACCGGTTCGCCGGCCGCGACGCGATCATCGTCGGCGACGGCGGTGACTTCGTCTCGTTTGCGGGCCGGCTGATCGAGCGCGATGAGCCCGGCCTTTGGATCGACCCGGGACCGTTCGGCTGCCTCGGGTCAGGGCCGGGCTACGCGATCGCCGCCAAGCTGGCCCGCCCGGATCGCCAGGTCATCCTCCTCTCCGGCGATGGCGCGTTCGGCTTTGCTGCGATGGAGTTCGACACCATGGTCCGGCACGGCATCCAGGTCGTGTGCGTGGTGGGCAACAACGGAATCTGGGCGCTCGAGAAGCACCCGATGCTCAGCATGCTCGGGACGAGCATCGCGGCTGACCTCGGCACCCGGACCCGCTACGACAAGGTGGTCGAGGCCCTTGGCGGCTACGGCGAGATGATCGATCGGCCGGAAGAAATCGGTCCTGCCCTGGAGCGAGCCTTCGCATCGGGGTTGCCCGCGTGCATCAACGTAATTTGCGATCCGGATGCGGAATATCCGCGATCATCAGTCCTGATGTGAAGACGCTGTGAGCGCGACCGAACTTCGTCCGGTGGTCGAAGCGGATGAGTGGCGCACGGCCCAGGCGCAGTTCGACGAGGCCGCCGAACTGATCAAGCTCGAGCCCTGGCTTCGCGAGGTTCTCCGCGAAGTCCAGCGCGAGTTCACGTGCCACTTCCCGGTGAAGCTCGACAACGGGCACACGCGGATCTTCACCGGCTATCGCGTCCAGCACAACATCAACCGCGGTCCTGCCAAGGGCGGCATCCGCTACCACCCTGACGTCTCTTTGAACGAGGTCAAAGCGCTCGCGATGTGGATGACGTGGAAGTGCGCCGTCGTCAACATCCCGTTCGGCGGGGCAAAGGGCGGGATCATCGTCAACCCGCGCGAGCTCTCGTTGAACGAGCTCGAGCACATGACCCGGCGGTTCGCGACCGAGATCTCGATCCTCATCGGCAGCGACCGCGACATCCCGGCCCCCGATGTGAACACCGACGGCCAGACGATGGCATGGATCATGGACACGCTCTCGATGCATCTCGGCTACTCGGCGCCCGCATCGGTGACCGGGAAGCCGATCGAGGTCGGCGGATCGGCTGGACGCGTCGAGGCGACCGGTCGAGGCGTAACGATCTGCGCGGTCGCTGCTCTCGAGCACCTCGGCCGGGTTCCGCATCAGACGAGGGTCGCGGTGCAGGGATTCGGCAACGTGGGCAGCATCAGCGCCAAGCTGCTGGAGGAGGCGGGCTGCACGATCGTCGCGGTGTCGGAGGACTACGGCGGCGTCTACAACCCGCTCGGGCTGTCGATCAAGCGATTGCTCGAATACCGGTCGCGCGAGAAGACGATCCGTGGCTTTCCGGGCGCGCAAGAGGTCAGCAACTCTGATCTTCTGACGCTTGACTGCGACCTGCTCGTGCCTGCTGCGATCGGCAACCAGCTCACGTCTCGCAACGCGCGCGAGGTGAAGGCCAAGCTCATCGTCGAGGGGGCCAACGGCCCGACGACGCCCGAGGCCGACGCGATCTTTCGCGACCGCGGGATCTTCCTCGTACCGGACATCCTGGCAAACGCTGGAGGAGTGACCGTCTCGTACTTCGAGTGGGTGCAGGACCTGCAGTCGTTCTTCTGGTCCGAGCACGAGGTCAACCAGAAGCTGAAGTCGATCCTCTCGCGCGCGTTCAACGAGGTGCTCAAGACCAAGGAGGAGCGCAACCTGGACATGCGCATGGCCGCGTACGTGCAGGCGGTGGCGCGCGTGGCGGGGGCGACTCGGGAGCGGGGCCTGTACCCCTGAGGCGATAACCGCGAGCGCCGGCAGTCGCGGCTATTCGTGCCTCGTGATACCGGCGAGCGCCGGCAGTCGCGGAGTGCGGCCGGTGGCCGACAGCTCCGCCTGGACGTGGCTTACCACGGTTTCCGGATCGCGCAGCACGTCGGCGGCGGTGAAGCGCAGCAATCGCACGCCTGCGTTGAGCAGTCGGTTCTGGCGGCGGTTGTCCTCAGCCAGCGATTCGCGGTGGGTACCTCCGTCGTACTCGATCCCCAAACGCTGGTCCGCGTAATAGAGGTCGGGCCGACCTAAGGCTCGCCCCCAACGATCGCGAATTGTCACCTGCGCCTTCGGCCTTGGGAGCCCACCTAGGACCAATACCATCCGCAAACGGGACTCCATCGGTGACTCGGCGGCGCCGTCGACGAAACCGAGCACGCTGCGCACGTTTCGCATCCCCCGGTGGCCCGCGTGGTCATTCGCCCATGATGTCAACTCGTCGAGTCGGAGGTGGCCGCTGTGCAGCGCCTTGTCCGCAATGACGACCGCTTCGACCACGTCCAAACGAGCGCAGAGCTCACCCACAGTCCGCGCGATAGAGGTCGCAGGCATTCCACGGGCAACGACTACATCGCGCTTGACGAGGGCTGACCGTCGTACGGCAATGCCCGAGCGGCTCGATACTCCCGCATTCTCAGGAACTGTTACCTCGATCGGGTCACACGGCTGGACATCCAATCCATGGAGCCAGGCGGCGGTCAGACCCGAGAACGTTGCCGTTGGCGGGAGCCGGCGCCTCGCCGCCTCGAGGCGGTGGATCGGATTTGCCGTCAGATCCTTCGACACATAGAGCGAGGGCCCCAGCCGCGCCCAGCCAGCACCCTCGAGATGCCAGCGATTAAGGCCCGCGCGCCTCGCGTCGTCGACTGAGAAAACGCCTCGCAGCAGCGCTCGAGGCCGCTGAGCCCTCGGTGCCATGAAAGAAGAATCGACTCGGCTGGCAGATCTCGACAACCCAGCCTGTTAAGAGACCGCGAGCGCCGGCACTCGCGGGTATTCGAGCCTGGTGAAACCCGCGAGCGCCGGCAGTCGCGAGTGGGCCTAGATTTCCCTTCGGCGGAAGCTCCAGATGCTCGCCGCCAGGACGATCGCGAACCAGACGACAACCCACCCGAGGAACTGAACCGGCGGCGGGTCGACCGCGGCGAAGGGGTTGGCGCGCCCGAACGTGCCCGAGTTTCGAAGTATCGCCAGGTAGGTGTCCGGCTCCATTGCATAGATCGCGCCCCGCCACAACCCGTCCGTCGGCAAAAGGATGTGGCTGATCACGCCCACGTTCTCGAGTGCCTGGTTCTGGAGCCCGGTTCCGATGTCGCCTACGACACCGGCGATCCAACCCATGAGCCACGCCACGAGTGCGATCACGCCGGCGGTGATGCCGGAAAGGCGCGTCGAAAGCAGCAAGCCCAGCGACAGCAGGACCAGGCCCTCGGCGGCGACGAACAGGGTCAGCTCGAGCGGGTGGGGTGGGAGGTAACCGGTCGCCCAATTGACGGCGACGAGCTCGAGGAAAGCGGAGCCCGCCGCGTAGACGGCCACGAGCACGGCGAGGCCGAGCCACTTGCCGATCACCACCTCGCTTCGGCGCACAGGCCGGGCAAGCATCGAAAGGAGCATGCCGCTCTCGACCTCGCCCGAGATGAGCGGCCCCGCGACGACCGCCGCGCTCAGTGCGAGGACTCCGCTGAACATGAAGGTCACGACGATCAGAAGCTGCGACGTGATCAGCGCGACCTGGTCCCGAGGCAGCAAAGTTCCGTCGCTCCTCGGGATGGTCGTGATCTTGTTGAATCCCCACGCCGAAAACCCGACGACGATCAGTGTGAGCACGAGCAGAGCGAGCAGAAGTCGCCGGCGCGACGACTCCTGGACCGTCAGCCGCGCGATGACGAGAATTGGTGGCATTACTTCTGCTCGTCCTCCAGCAGCTGCAGGAAACGGTCCTCCAGCGTCTGGTGGCGCGGGGCGACCTCGTAGACGCGACCGCCCATCTCGACGATGGCCGTGATCAGCTCGGGGACGCGGTCGGGATCGAGGTTGTTGAAGGTCAGCTGGTCGCCCTCGTCGTCGATGCGCCCAAAGGTCATCAGCCTGTTCTTGTCGGCTTGCGCGAGACCGCTCACGCGCACGCGGACCGCCGTTCCGCCGAGCAGCTCGTCCATCGTCCCTTCGGCGATCACGCGACCGTGATCGACGACCGCGACGCGATCGCAGACCTGCTCGACCTCGCTCAGCAGGTGCGAATTGAGGAACACAGCTGTGCCTCGTGCCGACAGGCCACGGATGATCTCGCGCACGTCGTGGCGGCCGACGGGGTCGAGGGCGGAGGTCGGCTCGTCGAGGAAAACAAGCTCCGGCTCGCCGAGCAGGGCGGCGCCGAGCCCGAGCCTCTGCTGCATCCCCTTCGAGAAGGTGCCGACGCGATCGGTGGCCCGGTCGGCCAGCCCGACCGTCTCGAGCACGGTGCCTATCTCATCCTTCCAGCTCGAGCGGGGAAGAGGCGCGAGCTCGCAGTGGAGCGCAAGCACCTCGGCGGCGGACAGCCAGCCCTGGTACCGAAACAGCTCGGGCAGGTAGCCGATGTGGCGGCGGGTGTCGAGGTCGCCGACAGGCTTGCCCAGCAGCCAGCCACCTCCGGACGTGGGCGCAAGGAGTCCGAGCAGTACTTTCACGGCGGTCGTCTTGCCTGCGCCGTTGGGCCCGAGGAAACCGAACACCTCGCCGCGCGGCACCGTCATCGAGAGTCCGGCCAGTGCGACCGTCTTGCCGAACTTCTTCGACAGCTCGACGGTCTTGATCGCCGGCGTGCCGGCGGCCTCCCCGCTCGGAGAGGCCGCCTCGGCCTTTTCTGCTACCTCAGCCACTTGCTCAGGCTAAACGCCTGCTGGTGCTAGAGGTTTCTCGCGATGTTGACCGCGTCGCCCTGCTTGATCGAGCCGGCGACCACGTAGACGTACCCGTCCTTGCCGATCCAGACGACGCCGCCGCCAAGACCGGTGTTGTCGCCCAGCGCCACGCCGTTCTGCCCGTTGATGTCGACCTGCGTCGCGCTGGCGTACTGGACCGGCACCGGGATGAGCAGCGTCGTGGATGGATCCTTGACCGCGCGCACGGCGTTGGCAAGGTCGGGCGAGATGCCGGGCAGGCTGAGGATGTAGTTCTCCAGGGTCTGGGCGCTGACCTGCGTCGACGCGACCGTCGGCGCTGCGGACTTGGCGATGACCAGCTGCGGAAGGTTGATGTTGTTGGGGCCCGAGCTCTGCTGGCTCATTTCGCCGTAGATCTCGCCGACGGCGGGACCAACGGTCACCGTCAGCGTCGAACCGTCAACGCCCGCGGGCAGCGCCGGCAGCGTCTGACCGCTTGCGGCAGCCGCGGCCTGGGCCTTGGCCGCGCTGAACGTGAACGTGGCCACGGCCTGGGACATGGCGCCGTAGCTGATCGTCGTCGAGATTCCGCTCGGAACGTTGTGCGCGACTGGGGGCGTGATTCCACCCGCGGCCGCAGACGCGTCGGCCGCGCTCGTCGCGACCTGGAGGTTAGGCTGCTGGGTCCAGGTGACGGTGCCGTAGTTGGCGAGCTGCGAAAGCGCCTGCATGTCGGCGACGGTCACCGGGACCGCCACGACAGTCGACGGCTTGTAGAAGAGTCCCGCCCATGCGAACGCCACCAGGGTTAGAGCGGCAACCATCACAGCAGCCACCAGGGCGAGCCGGATCGGACGGACCGGCGACCGGAATACAGGCAGGCGCACGAGCGCAGGCTGGGAACGTGGCGCGCGCGAAACCTGCGCAAACGCGCGCGACACGTCTATGCGTGCGTCAGGGATGGCCAGCAGGGTCGCGATCGACCTTGCGTCATCGGAGATGCGCTCGAAGCGCGCCTTGCAATCCATGCAGCCGTCGAGATGGCCCGCGTCCGCGCCGGCTCGCGCGTCCGGATCGTCCACCATCCGGCGAAGCGTTCCGTCAGTTAGATGTGCCACGGATGACCTCCTTGCGGAGCGCTGACTCCGCGCGTCTCAACAAAGTTCCAACCTGTCCTATACCGATGCCGAGCGCCTGCGCGACCTCGGCGTAGCTGAGGCCGCTCGACCGCATCGCGAGCGCTGCGGCCGGCTTTGGCGCCAGCCGCCCCAGCGCCGCGCGCACCATGCGGCGGTCTTCACTGACCTCCAGATGCCTTTGCGGGTCGACGGTCTTGTCGCCTTCCTCGAGCGCCTGCGCGACCTCGCGCTTCTGTCTGCGGCGCGCGCCTCGCAACCGGTTCAGCGATGCGTGCGCAGCCGCGCGATGGAGCCACGCCGGCGCGTATTGCGCCGTCGCGGAATGCAGGCGGTGGAAGTCGACGAACACTTCCTGCGCCACGTCCTCGGCCTCGTCCGGATCCGCCAGGACGCGATTGGCGATGCCGACGACGCGGGCGTACTCGGATGTGAAGAGCGCCTCGAAGGCCTGGTCCTCAGAGCGGATTATGGACATCCGGTGCGCTTCGAGATTCATCGCCACTACTCATAAGCACCGCCGGCGCGGGGTTTGTGGCGCGTCAACACGAGGGCGACATCCCGAAGAAACGGCCAGCCGACGATTCCGGCGACCAGGACTCCGCCGAAGAAGGCAAGCGCCTCGAGGCTTTCCCGGCCCTGGCGCTGCCAGTACACGTCGCTGAGGTTGAGCCACAGTGCAAATTCGTCGAGGGCAAGCGCCACGCCGACGCCGAAAGCCAGGGCGGTCAAGCTGGCGGCCCAGCTCGAGCCGACGCCGAACTCGAGCAGCCAGATCACGCCGACAAGGATCAAAAGGAGAATTCCCCATACCAGGTGATGGATGTGAAGGCCGCCTGCGGTGACGTTGTGCACCGGGCCCACGCCGGCTCTGATCATCGCGGTGATGGTCCGCACGATCCCGATCGTCACGCCGAAGCCGAGCGCCGTCAGGAACAGCCGCTCGCGCCGCTCGTCGCGGAAGTGAAAGGTATAGAGGCGCCGAAGGTCGCTCCAGACCACTAGCCGGCGAGGGTATTGCGGCGGCGTGAGCTGCGCGCGATCTCGTCTTCGATGATCGTGAAGTCGGCGCGGGGCAGCGCATGGATGTGGCCCTGGAACGCGAGCGTCCAGTGCTCGGGCGGCCACTTGCGGACGTAGTCGAGCCGGTAGGCGAGCTCCTTGGCGGGGACCCAGTCCAGCTCTTCGAGCACGATGTCCGCCCGAATGTGGACGCGCCACGGGTAATCCTCATCGCGCCGCGACGAGCGCCAGATGGGCGTGTGGTCCTCGTACATCGGCGAGGCGACGGTGACGGTCGCGGCAAATCCCATCCGACCCGTCACGTAATAAAGGACGCGGTCGCCGACGCGCATCGTCTCGACGCGCCGTCGGTGCCGGCTCTTCAGCCCCTGGATCGAGAACCCGTGCTCGCGTGTCTTGCGAAAGTTATCGGGCGAGCTGACGACCATCCAGTACTGGGCCGCGCGGCCGCCGCCTGATTTGCGCTTGCGTTTGGAGCGTCCCGTCCTGGCCCGAGCCTGCTCCGCAGGTGGGGTTTCCTGGGTGTCGCTCACTGGCCGTTGATCTCGAGCGGCCGCGCGGGGCCGAGGTCGCGCGGCTCGGGCAGCAGCGCGCTCAGGTTTCTGATCTGCGCGACGTGGGCCATCTCGTGTTTGACCACCAGCCGGCAAACGTCGAGCAACGTCAGGTCGCCGCCCCTCGGGTCGCTGATGACGCGCTCCCATTCCGCCTTGCCCCAGCCGTGAAGCAGGTCGACGGTCCGGCGCCGGACGCGGGCGAAATCCTCGAGCGCTTCATGGAGCGGCGCCGTCAGCTCCTGGTCGTGGCCCGGATCGATGGCGGCCCTCACATCGGCGTTGGTCTGGCCGTCCAGGTGGGCGTGCCGCAGGAGTGCGTCCACCTTCGGGGCGGCCTCCACGAGGTGGGCGATCAGGCTCCCAAGGGTCGGAAAGGCGGGGCCGTGGCGGTAGCGCAAGCGAGCCTCGTCGAGCCAGTACACGAGGTCGCTCGTCCGCTCCGGCACCGAGCTCAGAAGCAGGACGACGTCCGCCGTAGACATCTCCTCTTGGAGTTCCATCGCCTCAAGGTTAACGGGGGTGTAAATCGACACCCCGCCGTCAAGATGGGTGCCCCATGGACGCGATGGTGGGGCCGGACGGCCGGCCCCCACGCTTCGACGGCGCGGCGTGGATCTCTGCCGACGGCCGGTTCTGGTGGAACGGCGGCGCCTGGCAGCCGATCAAGAGGCCCGGCCTCCAGCTCCCGATCGCGCTGCCGGCGCTCATCCTGGTCGTCGCGATCGGGGCGTGGTTTGTGGTCACGAAGGTCCTGCCACCGCCCGGAAGCACAGCCGTGGTCCTCGGTGTCACCCACGCCAGGATCGACTCCTCCACCCAGGTCGAGCTCGACTACGCCCGCGCGGACACATGCCCCGACCTGACGTTCGAGATCGTGTTCTACGACAAGGCGGGACACGCCCTGCCGGGCACGTACATCACCGACCACCACTACAACGTGACGGCCGGCGTGAGCCATCACTACATCTTCTATACGGTCGATGCGATTCCGACCGGCGCCGTCCGTTTTGACGCCAGCCCGGCCTGCCACCGCTGACGTCGCATACTCGATGACGTGGAAAACGTCCAGGCCGCGTGTGAGCGCTGCGGCACGCAGCTGGTCCCGAACGCTGCCTACTGTGAGAAGTGCGGTGCGCGGACGCGGCGGGCGCGCCGGCTCGTGCGACTGGCGATCCGCGTCGAGCTGGTGTTCTTCCTACTCGTAGTGGTGATGGTGATCGGCTTCACCTGGATCTACGCGGCCCAGAGGTGACAACCGGATTGTCCGAGGTATCAGGCGAAACGGGGTTTCATAACCCCGGATAGTCCGGACTATCCGAGTGGGGTACGGCTAGCGGCGGTAGATCGCCCGGCCCTCAACCTCGTCCTTGTTCAGGCGCTTGTTCAGGTGCAGCCCCTCCAGGATGAACTCGATGACAGACGCCCGAACCTCGGGCCGATCGGGAAGCGACAGGCGCTTCAGCGCCGTCGCGATCTCCGGCACGTCGCCGATCGCACGCGTGTAGGCACGCGCCGGTATCCCCTCGCCGACCTCCAGCATCCCGCCATCCTCGAACCGCGACACGACGCCCTCGAACTGGGATGCGGAGAAGTGGCGGCTGAAGACTGAGCTGATCGCTCCGCGCTCGAGCCGCGCCAGGACCTGCTCTTCCTTCCCCTCGTCCAGGGCCTCGATCTCCACGCGACCCGCGGTCGACGACGTGAGAAACGCGAGGTCGGTGATACGAGGGACGGCCAACGACTCGCCGAGCCGCGCGGCGCGCCGCACCGAGTTCGAAGCGAGGTTCTCGACGTTGGCGATCGACATGCGCACCGACACGCCCGACGACTGTGAGATGTGCGGGCTGCGCCGCGCGAGGTGAGTGAGCTCGGCGACGATCTCCTTCATAAAGGAAGGGAAGATCAGCTCGAAGTCCTCGGGCACGGGGTGCCGCTCCGACTCCATGATCTGCATCTCCTCGCCGATGCTGAGCGGATAGTGCGTGCGCACCTGCGAGCCGAAGCGGTCTTTGAGCGGCGTGATGATCCGCCCGCGCGACGTGTAGTCCTCGGGGTTCGCGCTCGCGATGACGAACAGGTCGAGCGGCAGCCGCACGCGGTAGCCGCGGATCTGCACGTCCTTCTCTTCCATGATGTTCAGCAGCCCGACCTGGATGCGCTCGGCGAGGTCGGGCAGCTCGTTGATGCCGAAGATGCCGCGGTTGGTGCGCGGGAGCAGCCCGTAGTGGATCGTCAGCTCGTCGGCGAGGTAGCGGCCCTCGGCGACCTTGATCGGGTCAACCTCGCCGATCAGGTCGGCGATGGAGATGTCCGGTGTCGCGAGCTTTTCGCCGTAGCGGAAGTCGCGCCCGATCCAGGCGATCTCGACGTCGTCTCCCTGCTTCAGGACCAGGTCGCGGCAGCGGCGGCAGATCGGGTCGAAGGGGTGGTCATTGATCTCGCAGCCGGCGATGACGGCGACGGTCTCGTCGAGCAGGCTCACGAGCGAGCGCATGATCCGGCTCTTGGCCTGGCCGCGCTCACCAAGGAGGATGACGTCGTGGCCGGAGATGATCGCGTTGGACAGCTGGGGCAGGACCGTCTCCTCGTAGCCGACGATTCCTGGCAGCAGAGTCTCGCCCGCGCGCAGTCGCGTGAGCAGGTTGCGGCGCATCTCCTGTTTCACGGTCTCGCGCGATTGGCCGCTCGCGCGCAGCTCGCCGATGGTCCGCGGTTGGCCCGAGGTCACTCTTGCACTATAGACAAGCAATACCCTGCTCTCGACGCGTGAAGCAAAGACTCAAAGCGGGTTCCGTCACCGCCCCGCGGTTAGACTGACCGAGCGTCTTGGCTCAATCGATTCGCGATCGCTACGAGGCTGCGCACGATGAGGGGAGGCCGCTTCTCGGTGGCCACCGCGGCAACCCGGCGGAACATCCGGAGAACACGATGCGGTCCTTCCGCTCCGCCATCGCCGTGGGCTGCGACCTCATCGAATGCGACGTGCACCTGTCCTCGGACGGACGGCTGGTCGTGATCCATGACCACACGCTCGACCGCACGACCAACGGCACCGGTCTCGTGCGCGACTACACGGCCGCCGAGCTGCGCAAGCTGAACGCAGGCGATGGGGAAAAGATCCCGCTCCTCCAGGAGGTGATCGAGCTCGCGATCGGCAAGGTCGGGCTGGTGATCGAGCTCAAGAACCTCCCGCCCCTCTATCCCGGCCTCGAGGAAAAGCTGATCAACATGCTCCGCCAGCTCGGCGCCATCCACGAGTGTGCCGTCGTCTCGTTCAACCACATGGCCATCCACGACCTGCGTAAGGTGGAACCGGCTTTGCAGCTGGGAATCCTCGAGGGGGCGCGTCCACTGCATCCGGCGGAGATGCTGCGCGAGACCGGCGCCGACGTTTACTCCCCACACTGGGGCGCGAGCGACCCACAGGTCGTCAAAGAGGTGCACGCTGCGGGCGGAGCCGTGGCGGTGTGGCCGGTCGACGACGCCGCCGCGGTCGCGTGGTGCAAGCACACGAGGCCCGACTCGATCTTCACCAACCGCCCCCAAGAGGTCGGCCCGGCCCTTCGTTCGTAGCGTCCGTTACAGCCGCCCGCGGCCTGGCGTTGCCTCAAATATGGTGCGCGCACCTACCATGAACCGGCCGTGGAAGCCGACCGGCCGGCCTTCGAAGACCTGTACCGCGACTACATGGGACGGATCTATGCATACGTCCGCGCCCAGGTCGGGTCGGCCGCAGACGCCGAGGATGTCACCTCGCAGGTGTTCATGAACGCCTATCAGGCCTACGCGCGATTCGAGACTCGCAACAGCACGCCCGCGGCGTGGCTGTTCCGCATCGCGCGCAACGCGACGCTCGACCACTTTCGCGCCGGCAAGCGGCGCGACCGCCTCCGCCGCACCATCGAGCGAGAGCCGCAGGCCGAGGAGGATCCGGCCGGACAGGCCGAGGAGCGCATCCAGTACCGCGCGCTTCTCGCGCGGGTCGCCGACCTGCCCGAGCGCCAGCGCGATGCCATCTCGCTGCGCCATTCCGGACTGAGCTTCGACGAGGTCGGCTCGCTGCTCGGCTGCAGCGAGGACGCGGCCAAGATGCTGTATCACCGTGCGTTGAAGGCGCTGCGTGAAGCGGTGCACAAGGAGCAGGCGTGAGCCAGGACGACGACGAGCTCGAGCTACAGGCGATCGAGCGCCAGCTCGAAGACGCGTTCCAGACCACGCGACCGCGACCGGACTTCGAAGACGAGCTGTGGCTGCGTGTCCAGTCGAGCCGGCCCGCGCCACGACGGTTCCGCGACGCGATGTCGGCGTTCTGGAACGGCGTGCGCGAAGTCCCCGCGGTGCCCGCGACGGCCACCGCCCTGGTCTTGATCGTCGCCATCGGCGTGGGGGTTGTCGCTCTCAACGGCCTGGGCCATGGTGGAGGCGGCGCCTCGACGTCGGCCGTCGAACGCGCTGGGGCACCCGCCGCGGGACAGTACCTCGCGGGCAACTTCGGCAAGCTGCCCTCGCCCGTCTTCAGGGGCGCACCGAAGTCGACCACACCGGGTGCGAATGTATCGGCGCAGCAGGGGATCGACTACGCGGGTCCGGTGCAGCTGGCGTGGACGGGGACGCTCGACGTCCACCTGACGACCGCGCCGGTGTTTCGCTACCGCGAGCCTTCGTCCACCGAGGCGGACCAGTTCGCGTCCGCCCTCGGCGCGGTGCTTCGCGGTAGGCCCTCGGGTTTTCTCGGCATGTACGCGGCCGCCGACTACACCCTGAAGATTCGAGGCACGGTGACGTCGCCGCCGTCTAGCCCTGCCTACTTCATCTTCTCGGGCCTCAACCTTCAACCGATCGACGCGGCCGGCGGCCCGCAGGACCTGGCCGACGTGTTTCTCGCGCAGCACAGCCTGCAGCCGCAGTGGCAGTACACCGTGGGCGTCGACAGCTCAGGCGATCCTGTGAAGGTCGTTTACCAGCGACAGTTCGACGTCCCGGGCTACGGCCCCGCCTACGTGATCGACTTCAACGCCAACCGGTACGGCCTCGAGGTCGACCTGAGCGGCAACCGACCTGTGCTTGCGTCAGGGGTCTTGCCCCTGAGCCTGGACATCGCGAACTACAACGTGATCAGCTCGGCCGACGCGATCCGCGCCGCGGCCGGATCAAGCGCTCCGTCCGCCGACGCTGCGGTCCCGGTGGCACAGCTCGATCACGCCGAGCTCGTGTACGTCCTGGTGCCCGCAGGAGACCACAGCTTTTACGAGCCGGCCTTTCTGTTCACCGGTAAGGTGCAGGCCGGCGGCCAGTCGTATACCAAGCACGTGCTGGTTCCCGCGGTCGACCCCGTACAGCGCAACCCCTGACCGAGGTTTTGACGATCGGGCACTCGACCCGATCGCTGGACGAGCTGGTCGAGCTGCTGCGCCACCATCGCGTCGAGCTGCTGGTGGACGTGCGGACGTTGCCGGCGTCCCGCCGGATGCCCCATTTCGCCAGGTCCGCGCTCGAGCGGTCCCTACCCGAGCGAGGGATCGAATACCGGCATATGCCTGAGCTCGGCGGCCTTCGCAAGCCGAAACCCCATTCGACCAACCTGGGTTGGCGCAACGTTTCATTCCGCGGTTATGCCGACTACATGCAGACCGATGAATTCCGGGACGCCCTCACCGAGCTCGAAAGGCTCGCGGCCACCAAACGCGTCGCCATCATGTGCGCCGAGGCGGTCCCATGGCGGTGCCATCGATCTCTCATCGCCGACGCGCTGTCGGTTGACGGATTCGAGGTGAGGCACATCACCGGCATGCAGGAGCCGTCGCCCCACCGGCTCACGCCCTTCGCCCGGGTGGACGGCGGGAGGATCACCTATCCACCGCCCGATACACTTCCCATCTGAGGGGATGGGCAAGAAACAGGTCCGTACGCAGATGCGGAGGATCCAGCCCAAGGGCGCGGCGTCCAACGCGCAGGGGGCGACGCGCAGGCAGCGTGAACGCTTCGTTCAGGCGGGCGGGATGCTGCAGGGCTACGCACCTGACCAGGTCGTGCGCTGGGGATACATCGCGGTAGGGATCGCTGTGGTGTGCGTTCTGATCATCGCGGCGTGCCTGCTCTTGCTCCCGGCGATCTACGGCTGGCCGGACGCGGTCGCGGCGGCCGTAGCATGGATCTTCCCGATCGCACTCCTCGCGAGCTTCGTCGGGCCTGGATTCCGGCTCGCGTTGAAGGACCGCAAGGCGGAGCCGCGCATCGTGCAGGGGCAGCTCGTGGGCGCGAGCTCGGTCAGCACTTCGATGGGACTCGGCATGCTGATGGTCCAGACCCGCGGCGGCAGCGAGCAGTTCCTCGTGCCGCCTTCGCGGCTGAAGCAGGTGCCTGGGAACCAGGTCAACGTCGTCCTGACCATCACGCCCAACCTGCACCACGTCAAGTCGGTGGGCGTCATGGGCCAGCGCATGGTAGGCCGGGTCGAGCCGCCGGTGCCGCCGGTGATGCGGCGGCTTCAGTTCATCCCGGTGCTGACCCCGATCGCGCTGGCGGTGGCCGCGGTGGTCGGCGACGATGCGGTGGCGCTCAGCCCGATCCCGAACTCGGCCATCCACGCGGTTCTGGCGGTCCTGGCCGGGGCGATCCTCGCGGCCGGGATCTACGGCCTGTCCTTTCTCTTCCAGCGGCGCTGGATGGCCGAGGTCCAGGCTCTCGTCCCGAAGACCTAGGGGCCGGGCCTCTTAGGTCGGGGTCTTTTCGGGCTCGCTCGGGGCGGGCGTTGGAGCAGGCTCCGGATTCCTGTCGGTGGTGGGCGGGATCAGCTTCCGCCGCTGGGGGTAGGTGGCGATCAGAAGCAGGCTGAAGGCGAGCCCGAAGATGACCGGGCCGAGGTGGAACGAGGCTCTCCATAAGAAGTAGGCGCCGGCCTCGAAGGCAAGCACCACGAAGCCATAGAGGATTCCCGCCCGGACCCAGCCGACGTTGGCCGTCGGGTTGACCGCCGCGGCCATGAGCCCGATGCCAAGCACCGCGCCCGCGGCCGACGTGTGGGTTCCGACCTCCTGGTCGAGGGGCAGGAGCGAGGTGGGGACAAGGGCGGCGGCGGCCCCGCCGACGAGTCCCATTCCCATCAGCAGCATGCCCACCGTGAGGATCGTCCTTCTCATCGCCGGAGACTCTATACGGACAGGCCCCAGACTGATCTCGGTTTAGACTCGGAGCGATGGCTGAGGACGTACACATCACTCCCGAGGGCCTCGCCGCCGTCGAGAAGGAGCACCAGGAGCTGACGACGGTCAAGCGCCCGTCGATCGTGGCCAAGATCAAGGCCGCCCGCGAGCTGGGAGACCTGTCTGAGAACTTCGAGTACCACGCGGCCAAGAACGAGCAGGGAATGATGGAAGCCCGGATTCGGGAGCTCGAGGCGATCATCAAAAACCACGTCCTGATCGAAAAGAGGACCTCGCGCGGCGTCGTCGGCATGGGCAGCACCGTGCGTTTCGCCGAGGACGGCGCGGACGAGGAGACCTACCGCATCGTGGGTCCGGCCGAGGCCGACCCCAAGGCCGGTCGCGTCAGCTACGAGTCGGCGTTGGGCAAGGCGCTGATCGGCCACCGCGTCGGAGACGAGGTCGCGATCAAGACTCCAGGCGGCGTTTACAGCGTGCGCATCACGGGGATTGAGTAAGTCGGTCGCGGCCTCCACCGCGCTGAGCGACGTCAGGCGGTGGATGGCGGGGCGCAATCTCGGCGCGGCGTACATCACAAACCCAGTCTCGATCGCTTACCTGACCGGGTTCTTCGCCAACCCGCACGAGCGGCTGATGGCGCTGGCGCTGAGACCATCGGACGCTGTGCTGATCGTGCCCGAGCTCGAGCACGAGAAAGCCAACGCTCGCGCGTCCGACGTGACCATCGTGGGCTGGCGTGACGGGGAGGATCCGTACGAGCTGGTCAGCCAGGCGCTCGCCGGATTGAGCGACATCGCGGTCGAGAAGGAGCACATCACGTTGCATGCCGCCGAGCTGATCACCACGCGCACGGGCGCGAGCGAGCTGGTCGACGTCGGTCGCGAGATCCGTCGCATGCGCCTGATCAAGCGCGAGGACGAAATCGCCAAGGTCGCCCGCGCCGCCGTCATCACCGATGCGGCGGGCGCCAGGGTCTTCGCCCAGATGCGTGTCGGGATGTCCGAGCTGGACGTCGCGATGATGATCGGCGCGGCGATCGGCGAGCAGGGCGGAACCCTCGCCTTCTCGAGCCTCGTGCAGTCGGGACCGAACTCCGCGATGCCGCACGCCACGCCCTCGAGCCGCAAGCTCGCCGCCGGGGACTTCGTGCTCCTCGATTTCGGCGCCGTCGTCGACAACTACAACGCCGACACGACGCGGATGGCGGTCGTCGGCGAGCCCAGCGCAAAGCACCGCGAGATCCACGACGTGGTGCTGCGCGCGAATCAAGCGGCCATCGCCGCGGTGCGCGCGGGTGTGACCACCGGCGACGTCGACGCCGCGGCGCGCAGCGTCATCGATGCCGCCGGCTACGGTCCCCAGTTCTTCCACCGGGTCGGCCACGGTCTCGGACTCGAGGAGCATGAAGACCCGAGCCTCGACCCCGGCTCGACCACGGTGCTCGAAGCGGGCATGGTCTTCACGATCGAGCCGGGCATCTACGTCGAGGGTTTCGGCGGCGTGCGCATCGAGGACGACGTGGTCGTCGAACCGCAGGGCTGCCGCGTGCTCACCGCCTCCGATCGCGATCTTAAGGTCATCTAATGGCTCTGCATGGGCCCGGCGTGCTCGCGCCCCGAATGCGCCGCACCGCCCAGCGGACGATGGTCTACGACGCGATCGTCCGCCTGGGCGGGCACTGCACCGCTGAAGAGATCACCGCTGAGCTGCACAGGTCGAAGCCGACATTTCCGCGCAGCACGGTTTACCGCGCACTCGACGCGCTCACCGCGTCGGGCTCGGTCTACGCGGCGCACCTCGGTGACGGACCGACGCACTACGAGCTCGCTTCCGGTGACCATCACCACGCCGTGTGCCAGGTCTGCGGAGGTGTGATGCACATCCAGGAGGAGCTGGTCAGCGAGCTCGAGGACCACCTCGAGCGGGGACATGGATTCAGGCCGGTGCGCACCGAGGTGCTGGTGGTTGGAGTCTGCGACGATTGCTCGCGAAATCCGTACCGCCTGGGGTCCCCACCCCGCAGGGGTGGGGAAGCCCGGCGGATGATCGACCCGCACCACCGCCACTGACGCAATTCAAGAGAGGAGCGCTCGATGGATTCAAAGATCGTGGGCACCACGATGCCGGTGCTCGAGCTCAACATGCAGCCCAACGACAAGGTCTTCGCTGAATCGGGCGAGCTCTCCTGGATGTCGATGGCGATCCAGATGCAGACCGGCACGTCGGTCGGCGGGCAGCAGGGCGGCTTCATGGGCGCGCTGGGGCGGGCGATGGCCGGCGGCACGCTGTTCATGACGGAGTACACGGCGGTCGGCGGCCCCGGCCTGCTGGCATTTGCGGCCAAGCTCCCGGGCCAGATCCTGCCCCTCGAGGTCACGCCCGGGCAGGGCTACATGCTCCACCGCCATGGATTTCTGTGCGCGACGCTCGGCGTTCAGTTCTCCATCGGATTTCAGCAGCGTCTCGGGGCGGGCGTGTTCGGCGGGACCGGTTTTCGTCTGCAGCGGCTCACCGGGCAGGGCCAGGCATGGGCCGCGTTGAACGGCGAGGTCGTCGTCTACGACCTACAGCCGGGCAATACCCTGCGCGTGCATCCGAGCCAGGTCGGGATGTTCCAGGACACGGTGCAGTTCAACGTGGTAACCGTGCCGGGGATCCAGAACATGTTCTTCGGCGGCTCGGGGTTATTTCTGGCTGCACTCACCGGTCCCGGACGGGTGTGGCTGCAGTCGATGAGCATGCAGCACCTCGCGCATGCGATCCAGGAGTACTTGCCCAAGCCCGGTTAGTCAGCTGAAGGAGGCGTTGCAATGCCGAAATATCTGTCGATGGGGTCATACACCGTCGAGGGCATCCAGGGTGTCCTGAAAGAAGGCGGCACCGGCAGGCGCAAGGCCGTGCAGGCGGCGATCGAGGCCATGGGCGGAAAGATGGAGTCCTACTACTTCGCATTCGGCGAGTACGACGTCGTCGTCATCTCGGAAGTGCCCGACAACGTCACGGCGGCGGCGCTTGCGATCGGCATCGGCTCCACGGGCACGGTGACTCTCAAGACGACGGTCCTGCTCACTCCGGAGGAGCTGGACGAGGCGACGAAGAAGACGATCTCATTTCGCGCAGCCGGCCGCTGATCTCTGTCCGTGCCCGATCGCTGGCTGACATTCGACTGCTTCGGAACCCTCATCGATTGGCGCCATGGCATCCAGACAACCGGCGAGCTCCTGTTCCCAGGGCGCGGGGAGCAGTTTGTCGACGCCTACATCGCGCTCGAGGCCGACGTCGAGAATGAGGGATCGTTCAAGCGCTATCGAGCGGTGCTCACGGAGACGACGAGGCGCGCCGCGCGCCGGCTCGACGTCGACCTCAAGCCAGACGACGCGACGGCGCTGGTCTCGACCATTCCTTACTGGCCGCCCTTCGGCGACGTCGGGCCGGCCCTGGCCGAGCTGCGCAAAGAGGGCTGGAAGTTTGCGCTGCTGACGAACTGCGACCGCGACATCATCGCCCTCACCCAACGCCGGCTCCCTGCGTCTTTCGACGCGGTCGTCACCGCTGAGGACGTGTCGGCGTACAAGCCAAACCCAGCGCACTTCCGTCTGTTCCAGTCGACGTTCGGTTCATCCGCCGGCGCGTGGATCCACGTTGCCCAGAGCTACTTCCACGACATCACGCCCACCCACGAGCTGGGCATCAGCCGCATCTGGGTCAATCGCCGAGGCGAGAAGGACGAGCCGTCGATCGCCGACGCTGTGATCCGCGGACTCGCTGAGCTTCCGGGCGCGGTCGGAGACCTGGCCGGGGCCTGATGGAACCGCCGGCCGCCACCTCGATCGGTGCGGCCGATCGCCTCACGGTCCAGCACCAGGTCACCCTCAGCGCCCTCTGGCTCGGCCTTAACTTCCAGTCCTCCGCGCTGCTGCCGATCGTGGTCCCCGCCCAGGTGCTCTTGCTCGTCGACCGCGGCGCCGTCGCCAGCTCTCACCAGGCGCTCGCTGTGAGCGCGATCTCGTTCGGGGCCGCGATCATCGCGATCGTCGTCACCCCTCTGGCCGGAGCCGCCTCCGACCGGATGAAGAGCCGGTTCGGCCGCAGGCGTCAGCTCATCGTGGCGGGCGTGTTGGTCGCCCTGGTCGGTCAGGCCGCGCTCGCGGCGTCCACGCCCCTGTTCCTTTTCATCGCCGGACTCGTGATCGTCGCGATCGGCAGCAACGTCGTGACCGCGGCCTATCAGGGAATGCTGCCGGACCTGGTCACTATGGCGCAGCGCGGCGCGGCCTCGGGATGGCTCGGATTCATGACGTTGATCGGAAGCGTCGGAAGCCTGGCCGCGGCGGGCGCGCTGCTCGGCAACGTCTCGTCCGGACCGATGCTCGCCTCCGACGTGTCGCACGGGGCGCTGCTCTTCTACGCGCTGTCCGCGGTTGTGCTTGCCCTTGCGGCTGCGGTCACGGTGCTGGGCATCGAAGAGAGGCCGGCGCCGTCCGGGCCGGCGCATCCATGGATGGAGCTTCTGCGACACCAGCCGTTCCGCATCGTGTTCGCGGCGCGGGCGTTGGTGATGATCGGCCTCACGCTCTTCCTCACCTACATCGAGTACTACCTCGCCGCGACCAACGGCGCGACGGCGTTCGTCGGTGCGACGGTTGCCATTGCTCTGCTCGCGCTGTTCGGGGCGTTGGTCAGCTCGCTTGCGTTGGGGATCGCGTCCGACCGCGTGCCGCGGGTGCGGATAGTCATGGGCGCAAACCTCGCGATGGCGGCGGCGGCGTGGATCTTCGTGTTCGCGCCGGCGCAGTTTCCGCTCGCGCCGCTCGGGATCCTGTTCGGCCTCGGGTACGGCGCGTACCTGAGCGTGGACTGGGCGCTCGCCATCGATTCGCTGCCCGGCCAGACGAGGTCGGCCCGGGACCTCGGCATCTTCACGGTGTCCATCAACCTGCCGAGCCTCATCGCTCCCGCGCTCGGCGGCGTCGTGATCGTCCTGGCCAACGTGGCGGGGATCGGGGCTCTCGGGTACCGCCTCGTGTTCTCGCTCGCCGCCATCTCGCTGCTGCTGGGGGTGGTTGTCATCCGGCGGCTCCGGGTCGCTTGATGCCAGAGCTCTGCTGGCGGGCGTTCCAGCGGGTGCCGTGGGTGTGGTCCACGTGGGAGCGCATCTGGCTGCGCTTCCATCCCGTGACTCCGATCGGCCCTGACTCGCTGTTTGCGGTCCGCAGGGTTGGTAGGTCGCTCGAGCTGCACCTCGAAAGCGCCGCACTCGACCGCATGAGGCGTGAGCACGGGTATTCGACGTTCCGCGCGGTGCACCGGATGCGTGAGGACCTCGTCGCGCTCGCGGTCCGGCTGAGGCGAGGTGATTTCCCGGGCGTCGAAGACGTGCGCGCCAAGACGTTGATGGGCGAGGCCGGCGCCGTCCTTGGTTTTCATACGCGGGTAGCCCCGCGCAACGTAGCGAACGCGCTTCTGCAGTACTTCCAGGTGGGCCTCGACGCGGTCTATCACCCTCGCGGCTTGCGCGCGAACTCCAAGCGCCGGTGGCCCGTCGAGATCTGGATGACAGCGGATGAGCTCCTCCGGCTTTACCCGGATGCTCCTCACAAAGTGTGCTGAAAGTCGCTGAACACACGCGTTTCCAAGCCGATTTGACCCGTTTTCGGCACACTCTCTGAGCGACTCAACCAGAGAAGCCACACGCCGGCTGCCACTGGTCGCGGGGCCTCTGTTGAGTCCAGGGTGAGTCTCCGGTACCTTCGACCACAGGGGACTTGTGGGCAGATCTGGATGACGACCGAGGAGGTCCTGGAACGCTACTCGTAACAGACGACACCGAGGTGGCGTTCAGGTCTGAACAAGATGCGCTCGCGGCTGCTCGTCATTGCGACCATTGCGACAGTCGCCTGCTCCGGTTGTGGCCAATCCAGAGTCCCCACAACAGCGACCACCGGTACTGCAAGCGCGTCGCGCACCGCGATTCCGAGTTCCTCCTCAACCGGGGCGACGACCACCACTTTTGCCAGCTACGCTCGCACTCAACCAGGCCCTATGGCAGCCAATCCAGGTTCGATCTCTGGCCTGGTCAACTGCGCCTGCGGCGGACTGCCGGCCCAGGACATCTACGCCATCTCGACAGACGGCGCCCGTTTCTACGTGACGCAGACGGTGCCGGGGCAGACGCACTGGAGGATCCTCGGCGTCCCGGCCGGAAATTACTTCGTATACGCGGCCGAGCGCATAGCCAGGGTCGAAAGCGGCACGTATGCCAGTCCACCGACGTTCGCCTCGGGCTACACCAACGCGATTGCATGCGGCCTCACGGTTTCCTGCACTGACCATTCGCCGCTTGTGGTCGAGGTTCGGCCAGGCCAAGAGACCACTGGGTCGGAGACGTTCGACTGGTACGCGAGCGACTTCCCCCTTGTCCCCGTCGCAGGCCCGCCGCCGCCGTTTCTGAGCGCGCCGCCGGCAACATCATTCCCCACAGCCCAGGCTGCTGCCGTCTACCTCGGGGTGCTGGCGACCGCAGCCCGCTTCGTCGCCGCGGCTGCGGAGTGCCCCGTCAACCTGGCGTGCTTTTCGCTGGAGTCGAGCCATAACGGCAGCGGTGCCTCTTACTACATAGCGGAAGCGGGAGCCAACAACCAGTTCGCGTCATGCGGCTTGTATCTGATCGCCAGCGGCGCCGGATGGCAGGCGTTCGACGGCCGCTGTCGACTCTCAGCGGCGTTCCCGGCGGTCGGGACTTATGGGACAGTCGGGCTCGGCATGGGCGAGACGGGATGCGTGAACGTCCACGATTCGCCGAGCCTGTCCGGCCGCGTGGTCGCATGTCTCTCCGACGGCACTGCGGTGCAGATCGACGACGGCCCCGTCTATGCGCCGACCGGTTCGAACGAACTGGCAACGCAATACTGGTGGCACGTCGCAGGCAAGGGCTGGATGGTGCACAGGTACCTGGTCGCCACCAACAACTAGTCGAAGTCGGAGAGGTCGAGCGTCGCCCGGTAGACGCGGCGGGCCGGCCCCGACTGGACCAGGTCGCCGTTCGATTCGCGTCGCACCGCGAGCTCACCTCCGGGCATGAGGACGGTCACCTTCGTATCGACCAGGCCGCGGCGCATGCACGCCGCCGCGACCGCGCTCGCGCTCGTGCCCGACGCCAGCGTGTAGCCGGCCCCTCGCTCCCAGATCTCGGCACGGATGCGCGCGCGGTCGATTGGTTCGCAGAGCTGGACGTTGGTGCGTTCAGGGAATGCGGGGTGCACCTCGAGGTGCGGACCCAGCTCGAGGCACCGCTCCTTGGTGACCGGCTGGCCAAAGACGACGCAGTGCGGGTTCCCGACCGAGACGAGCACAGCTTCGACTCGGCCCGCCGGCGTGTCGAGGTCGACGTGCTCGGGCTCGCCGTCGAAGTTCGCGGGCAGGTCGGAAGCTCGAAACGACGGCCGGCCGATGTCGAGCTCCGTGACGACCTCCGCGCTTTGGCGGGACAGGACGCGGACGGCGTTGGCGCGGTCTGCGGTTCGCAGCTCGAAGGAGTCGCCGGCGCCGTGCTCCAGGACGGCGTGAGCCGCCGTGATGCGAAGCCCGTTGCCGCTCTTCTGCGCCTCCGAACGGTCGGGGTTGAAGATCCGGACGGTCATGGCCCGGGGATCGAAGGCGAGCAGCCCGTCCGAGCCGAGGCCACGATGGCGATCGCAAAGAGTGGGCAGGAGCGCCACCAGGTCGTCCAGCGGACCGGGCAGGTCGAGGATCAGGTAGTCGTTGCCCAGCGCCTGGTATTTGTACAGCTCCACTTGCGACACTGTCGCAAATTGTCGGGAATCGACCACTCGCCTCGGGTGTTACCTAAAATTGAGCCTCTATGGCGGACCTGATCTGGCCTGCCCAGCGTCTGACCCACATCCCGGCCTGCTTCTGTAGCTAGCCCGGTCGTCTGCTCGCGGCTTAACGGCCGCGCCCATTCGATCGAATCGTCTTTCCGAACCAATCAAATCGGTAATTTCGCATCTTCTGGAGGAGTTGGAATTGAGCTCACAAACGCAGACCAAGGCACTGGTAAGCACGGACTGGATCGGCGAACACGCAAAGGATCCGGGCCTGCGCCTGGTGGAGGTTGACGTCGACCCGAGCAACTACGAGAAGGGCCATATCGAGGGCGCGGTCGGCTGGAACTGGAAGAAGGACCTCCAGGACCAGCTCGCGCGCGACATCGCGCCGAAGGAGGCGCTTGCCGAGCTTCTCGGCAAGAGCGGCATCACCCCCGACACCGCGATCGTCCTCTACGGCGACAACAACAACTGGTTTGCCGCCTACGCCTACTGGGCGCTGAAGTACTACGGCCATGACAAGGTCCAACTGGTCGACGGCGGCCGCGTCAAGTGGGAGAAGGAGGGCCGCGAGTACAACACCGAAGCGCCCAGCTATCCGGCGACGAGCTACCACTTCAAGAGCTCGCCCAACGAGCACATCCGCGCCTACCGCGACCAGGTGCTCGACAAGATCGGCAAGGCGGCGCTGGTCGACGTTCGCTCTCCGAAGGAGTTCTCGGGCGAGCTGCTCGCCCCGGAAAACCTCCCGCAGGAAGGCGCGCAGCGCGGGGGCCATATCCCAACCGCGGCCAGCATCCCGTGGGCGACCGCCGTCAACGCCGAGGACGGCACCTTCAAGACCAATGACGAGCTGAAGGAGATCTACGGCGGCAAGGGCGTGGTGTCGAACAAGGAAGTGATCGCGTACTGCCGCATCGGAGAGCGCTCGGCGCACACGTGGTTCGTCCTGCACGAGCTCCTCGGTTACCCCGACGTGAAGAACTACGACGGCTCGTGGACCGAGTGGGGCAGCTCCATAAGGGTGCCGATAGAGAAGTGAGCGCAGCCTCGCCTCAGGTCGTCGACTACTCGGCCCTCAAGGTCAACCAGGCCGGGATCATCCTGACCGTGCTGGTGACGTTCGTCGGGAGCTTTTTCTCCCTGACGTTTCTGGCGCTGATCCCGCTTCTAGGGATCGTCCTGCTCCTCGGCACGTTCGTGCCGCAGCTCGCGCTGTTCAAGCAGGTCTATTTCAAGGTCCTCAAGCCGGCCGGCATCGTCAAGCCGCATCCGGTCCAGGACCGGCCAGAGCCGCACAACTTCGCGCAGGGGTTGGGAGGCGTCTTCCTCGGCATCGCATCGGCGCTGCTTTTCGTAACTCCGATCGCGGCCATCGCTCTCGCTCTCCTGGTCGCTGCGCTTGCGTTTGTCAACCTGGCGTTCGGCTACTGCCTGGGGTGCCAGATCTTCTTCCAGCTCGAGAAACGAGGGCTGGTCCGAGCGTGAGTCCGCAGCTCTGGGCGCTGGCGGTGGCGGCCGCGGTCGTGCTCGCCGTCGCGTGCCTGGAGTCGTTTCGGGGGTGGCGCGCGCGGCGGTTGTCGGCTGCGGCAACCGCCGCACCATCCTCCGATCCCTACATCCTTTACTTCACTGGCGACAGCTGCACCGTCTGCCGCACCCACCAGGAGCCTGCGCTGGCGCGGCTTGGTGAGGTGCGCATCGACAAGGTGGACGCGGTCGAGGATCGCGCTCTCGCCGACCGCTTCCACGTCTACACGCTTCCGACCACCGTGGTGATGGCCGCCGACGGCCGCGCCCTCCACGTGAACTACGGCTACGCACCTGCGACCAAGCTCGAGCGGCAGCTCGCCGACGCGCGGGGCGCCGGGCTGAGGTCTGCCGCGACCGCTTAAGAACCCCACGATGTCGGAGGCTTCGCCTGTGACATCGCGGGGGCCCCTGTAAGTAACCTGAGACGGTGATCCGGCGGGTCGCCGTCCTCGTGTTTGTGCTGGTGATCGCTGCCGCGTGCGCGCAGACGCAACCAGGCCAGGGCGACCAGCTCGTCCTCGGCGCCATCTATCCGCTCAGCGGCCCTCAGGCCGAAGGAGGCAAGGAGGAGCTCGGCGGGGTGCAGGCCGCGCTGCGCGTCGCGCACGCGAATGTGCGTCTCCAGGTCATCGACGCGACGACCCCGCAGCAGGCGGCCGCGGCAGTCGACAAGCTGGTGCACGACTACCACGTGCCCGCGATCCTCGGCACCTACGGCAGCACTCTCTCCGCCGCCGCGTCGACGCGCGCCGAGGAGCTGAAGACGGTCTACTGGGAGACCGGCGCGGTCGCCGACCCCATCACAGCGCATCGCCAGTACGTATTCCGCACCGTGGCCACGGGAAGCTCATTGGGGCGAATGGCGGTGGCTTTCACCGGTGACGTGCTGATTCCCGACTACGGGCTCAAGGCGCCGAGGGCCGTGATCGTGCAGGTCGACGACATCTACGGTCAGTCAGTGGCCGGCGGCGAGCAGGAGCTCGCGCGGTCGGCGGGAGTCGACGTCGTCGACGTGATCAAGTACAACCAGAACGCGTACGACCCGACCGTGATCGCGGCGAAAGTCGGCGAGGACAGGCCCGACTTCCTCTGGGACGTCAGCTATCTCGACGACGGCGTGGCCATCTGGAACGCAATCCTCAACCAGCACGTGCCGCTCAGGGGCGCTATCGGTACGAGCTCCGCGTTCTGCATGCCCGAGTTCAGCAAACGCGTCGGATCTGGCTCGATCGGTGTTTACGCGGCGGACAAACCGGACGCGACGATCAGCACGTCGGCGCTTTCACCATCGGGCCGCCAGATGCTGAAACAGGCGCAGGCCGCGTATGGCCCGCCCATGGACATCCCGGCGGTCGCGGGATTCGTTGGCGGCTGGACGCTCTTCCACAACGTGTTGCCCTCTGTCAGCGGCAGGATCTCGTCCGAGTCGATTCGAGCGGCGGCCCTCAACGTGGATGTGCCGGTCGGAGACAGCATCAACGGTGGAGGCGTCAGGTTCGCGGGGGCGGGCGCCGCCGACGAGGGTCAGAACTTGCGCGCCGCGGCGGTGATCGGTCAGTGGCAGGCGGTCGGCGTCATGAAGGTGCTCTACCCGGCGGCGTACGCGACGGGCCGGCCGATGACCTGGGATTACTCCGGGATGTAGCTACTCGAGCCCCCGTTGGACCAGGGTGATGTCCATCCAGCGGTCGAACTTGTGGGCCGCGTTCTTGATCGTCCCGACCGTCTCGAACCCGTGCTTGGTGAAGAGCGCCAGGCCCGAGCGGTTGTCGGTTGCGACGCTGGCCACGATCGTCTTGTAGCCCAGATCGCGCGCCTCGCGGATCAGCTCGTCGAGGAGCGCGCTCCCAAGGCCCTGTCCGTGGTGGACCGGATCGACATATACCAGGCACTCGACCACATCGAAACCGCGCTGCTTCCACGGCAGAAGGCGCCCCCAGCCGAGGACGCCCGTATCGTCGGTGGCGACCAGAAGCTTGGACCGCTTGCCGTGCATCTCCCACCACTCCTGCGCCTCCTCGGCGTCGAGCGGCTCGGAGTCGATGGTGGCGAACGTCTGGTTGACCGCCCAGTTGTATATCCCGACGATCGCGTTCAGGTCGTCCTTGGACGACGGCCGGACTTTATGAGGCGACGCACGTTTCTTCGTCTTGGCCATCGCGACCATTATCCTTTGCCAGCCGTGAAGCCCGAGATCAAGGGTCCGCTGCCTGGCCCGAAGGCGGCGGAGCTCATCGCGCGCGACGCCAAGTCGATGTCGCCAAGCTTCACGCGCTCCTATCCGTTCGTCATGGACCACGGCAAGGGTTGCTGGGTGACCGATGTCGACGGCAACCGTTTCCTCGACTTCACCGCCGGAATCGCCGTGGTCACGACCGGCCATTCGCATCCCAAGGTCGTGGCAGCGATCAAGGAGCAGGCCGACAGGTTCCTCCACATGTCGGGAACCGACTTCTACTACACGTCGGAGATCGAATTGGCCGAGCGCCTCGAGAACAGGATCCTGCCCGGGACGCCTGCACGCGTGTTCTTCACGAACTCCGGCGCCGAGGCCATCGAGGGCGCGATGAAGCTCGCGCGTTACGCCTCGGGCCGGCCCAGCTATATCGCGTTCATCGGCGCGTTTCACGGCCGGACGTTCGGGGCTCTGTCGCTCACCGCGTCCAAGGCAAGCCAGCGGCGGAGGTTTGCGCCGCTCCTTTCCCAGGTGTTCCACGCTCCGTTTCCGACGCCGGCGCGCGGCATCACCACCGACGAGTCGATCGCGCGCATCGAGGAACTGTTCACCACCGTCGCGCCGCCGGAGAGCGTGGCCGCGGTGTTCGTCGAGCCGATCCAGGGCGAGGGCGGCTACCTCGTCCCGCCCGACGACTTTCTGCCCCGGCTGCGGGAGCTGACCGCGAAGCACGGCATTCTGCTCGTGGCCGACGAAATCCAGTCGGGGATGGGCCGGACGGGGCACCTGCTCGCGATCGAGCACTGGGGCGTCGAGCCTGACATCGTGTGTCTTGCCAAGGGCATCGCCTCCGGCCTCCCTCTCGGTGCATTCATCGCGCGCGCCGAGCAGATGAGCTGGCCACCAGGGTCGCACGGCAGTACCTTCGGCGGCAATCCGGTCGCGTGCGCGGCCGGGCTCGCCACACTCGACCTGCTGGAGAACGGATTGATGGACAACGCCGCGCGGGTCGGTGCCGTCCTGCAGGACGGGCTGCGCGAGATCGCGGCCGGAAACCAGGACGTCACCGATGTGCGCGGCATCGGTCTCATGCTCGCGATCGAGCTCCGGACGCCAGAGCTGGCGGCGCGACTCGTTGAATCGGCCTTCGAGCGGGGCTTGCTCCTGCTGACAGCGGGCACCCGCGCGGTGCGGATCAGCCCGCCGCTGGTGCTCAATCCCGAAGAAGCGGCCACAGGTTTGGAGATCATCGCCTCAGCTCTCTGAATCGGCGATCGGCTGCATAGACGTGGCGGCCGCCCGATCGTCGTCCGCGAGCGTCGGAGCTTTGGACCGCTGATCGTCGACGACCCTGATGATCGCGTTCTCGTGGTGCAAGATGACGGCCGGCGACGCCTTCGACGCGACGGCGAGCTCCAACACGAACGTGTCGGTAAGAGTTTTCTTGGCCGCAGGGTCGCCGTTCAATGCGTACGAGCTGAGCGAACCCACCTCCTTCGACCATGCGAGGGAGAAACGGTTGTCCTCGACCACTGATCGCATCGCATCGTTGTTGCTCGTCAGCGCCAGAAGCGCTTCGGCCCTCTCCGCGGCGCGACCGCCCACGGTGGCATCGGTCGCCATCGTCGCGAGGTACGAGTGTTCCTGCAGGTCGAGGTTGAGCGTTACGCGCACGTCGACTGAGGGATCCGTGGGGTCGCCCGGAAACCTGTCGGGAAAATCGACGGCGACCTGCTCTGCCAGCAGATCGCCGAGCCGGGACGTGTGCGAGTACGCGCGATGCAGGTCCGTGTAGTACGCCTTGAAGTTTCCGGCGAACACGTCGTCGATGAGCGCCTTGTCGTCGCTCACCTGCTCCGCGATCAGGTGGCTCGTCGGATCAGACGGTAGATGGCTCATGGTCGCGATCAGCTGAGTGAGCTGCGGCGTGAAGGTCGAGGTGAGGTTGCTCATTGCCGCCTTCGCCTTGTCGTCGTTGTGGGTCACGACTCCGATCGCGTAGTCGACGAGTAATCCGTTCTGCGCGGTCCAGACGTTCATGAACTGCACGCCGGCCGTGTTCCCAAAAGCGCGCGCGATCAGAGCCGACAGGTCGGCGGCGTTGAAGCCGAGCAGCGATGCGTACGCCGTGTACTCATCGGAGTGGTTGACGGCGGCAGCGGACTCCTTGGCGACGATCATGACCTGCTCACTCAAGAGCAGGTCCATGCGGGTGCGCATATCCGCCGCCTGCGACTGCGCCGGCGGGCGCGGGCTTGGACTCGGCGCCGGAGAGTTCTGGACCGTGCAAGCGGTCAGCGCGGCCAGGACGACGAGAGCCTGTTTCAAACCGCCCGAAATTTTGGGCCATTAGCATGGTCAGGTTGTGCCTGAGTGGCTCCTGGTCGATGGCTCGAGCATGTTCTTCCGCGCGTTCTACGCGATCCCTCAGACGATGCGTGGGCCTGACGGAAAGCTCAACAACGCGGTGCGCGGAACACTCGACACGCTCGCGCGATACATCACCGACCGTAAACCGCGGCACGTCGCGTTCACCACGGACGAGGACTGGCGGCCCGCCTGGAGGGTCGAGCTGATCAAGGGCTACAAGGAGCACCGCGTCGCCGAGCCGATCCCGCCCGCGCTCATCCCGCAGGTTCCGGTCATCCTGGAAGCGCTGACCGCGGTCGGAGTCGACGTGGTCGGGCGCGAAGGGTACGAGGCGGAGGACATCGTCGCCTCGCTCGCCTCGAAGGTGAAGACCCCGATCGAGATCGCCAGCGGCGACCGAGACCTCTTCAGTCTCGTGCGCGACCGAGACGTCATCGTCCTTTATCCGCAGAAGGGCGGACCCGCGGAGGTTGACGAGGCCGAGGTCGCACGCCGGTACGGGATCCCGGGTCGCGCTTACTCCGCGTTCGCGATTCTGCGGGGCGATCCGTCGGACGGCCTGCCCGGCATACCGGGCATCGGCGACAAGACGGCGGCCCAGATGGTGAAGCGGTACGGCTCCATCGAAAAGATGCTCGAGGCGGGCATCTTCCGCAAAGAGGAGCAGTCCGAATATTTGCGCAAGGCGCTGAAGGTGGTGCCACCCGTTGCCAACCTTCCGATCGCCGTGCCGCGAGGGCGGCGCGATGATTACCCCGAGGATCCCGCGAAGGTCGAGCAGCTCGCAAAGAAACACGGGATCGCCAACAACCTCGACCGCTTGGTGACTTCGCTCAACAAGATGCCGGCTCTCGCCAAGCGGTGATCCGAAATGGAAGTCGGGTTGTGCGAGTCGTGCATCCATTCGCAGACCGTGAAGGGGAGGCGGAGCACGTTCTGGATGTGCCAGCGCTCCCAGACCGATCCGTCTTTCCCGCGGTATCCGCGGCTCCCGGTCCTGCAGTGCCGGGGTTACGAGGCTAAGCCGAAGCGACCCGCATGAGCGCGATCGGCCGGCCTACTCCTGGGTCGAAGATCGATTTCACGGCGCCCGACGACGTGCCGACCTCGGCCACTCTGCCGCGCTCGTCGATCGCGTACACGCTGTTGCCGTCGGGGCTGAGGCCGACGCTCCAGACCCGCCAATCGGTCAAGGCACGCGCGCGGACGGCCAGGGTGGTCACGTCAATCCAGTCGAGCCCCGTGCTGCCGGCGACTACCAGGGAGCGGCCGTCGCGGCTCAGGACCGCGGCGTTGTGGCCGACCCTGGCCGACGTGCCACCTGGCAGGCGAACCGTCCGCTTGACGTTTGGGTTGTATTGCTGGGAGTTGTCGATCCACGCCACGACACCGGTGGCGCTGTTCACGGCGTAAATCGAGTCGCCGGTCTCGGTCATCGCGATCGACCAGTGCATCTCCGATGCGTTCGATCCGTATCCCGACCCCGGAAGGTCGAGACAGAACGCGTACGGTCCGTCCAGGCTGAGCGCATGGATGAAGGGGCTTTCCTGTTCGCGGACGTACATGCTGAAGAGCCAGCTGCCGCCCGGCGTTGCGATTCCGGACAGTCGAAGACCTGACATCGACTGCTCGCCGTTGCTCTTGTCGACGACGATGTTTTCGTCGAGCGTGCCGGCCAGCACGTTGAAGAGGCGCACGTAGTACTCGCGTCCGTTGAGGTACTGGATCAGGTAGAGCCGCTGGCCATCGTTGCTGATGGCGTCGAAGTTGAAGTGGCCCGTGAGATTCGCCGTGTGCGCAATCCGCATCTCCGTTGTGCCGACGACCACAAAGTGGGTTGCCGTTCCGTCGAACGACTGGGCCACGAGCCAGCTGCCGTCGGGCGACGTGCCGCCGGGAAGACCGCTGGACGTAGCCGCGGGCAGCTGGTACGACCCTGGGAGCTGGAGAGTCGTCCTGGTCAGGCCGCTCGCTGGATCGGTGTCGACGAGCGCGGTCCCACTGATCGAGTAGAGGTGTTGCCAGTTGGCGGACGGGACGCCGAGCGGCAGATGCCTGATCGCGAGGTGGGTGGTCGAGTCGATGACCGCGATCTCGCCGGCCGTGGCCTCGATAAGGCGCACGTGACCAGACGACGGCGGCGGCTGCGTCGGGCCTCCTGCGCAGGCGGCGGTCACGAACAACACGGCAAACGCTCGAGCGATCTTCATGCCGCCCATACACCGGACCGCGTCGATCGGTTCCGGTTCAAAGCGAGCCGGCGATCTGCAGCGCCTGGGCTTTCGTCATGTCGCCCTCGATACGGACGATAGTGCCGCCGTCGTCGAAGATCAGCGTGTTCGTGGCGAGGCGCAGGGTGTCGTAGTAGGGATTGCCGTTGGCGTCGGTGAACACGAAGATGTGCGGCGCTCCCGAGATCCACCAGCCCTTGTGTCCGTTGACCTCGACCGATTCGATCGTCGCGTCAGGCCCGACGGTCTTACCGAAGAACTGCTCGTTCACAGCGCCGCGCGCCTCCGTCACCAGGACCGAGACGCCCGTCTGTCCGCTCGGTTTGATGCCGGGGCGGTGGATGTACACGAGCGTGATCTCGCCGCCCGACGGTCCAACCGGCGGAAGCGTGACGTAGACCACGTCGGGCTGACCGAGGGCGGGCGGCACGGTGATCCGCCAGGTCAGGCGGCTCTGCGCCTGCGCGAGCGTGGTCGGCGCCCCGAGGCCCAGTGACTGGCCAGGTCGTGGCGAAGGCGATTGCAGCGCAGGGACGCGATTGACGGTCGTGTGGAGATTCAGGAATCCCGCGATCGCGTCGCGCGTCGGCGTGTAAGCGATAAGCGCACCGACCGCGAGCAGCAACCCGGCGGCGGCGGCAAGCGCCCAACGCGCCCACGGCCGCACCGGCCGGCTTCGCCCGACCCCTCTCCACAGCCGCGTAGGACTCTCGGGCCACGCGATGTGATTCCCCAGCTCCGTGAGCTGCTGCTCGAGGTCAGACAAGGGGCGCCTCCTGGATCCGCGCGCGCAATCGCCCGAGGGCGCGCGACAGCCGCGACTTCACGGTCCCCTGCGCGATCCCAAGCGCCGCGGCGGCCTCCTCGCCGTCGAGCTGAAGGAAGTAGCGGCTCACGATCACGAGCCGGTCGTCCTCACTCAGGGCGTTGACCATGTCGAGCAAGCGCCGGCGCTCGTCACCGGCGACGACCACCGCCTCGGGGGATGGGGCCGCATCCCCCGGGCGGAAGTCGTCGGTGAGCCTGAGCTCGAGCCGATGAAGCCGTCCGGCGGAGCGCGCCCGGTTGCGCGCTTCGTTGGCGACGATGCGTAGGAGCCACGGCCTCAGCGGAGCGCCCGCGCGAAAGCGATGAAGGGCGCCAAACGCCTTGACGAACCCCTCCTGCGCCGCATCCTCGGCGTCCGCCGCGGATCCCGTGATCACGTAGGCGGTGCGGAACGCGATCTGCTGGTAGCGCTGCACGATCTCCTCGTAGGCGGCCCCGTCCCCGCGCTGGGCGCGCGCGATCAGGGCAGAATCGTCCGCTGGCCGGCCCTCCATCGGAACGCATCATCTACACCTCCGGCGGCATCATGGTTCCCTGCAACCCGAAGGCAGTGAATTGGGTTTAGGGAGCTGATGGAGGGGACCGACCGCGTCTTCGAGCGCCTAGTGCGGGATCACCAGGACCGCATCTATGCGCTCGGCCTGGCCCTGACGGGCAACCGGCACGACGCCGAGGACGTGGCGCAAGACACGTTCATCCGCGCGTACAAGGCGCTGGCGACGTACTCGCCTGATCGGGTCCGCGACCTGAAGCAGAAGGCGTGGCTGCACCGGATCGCGGTCAACGTCGTGCGCAACCGGGTGCGCGGCGCGCGGCCCCGGATGGTCGAACTGAACGGCAGCGAGCCGAGCGTTGCAACCGGACCCGAGGAAGACGTGTTACGGAAGGCCGAGATCGACGAGCTGGCGGCGCGAGTCGCCTGCCTGCCCGCGAAGTATCGCGAGGCCGTCGTGCTGCGACACGTCCAGGACCTTTCCTACGCCGAGGTGGCGGAGACGCTGGGTCAACCGGTAGGCACCGTCAAAGCGAACGTGCATCGCGGACTGAAAATCCTTAGAGGTGAGAACCATGGCGACCGTGATGACTGACCTGAAGAGACTTGGCGAGGTGAAGGCTCCCGAGGGATTCGCCGAGCGAGTGCTGGCCGAGGCGGGCATGACCGACTCCTACGCGCTGTTTGGAACAGTGCTCGGTCCGGTGTACGTGGCATGGAACCGGCGCGGCGTGTCGGCGGCGATGCGAGCCCCGTCGGCCATGGAGTTCGAGGCGTGGTTCCAGGACAACGTGGGCCGGTTGCTGGTCCGGGTCGATCCGCCCGCCGACCTCACGGCCAAGATCGCGGACCAGCTCGCAGGCAAACGGCGCCTTCGCTTCGACCTGCGCGGCCTCACGCCTTTCAGCCAAGCGGTGCTGGAGAAGACACTCGAGATCCCTCGCGGCCAGGTGCGACCCTACGGGTGGGTTGCACGCGAGATCGGTCATCCGGCGGCGGTGCGCGCCGTGGGCACCGCGCTGGCCCACAACCCGATTCCTTATTTCATCCCGTGCCACCGGGTCATCCGGACGGATGGCGTGATCGGCAACTACGGCGGGGGCGGGCCCGAGGCCAAGAAGTCGATCCTGACGCTGGAGGGCGTCGAGCTCCCGCGCCTGCAGAAGCTTGCGCTGTCCGGGCTGCGTTACGAGGGCGTGAGGAGCACCAGGGTCTTCTGCTTTCCCACCTGCTACCACGGGCGGCACGCGAACCCCGCCAACTTCGTCTACTTCCACGACGAGGACGAAGCGCGAGGCGCGGGCTACCGGCCGTGCAAAGACTGCCGGCCGGCGGTCGCTTAGGGCAGCGGTCCGACCGCGGCACTCACGGGTGCGCCGCGCTGAAACAGGCGATGGGACCGCGAGAGCCCGCCGTCGAAGTTGATCGCCCTGCCGCCGTGATAGATCGCGGGCCTGGAGCTGCGGTGGGGTTTGTGCCCGAACACGACACGGTCGGCGTGCAGCCGTTCGAGGTAGCGATCGAGCCGCGCGGGTTGCGTCTCGAACACGTTCGGGCTGCTCAGCAGGTCCCAGAGAAGGCGCTCGTTGCCCGACTCGAGCTGTTCGGTGACGACGGAGTTGATCGCGTCGACATCGTCTCCGAGCTCGAGGTATGAGTCGTTGCCACAGTGCTGGATCAGCGTCTGTTCAGTGCGCATGAGCGCGGGGCGGTAACGCATCCACCGCTGCAGCTCGTTGTCTTTGCGCAGCTCGTCCAGGTCATGGCGCTGGCCGCCGATGCTCATCCACCACCCGACTCGATCGGGATCGCGAAGCGCCCAGAACATCGCCACCTCGTGGTTGCCGAGCAGGACCTCGGAGTTGGGGCGATCCCGGGCGAATCGCGTGGCGCCGATGCCGAACATTCCGTAGTCGACGAGGTCGCCGAGGAAGATCGTCAGCCATTCGGAAGCCGGGTATGGCTTGAGCGCGGCGATGAGCCGCTCGATGTCGCCGTGTACGTCGCCGACGATCAGGACGGGCAGATCGACCGCAGCCATTCCTCTCCGGCGCCATCAAGCCGGCGCACCGCGCGAGTGTAGGAACCGATCGTCTGCAGCTCGGTCCGGTGTTCGGGCCAGCGCAGCCCGTCACCAAAAACGGTGGTGAGCTCGCTGCGTGCAAAGGGTGCGGCGCGCTTGAACAGGCTGCTCTTGGGGCTCCCTTTGAAGACCCAGAAGCAATCCCACGATCCTGTTGCGCGAGCCCGTCTCACGTGGGCGTTGCCGTCCCACCATCCTTCGCCCGGGTCGTTCGCCACGTCCATCAGGACGTCCTCGATCTCCAGGCTTCCAACAAGGTGGAAGGCCGGCTGCTCGTTCATCAGTCGTGCGATGAAGACGATCAGGTCGCCTTGTAGCGCGCGCCTCAGGCTGAAGGCGCGGCCGGCGCGGCGGCAGTTGTCGCCGTAGGTCGCGGGAGTGGAGGTGAAGTCAGGGTCGAAGTGGACCGCCTGGTCGCGCCAGCCACGCACCATCGGCGGTCGCCAGGGCACGGATTCAGGGATCGGCAATAGCTCGAAGGTGCCGTCGGCATGGAGCGGCGAATTGACGGCGTGGGATGCGTTGACGCCGACGTTGGCGAGAAAGGCGGCCACCAGGCGATGCTAACGGGGCCCCTGGAGGCGTTGGGTAGAATGCCCTAGCGGCATAGGGGCGTAGCTCAGTCTGGTCAGAGCATCGGTCTCCAAAACCGAGGGCCGAGGGTTCGAATCCTTCCGCCCCTGCCACCAATCTTGAAATCATCGGAGCAAAGAACCGTGATCAACCCGAAGCACGAAGCCGTAATCGAGTTCTGCGTCCCTTGAGACTATCTCGACCGGGCCGTGAGCCTGGCCCAGGAGATATTGACGAGCTGGGCGCCGATATTTCGCAGCGTCCGACTGGAATCTGCCGACCACGGTCGGTTCGAAGTTTCGCTCGACGCTGAGCTCGTGTTCAGCAAAGCGAGCCTCGGCCGTCACGCCAGGCGCGGCGAGGTAGTCGGCATCTTCGAGGACCGGATCGGTCAGCCGCTCAATTGGCGAAAGTCTTAAGGGATGCAGCCGGACCCCGTGGCGCGACTGGCCGCGAGGCCGCATCGACGGCACGAGTCTCGCGACGACTCATCAGAAAGCGCAGCCGAGCGTTAAAAAGTCTGCGCTTCCGGCCGACCACGATCCCTCGACGGACCAAGACCTGCGCCACTCAATCTCCGAGATCGAACAGGCGCGGCGGGGTGTCGTGACTCCAGGCGCGAGTCAGCGAGACCTCGACCCATTGATTACGCCGCCGACTCATGAGTTCAGACACCAGCCGCATGAGACTTATCCAGATTTGCATTGCATCAATGGATTACTGCGTCCGAGTGGTTTTCGCCATCCGACTGTCGTCCTCAACCCCTGGGACTTCAGCCCGCCGGGTGGGAGTTCGCGCCCTGGAGCACGTCCGGAGAATTGAGGGAGTCATTCAGGTCATAGGGCCGTTCTGAGCGGGACCGGTAGAGGCCGCCGACGGCAATAACCACCAGGATCGATCGTTCATCCAAACACCCCAATCGACCCCGTTTGGGTCTGGCACCCGCAGGAAGGGTCGTGAAATGCGGCCCTTCCTGCGCGGGGGCCAGGAACTGAAGGCGCCCGGTGTCCGGCGCCAGCCATCACCGCTATGCAAGACGGTGCGCTGAATTAACGCTTTCATGGCCCCTGACGACCTCGGCTTGCGCCGTGGGCGTTACACCAACTGCCCGCTGTCGTGCCGTTGTCGGGTCATCAGGTCCCACCGGGGAGGGGTGGTTGCGACAGCGGGCCCTTAGCAGACACGGAGTCCCGCTGTCGGCTCCGTTTGGGCTCGTCCTTCCTGTTTTGGGCGGCCTTCCTAAAATCCGTTGACCCAGTAGACTCCGATGGTCTGGGGTCGGTTCTCCCTTGGGACGCTGGGCCGCTAGCTCAACTGGCAGAGCGCCGTGCTGATAACGCGGAGGTAGGTGGTTCGAGTCCACCGCGGCCCACCACTGCTTCATATAAGCGCCAACGGATGGGCGGAAGGTCGCGATCTGTCTACTTAAACAGCACCGTGGACACAATCACATAGCCCGCCACGGCCAGCACGGCAGCGCCGAGCATCGTGAGGATGGTCATCAGTGTGATGTGCTGAGTGTCCCACCCGAACGCGTTCGGAAACTCACGTCGTGCATCCTTTGCGGTGATCGGGGCGTCACGGAAGTCGAGAGGGCGACCAGTAGCTTCGATGAAGGCCTTAAGGTCTTCCGCTGGCCATGCGCTCACGTTTAGTGCGAGGAGCCGTCTTCCATCGGGCCCGAAGCAATAGATTCCACGCAACGGCTGCGAAGATCTTCGATAGCTGACAGCCATGTTCACGACGTGGTCGATCTCACCGGGCGACCAGAAGCGACTCCGTCCAAAGAAGTTGCGATAGCCGACGACTTCTCGCCCAATCAGTAACCGAACGTTTCTTGACCACAGCCACATGCCGGTGAAGCCGAGCGCACCGATGACCAACAAGAAAGGGGCCATCAGACCGCGGCCTGCAATGCCGCCCCGGGTGGCTAGGGCGGCAAGGGTCAAAACGGCGCCGACGGCGGCCACAGCCACGAGAAGCCTCATCGTCAACAGGATGGTCTTCGAGCCAGGCGCGACTGTCCTGAAACCGCCTAACGCGTCCCATGCTTGCTCTGGCATCGGCCAGATGTTGCGGCATCGACCCACACAGAAGCGGAGTTAGCGAGTGTCGAGACTGGCGCTAGAGAGTTTCGGGTACCGCATAACACCGGCTGCAGCGCTCCTGTTTCCTGGATCGGGCGATGGTTAGGTGCAGCGCTCGGCGCTCGTTACCGCGGAGGTAAGTGGTTCGAGTCCACCGCGGCCCACCACTAATTCGACGCGAGTCGCCGGGGACGATTGGTCGGGCACTTCAGCTCGCTCGGCGGCACCAGAGCTGAAATATCCGCGGGCCCGTGATCAAAGAACCTGGATCTTTCGTTGTGCGCTCGAGGTCAAGCAGCGCGGCTTCTACCTCATCGCGGCTGGCGATCGCTTCCGCAACGATCAGGTCGGCGGTCGCATCGAGTGTCGTCCATGGGAGGGATTTCGCTTCGCCCTCGATTGAGACAGGCTGGACGACCTTGATTTCGGGCCTGCCGATGCCGGCTTCCAGGAAGTAGGCATAGAGCTTGCGCCCGATTGAATGGTCGCCACCCGCGCGCCGAATGACCTCCGCGTAAGTCCGAGTGAAGAAATCGAATCCGGGTCTGCTTGGATGGCACGCCCAACCATCGAAATCGGCGTCCTCCACTATCAGGACTCCGCCAGGCCGTACCGCCTCCCACATACGGCGAAGCATCTCGACCGGCTGCGCAAGATGCTGCAGGACGAAACGGGCGTAGACGACATCGTAGGCAGCATGTTCGTGCCAATCATGTAGGTCCATGGCCTGGAATCGGACATTGGCCAAACCTCGCGCTGCGGCAGCCTCGCGCGCCAGAGCGAGCTTTACGTCGTCCATATCAATTCCGGTCGCCAGGGCTGGAGCAACCAAGGCTGCGATCTCTAACGTGACATTGCCTCCGCCGCAACCCAGGTCGACTGCATTCATGCCGGGCGCTAGGCCAGCCCGGCCGAACAGCGCTGCTGTCTCAGGCCACCGGGCGCGTGCGAGAATCTGGAGCCGCTCGTATCCCTGCTGGCCACCTCTGATGACGTAGCGTTCCACGAGCGGGATTATCCCGGACCCTTTGGCGCTCAGGCCGGTGTGATTTCAACGTCTAAACGGCGCGCCGAGCTCGCCTCCAGCCGCTGGCCAGGTGATTGCTCTCCCGGCAGCAAGCACGGATCGCCCAAAAGGACAAAGGATCGGCGTGCGGCCCAGGGACGGGGCGCTGCCGACAGCACTAGCGCGACCCGAGTCAGCCCTTGGGCTGGACCACCGCCAGACAGTTCTTGCTTGGGTCGATGAACCAGGCCGCCCACGAATGGCCCATGTCGGCGATGCCGTCCACAGTCACAGGATCTGGCGCCGTGTACTCCTCGATACGCACGCCCCGAGCGCGCAGATCGGCGACGGCCGCGTGGATGTCAGGCACGCGCCATGCCATCTGGGTCTGAATATCCGAAGTGCCGGTCGTGCTGAGGGTGACCGCGATTTGCGTTCCGCTCCCCGAGCGAAAAATGATCCGGTCACCCGGATCCTCTCGCTGGATCTCGAGGCCTAACGTGTCGTGGTAGAAGGCTCGTGCGGCGTCGAGGTCCTTCGATAGAAGAATCGGAAACGACGGGTATTCGCTGAGCATTTGCGTCCTCCGATGCGGGCCGGTCTGGTGGGCCCTCGAGTCTGGCGCATAACCTGAGTCGACCTGAGCGCCACCTCGAGCACCCCAAGTCTGCCTGATGACACCCCGCATTCCATGTCTCATCTATCGCGGCTGGGAGACGGTCGACGACGACTGTGAGGTCTATCAGTCGAGCATCATGCCGCAGGTCTTCGAGGTGCTGGAGCGAGCGCTTCATGGTGCTGACGCTGGCCACGTTTGGCCGCGGCCTGTATTCAGAACTCGCCACGATAGATTCTGCACAACGCTCAAGGCACCCAAGTTCGGAATTGGGTCTCCACACGCTGTCAGGCCGAGTAACGCGGAGGTAGGTGGTTCGAGTCCACCGCGGCCGACCAGCCCATCCGAGATCGCAACAGCAATTGCTCGAGCTGTTAGGCGCGGCCCGTCAGTCGAGGAGGCGGAATACTTCCCGCGCGCCCGTAAGGCCTTTCAACTCGTAGGAGCCGGCCGGCTCGAGAGCGAAGTCGTTCGGGCTGAGCAGGTCCCGTGTCGTGCTCGAAACGAAGATTTCATCCGGTCCGGCCAGCGCGACTACGCGCGCGGTCGTATGCACGGCCACACCATGCGCGTATCCCGCTACGAATATCACCTCGCCCGTATGACAGCCGACCCGGATATGAAGGCCCAGTTCCCTGGCCGCCCTGATCATGCCCTTGCCACAGCGCGCTGCCCGAGCAGCCCCTTCGAACAGGACCAGAAATCCATCTCCTGAGGTGTCGAACTCGCGGCCGCGATGATGCGCGATCTGCTGCCGCATGGTGGCGTTGTGAGCAACCAGCAGGTCATGCCACGCCTTATCCCCCAGGCGCTCGAGAGTGGCCGTGGAGCCGACGATGTCGGTGAAAAGAAGGGTGACGACGATGGCGTCGTCGTCGTCCGGCGCGCGCGCGAAAACCCGTGAGCTGGTCCATTCGTACGTGACGAACGGCTGGTCACCGACGACCCAGCCATCGTGCCCCGCAGGGATCTCGTATGCGTCGTCCGGCCCGATCTCCATGGCCGTTCCATCGTCGAGCTGAACGTGCAGCCTGCCTTCGAGGCACACACCCACGTGATGGTTCTGGCACGACTCCGTGCCGACGATCGGGCGGACGTCAACCGACCAGCGCCAGCCAGGTTCGAAGTGCCAACGGCCGATCTCACTTTCGCCGAGAGCGACGGTGTCGATGTGGCCGTGGGCGAACTTGCGCACCGTTTCTGGCTGCAGGAGGCTCTTGCGCTGAAGCCGAGGCATGGACGAGAGGCTAATCCAGTCGGCACCCGTCAAGCGCGGGGTCGCGCGTCTTCGAGATGCTGGAGCGGGCGGTCGACTGTGTCTGACGCTCCCCACGTTTCGCCCAACTTGTATTCAAACCTCGCCGCGATAAATCTTGCACTACGCGATAACAGCGGACCCGACGCTCCTGCGCGCTGAACCTGGCTGGCTTCCCCTGCGCAGCGCTCAGCAGTTCGGTAACGCAGGGATAGGGTTCGAGTCCACCGCGGCCCACCACAGGTTGATCCGGCTACGTGATGACCGCCAGCCCAAAGGCCGGCAACGGACCCCAACTCTGGCAAAAGTCCCATCGACAGAGCGTTGAATCTGGGCTAGCATCCTCGCGACGACGTCCGCCGCCATCTCCGGAGGTGGTGTTATGCGACTCCCCACGCGGCCCTCGAACCAATACGTTGCCAGCGCGGTGATTGCCTTCGTCGCCACATTGAGTGCATTCGCACTACCGGCTGACGCGAAGGTTTCCGGAACGAACGGCCAGATCGTATTCGCCCGTTTCGAGAAGGCACTGAACGACAGCGTCATCTACGCGGTGAACCCGAACGGAAGCGGCCTGGAGCGGCTTTCACCGGGGAACCTTGGCGGGGCCGAGGGCCCGCGCTGGTCGCCCGACGGAAGCAGCGTGGCCTTCTCTTCCACACCGCCCGTAGCGGCGGTCATCGCCGACGTCGACACGAGGACCTTTCGGCTGCTTCCGATGCAAGAGCCCGCCACTTTGTTGACCTTCTGTTCTGCCTGGACGCCGGACGGGGCGCGGCTGGCGTGTGACAGCTTCGGCCTGACTGACCCCAGCCTCAACGGCATCTACAGCATCCGCTCCTCCGACGGCGGCGACCTGACAAAGGTCATTTCCAACCCGGGGGGTCTGGACACCAGCCTCTGCGATTACTCACCCGACGGCAGCAACTTCGCGATGGTCCCCACACACGCGGACGGGAGTTCAGAACTTGACACGGTCAACCTGAGCACCGGCGTTGTGAAGCAGCTGGCACCAGCCGGCACGACGTTGAGGGACTTCCAGTGCGGGTCCTGGTCGCCGGAGGGCGACCAGATCCTGTTCGCCGCGAGACCGGCCCAAGGCCATCGCCGCGCGCTCTATGTCGTGAACTCAGACGGCACCGGATTGCGCCAGGTCCCAATCAGCCCGTCTTGCGGCGGCGCAGCCTCCGACTCCACCTCGCGAGGCTGCCAGAATCCTGGCTGGTCCCCGGACGGGACGAAGATCGTCTTCCATATCTTCGCGCCAGGGATCCACTTGAACAACACTATCTTCACCGCCAACGCCGACGGAACCGGGCTATTTCAGGTCACGCACGCGGGAGCCATCGATTCCACAGCAGAAACGAAAAGTCCATCGTGTGCCCTGCGCGCTTGCGTTCGAGAAGGCGACACAGTCCCGGACTGGGGCACGCACCCGGTAACGGGCTAAGCACAAAACCCGTCAAGACTTGATAGCGAGCGAGAGCCCTCCTCAGGCGCGCCTGATAACACCGGGGCCGACGCTCCTCTCCACTGAATATGACTGGCTCGTCGGCACAGCGCTCACCAATTGTGTGCCGCAGAGGTAGGCGAGGAGCCTTCCAGAGGATCTGACGACCTCCTGGATTACCGTGATCGTTCGCCTGTGCCAATTGGGGTTGCAGATGGGAAGATCGCGCGTGATGACAGCGGACTTTCTTGAGGCGTCGCCGAGAGGATTGGGAGTCCGGTGACAACGCCTCGTCCGGTCATTATCGCGTTGCTCGGCGCCGGTTCACGGGGTCGCACATACTCCACCTTTGCCGAGCAGCATCCGGATCGGGCTCATGTGGTGGCGGTCGCCGATCCACGCACCGATCGCCGTGACGCCTTGGCCGATCGGCTCGGAGTGGCGGCCGAGAAACGGTTCGACGACTGGCGGGAGCTCGCCGCTCTCGATCGGTTTGCGGATGCCGTGATCATCGCCACGCCGGACCGCGAGCATGTGGGCCCTGCCCGTCGCTTTGCGGAGTCGGGCTACCACGTGCTGCTGGAAAAGCCCATCGCCCCAAGCCGAGCGGAATGCATCGAGGTAATCGACTCGGTCGAGAAGGCCGGGGTCATATTCGCCGTCTGCCACGTGATGCGTTACACGGTTTACACGGTCAAGGTGAAGGAGATCGTGGCCGAGGGTCGGCTGGGCGAGCTCGTCGGAGTGGAGCATCTGGAGCCGATCGGCTGGTGGCACTTCGCCCACTCATATGTGCGGGGCAACTGGCGCCGCTCGGACCTGGCAGGGCCCAGCATCCTGACCAAGTGCTGTCACGACATGGACTGGCTGCGATACATCGTCGGCCGGCCGGCAGTGGAAGTGTCCAGCTGGGGCGGCCTCCACCATTTCACCCCAGCCAACCGGCCGGAAGGCGCGGCCGACCGGTGTCTGGACTGTGGCGTCGAGCCCGACTGCCCGTACTCCGCTCCCCGCCTGTACCTCGGCTGTCTGGGCGACCCGGAGCGCGAGCGCTGGCCGCTCTCAGTCGTCACGACTGACCTGACTGAGCCGGGGGTGCGGCGGGCCCTGCGCGAAGGTCCGTATGGGCGGTGTGTCTACGCAATGGACAACGACGTGGCCGACCACCAGGTCGTGACGATCGAGTTCGAGGGTGGGGTGACGGCCTCGTTGACAATGAGCGCCTTCACGCCCGCCGACCGGCGGCGGACGCGGATCATGGGTACGCGAGGTTCTCTCGACGGCGACGGCCAACGGCTCACCCTCACCGACTTCGTCACGGGAGAGGCCGAGTCCTTCGACCCCCTCGGAACTGGAACGGACGCGCGAGGCGGCCACGACGGGGGCGATTTCGGCGTGATGAGCGCGTTCGTGGATGCGGTCTCATCGGGCGACAGGTCGTTGGTCCGCACGGGGCCGCGCGAGTCGTTGGAGAGCCATCTAATGGCATTCGCGGCAGAGCGCAGCCGGTTGACTGGAGTCCCGGTAGGCGTCTGGGATTAGTGATCGGCGACGGCGCGTTGAACGAGTGGTGCCCTCGGGTGACCGGGAGGACAACATAGGTCGGGTCGGCAGATGACCATGACGATCCGGGAGCCTGAGAGGCTCGCACTTGCGAATGACCGTATACACGACCGGTGGTTTGACGTCGACGCGATTACGTATGACTCAGGCATGCACGAAGTCAGGATCCCTTTTTGGATCAGACCGACTAGCAAATCTCCTCTGAATCGAGCGATTGGAGAGCCGCAGCCCTTCGACGGTCTTCTTTCGATCCATGACGCTGATGAGCTCAGGGTCGAAGACAGGGAGCACATTGGGACCTACGCATTCAACGTAATCGCTTACTCGAATCGACAGCTTGTAATAACGGCTGAACCGAACCTACGAATCACATGCCGCGTGAGAGGCCTTCACCTGGAGTTCGCTCCCGATGCTGTCGATCAAATAGCCGCCAAATTGGCCCGATACCCCGAGGCAAAACTCACACGTTCAGATAACTCGATCACCGTCCGACCACCCGGCGATACCGGATTCACCGTTGAGCTTCACCTCGGTTCAGATCACTACACCGTCATCTTCGACGGCGGTTGGCACGAGGATTTCGACACCGAAGAGGATGCGATCAATTGCGTCGGCTTTGGCCTCTCTTCGTCTTGTCGGTTAGCCGTGACATATCGGGGCTCAACCCCCAGCAGTTGGGCCGTCCAGTCGCACGGGGGAAGCGACTGGAAAACCGATAGCGTTACGGGACTGCTGATCTTCCCGTTCTGGCGTCGCCCACGCGTGGTGTTCAAGCAGAATGACCTGGTTGGCTTTCGGTCAGACGAGCCCGGATAAGGGACGATCCGGGCTTCAAGACCTTGCCACCCCACCCGCCGATGCCGATTGCCATCCCGACAACCTCAATCGGGTTCGCATTACGGAAACTACGGCCGACTACTCGTTTTTGAATTCAGCGCCCACACGAACAGGTTCGACCAGCGCGCCGTCAGGGCGTGCGACTCCAGGCCTGGCCGACGAGCTCGTCACGGCTGCACGGGTCCGAGATCCGCGTGAAAGAGAGGAGGCCGCCGGTCAGCGTCCACGTGTAGCGACCAACGCCGTCCGGCAGCGCCAGCCCGCAGTTGACCCCGCTGAAGAAATCGATCTCGTTGCCGTTGACGACCACATTTCCCTCGCCGTGGGGATCCTGGTGTTGGCCGTGGCCGTCGAACCACTGGTAGGTCGTGGAGGTTAGGGTCATCAGGAAGTAGCAGTCGGCGGCGGTTGGCGGCGACGGGCAAGTGAAGCCGAAAGAGAGGACAGTGGGCGGCGGCAGGTACCAGTCGCCGATCAATGCAGTCGGAACCGGACCGCCGGGCGGGGGAGAAGCGGCTGGAGCGGCGACTGGGGGAGCCGGTGTCTGCGCTTTCGCCGATGGCGTCGATTGGCCGCATGACGCAGCGAACACGGACAGCGCAAGACCGGCCACCGCGACCAAAGCGGGCAGACTCACTCCTCCGCGGGTTTTCGCGCGATGCACCGATGACCAGATGCGGTGACGTGGAAGCCCAGGTGCATACACGGCTGTCTCCTCGGCGATTAACGCCTAGCAGCTCGTTCGCTCACGCAGTGCCCGGGGCGGATGTGGCGCGACTTGGGTGTCGGGCTGTTGCGCCGAAGTCTACGCGACGCAAGTGATGTTGAACGTGTGGTCCTTTGGCCGGCGACCAATGCTGGATCAGGCTCCCTCCAGGTGGAAGGCACTCAGCGGCCCAACCGCCGGGCCAGCCGGCGCCTGCCGCCACAGCCCGGCGAGCCCGTTACTCGGACTTCGCCACGGGCGGTTCGAAGTAGGAAGGGGTATGAACGAGCTTATCTTGGAGGCGGCCGCACAAACGATCCGGGCTCACGGTCGGCGGCGCTTTACGGCTAGTACTGGGATTCGACCACCGAGGAGTCGAACATGGGTGCGGTGGCGAAACGCCTGACGTTGTCAGCATTCTTTCCGAAGTCCATGAAGCCGAACATGAGCGTGCGCGGCCGGCTGCTGACATCCAGTTGGACAGCTCCGTCCAGTCCTGAAATGCGAACTGTGAAAGTTTCGCCCCACGATCGCCAGGACACCGGAAAGGTCGCTTCGATCAGTCCGCCCTGAAGATCGGACCGCGTGATCCGAGCCTGGAGCGATACGAGGGCGCGCTCAGCGTAATTGAACGCTTGAGTTCGGGTCAGGTCCACCTTGATGTTGCCCTTCGCATCGAACACGCGCAGCAGTATGCAATTAGACGTTCCGGACGGCTACCTATACGACAGATCGATCTGGCTGCCGCAAAAGCGCCGCGGCACTTTCCGCAGTTAGGGCAGGGGAATGAAGTGGAACGTAAGGGTCGACCCGGTAGCCGTGACGCTGGCGCAGCCCGGCCGGCTCAAGCCAACGCCCCAAGAAACCTGGCCTTCATAGCCTCCGAGGCTGCGAACCTCAACCAGTAGCGGTCCCTGTGAGACAAACGAGGCTGGTCCTGTGTAGTTGTCCATGTCGCCTCGAAATCCCTTCAACACAATCCTGACTCCAGCGGATCCGGCGAGATCTATTGGTTGACCCAGACCGGAATCGGCGCTGAAGCGGGCGCTCGTTTGTGGGGTGAGCTCAAAATCCGGCGTTCCGGTGTCGAACATGATCTTGAATGTGTCCTGAGCTGCGGTCGCGGAAACTATTGGCGGAGCAGAACCCGTTCTCGTTGAGGGTGCGGGCCACGAGGGCGACGCCATTCCGGATGATGTGCAACTGAGAGTCACCGGATTTGGTGACGTTTGCGCAGTGGTGCTACTGCTGCCGCACGCGCTGAGGAGCACCACAGCAAGGATGACCAGTGGTGCTCCGGCGCGAATGCGCGTCATGCTGCTTGAACGTTTGTATCTCCAAATGATTACGAAACGTCTTCCGTGTGTTCAGCTGTGTCTGCAGAGACTGATTGGGCTCCCCACCGCCGTCGGATGGTTCGCGTTACGGAAACGGCGCCCACCCGAGACCGGGGTCAGAGCGGCGGTTCGACGGTGTGCAGCTCGAGGATCGTCAGATCGGCGCTCTTCGGAGACGGAAATCCGCCCTCGGCCAAGACTTTCTCGAGCGCATCGCTTGACCAGCGGGTTCGCGCGTGCTCTGCGGAATCCCACACCCCCACGATGTAAAGAGCGCCATCTCCGACCGCGCAGTGATGGCGCAGCTCGCCGAAGGATGTCGCCCCTCCGCGGCTGATGATCAGCGCGTGGGCGCGGTCGTACGACCGAGTCAAGTCCTCCACGTCGCCGTCAAACCGTGCAATCAAAAGTGCTGCCATTCCTTTCTCCTCTCTGGCTCGATGCAATCCGCCAACATCTGCGATGCCAACCGGGCACGGTGATGCCGCGCCGGCTACCTGAAGCGATTCAGTTGCTCTTGCGTCGAGCTGACGCCTGGTATCGGGTCGGCATGTCTGTGAACTTCCTTCCATTCGCCATCCTCGCGTCGAAAGATGAGTGTGACCCGGAGCGCGATTGGGGCGACTGGCTCACCACCAACCGATGCGCTGGAGCGCTCGGCGCCGACGACGTAACCTAGATCGCCGCTGACGCCGGCGGCGGTCACGTCCAGCTCGTACGTCGCACCGTTGGAAAAGTTCGACGCCAGCCAGTCGAACAGACTCTCGACGTCGGGCCAGCCGCTCACGGTCTTCGCCGCGCCCAAAATCGTGACCGGATTCTCGTGGGACCAGAGCCTCTTTCGCTGTCCCGAGTCCCCGTTCAGGAGTGCGAGGTCAGCCTGGCGTTGTCGTGGCATGACGGCTGCGAGGAACTCATCAACATCACTCATTCGTGCCACCTCATTCAATTAGTCCGATACGAACCGATCAGGTCAGGCACGGCGATGGTAGCAACGAGCTGAAGGAAGCAAGAGGCGTCCAAGACCGGGGCTGCGTACAACGTAGTCGAGAATTAATGGGCGGGGCATCGTGTCAGGCGTTCGGCAGATGCGCGCAAAGGAGTGCTGCGTGTGATCCTCCCGAAAGACCGCGACCCGCGTTTCGTGACGATCCGCCGCGGTGGGACCCTCACCGATTCCGATCACCACCTCCTCGCACTGTGGGCGGCATCGTGCGCGGAGCACGTCCTTGAACTCTTCGAGTCGGTCCAGCCTGAGGACCCGCGACCGCGTCAGGCGATCGAGCTGGCCCGCGCATGGGCGCGCGGCGACCTCACGATGACCCAGGCTCGCACGGCGGCCGGCCATGCCAACGGTGCGGCCAGAGACCTGATTGGGGCAGCACGGCATGCCGCGTACGCTGCGGGCCAGGCCGGCGCCGTCGCACACGTCGCCGCGCACGAGCTAGGTGCGGCCGCCTATGCGATCAAGGCCGCGCGTGCTGCCGCGCCGGAAGGAGAGCGCGAGACGGCGGGGCGAATCGAGTGCCGGTGGCAGCGCGACCAGCTCCCGGAGGCGATTCGCGAGCTCGTACTGGACGATCAGCGGTTGCGCAACGACATCTGCTGGTCAGTCTTTGACTGCTGAGAAGGCGGACTATCAAAGCGGGTCGAGTGCCGGCGTTGGCGTCGAAACCAGGTCTGTACTAACCTTCGCGCGGTGAAGAGGCGGGGGGTTCGAATCTACCTGGCTGTAGTTATGGGGGCGATCGTCGTGGCTAGCTGCGCCTGCTCGCCCACATCCCACTCGCGAGTTACAACATCCCCGGTAGCGGCTGATGTGCGCACGTCTCCATCGGTAAATTCCACCGACGACCCTGATTCATCTCCACCGGACGTTCCACCTACTTCCACCAGCTCACCGTCGCCAGGCCCGCATCGCCCGCTGTCTCCATCTCCTTCGCAGTCGTCAGCGCCCGCACCCAGCCCTGTACAGAGTCCCCCTGTGTCGAACCCTACCCCCAGCCCAACCTCGTCACCTACAGCGGCGATTCCGGCGTACGACCACATCTTCGTGATCTTGATGGAGAACCACTCCTACTCAGAGGTCATCGGATCCCCGTACATAGCGAGCCTCGCAGCGAGTGGAGCGGTCGCAAGCAACTATTTCGCGACCGATCACCCGAGCCTTCCAAACTATGCCGAGCTGACCAGTGGGCAATCCTTCCCAAACGCCAACACCGACTGCGATCCCAGCCCCAGCTGCCAGTCCGCGGCTTTGAACATCATCGACCTCATCACCGCCTCGGGTCGAACGTGGCATGCGTACGCAGAGTCGATGGGTACAGCCTGCGGCAAAGTCACGAGCGGCCAATACGCGCCCAAGCACGTTCCGTTCGTCTACTACACGGACATCAGCGCCGCCAGCTGCCAGGCCAACGTTGTCGATTACTCGCACCTTGCAACCGACCTCGCTTCAGCCGCAACCACACCCAGCTATGTGTTCATCACGCCCAATCTCTGCAATGACATGCATGACTGCTCGATCGCGACCGGGGACACGTGGCTGAGTAAGAACGTTCCAACCATTCTTGGTTCGCCGGCTTTCACTCAGCAGCATTCGCTTTTGCTGCTCGTCTGGGATGAGGACGACAACAGCCAGTCCAACCAGGTTGCGCAGATTGCCGTGGGTTGGAAGATCAAGCCTGGTTACACAAGCACTGTCCGCTACACGCATTACTCGTTGCTGAGAACCGTCGAGGCCGCCTGGGGCCTGCCTGCCCTGACCGCCAACGACCAGGGTGCGAGCCCGATGAATGACCTGATAGGCAGCTGAGCGACCTGTCCATCACCCGGGTGCTGCGCGCAGCACCTCGAGGACCTCATCACCGTATTTACGAAGTTTCGATTCGCCGACCCCAGACACGCGCAGCAGCTCGGCCAGGCTCGTCGGTCTCGCCGATGCGATAGCCGTCAGCGTCGTGTCGTGGAACACGACGTAGGCGGGTACGCCGGCGGCCCGAGCGGTCTCGAGCCTCCACCGTCGCAATCGGTCGAGCGTCTCCACCGGGACATCTCCGGGCGCGACGCTCGCCGGCTGGGCCGGCAGCGTGAGGGAAGCGGTCGTCTTGGCGGCCAGCACATCGCGGCCGGCAGGCGTGATCTCCACGACCGGGTACTCCCCCGAACTCTGGCGCGCAAGGCCGGCGTTGATCAGCCCTGACAGAAGAAGCCTGATCCGGTCCTCCTTCCACTTGTTCAGTGCGCCGTGAAAGGGCAGTTCCTGCACCCAGGGCTGGGCGGTCGACCATTTGGTTCGCCGGCCGCCGAGAACGCCCGCGACATTGGCCAGCCCGACCCGCCCACTGAACCTGGCGGTCGCGGCGAGCGCCGCCTGCACCGCCTCGGCCGCCACGGGCTCCTCAGGGGGCGAGGCGGTGAGGCAGTTGTCGCAGGCACGGCACCGGCGCGCGACGCCCTCCTCGCCGAAGTAGTCGGCGATCCGGGCGTGCCGGCATTCGCGCATCTCCGCGTAGGCCAGCATCTGCCCCAGGCGCGCATAGGCGTGCTCCTTTAGCGCCGAGCCGTCCTCCAGGCCGGACTGTTCGATGAAGAAGGCCTGGAGGTCGCGATCAGACGGGCTGTACAGGAGCGTGCATTCGGCCGGCCTTCCGTCGCGCCCTGCCCGTCCTGCCTCCTGGTAGTACGCCTCCAGGCTGCCGGGCAGGTGGTAGTGGATGACGCGACGAATGCCGGCGATGTCGACTCCCATCCCGAACGCCGACGTCGCCACGACGACCTGAGTGCGGCCCGCGGTGAAGTCATCCTGCGTTCGGCGCCGGACGTCTGCGTCCTGCCGGCCGTGGTAGGAAGCGACGCGGAGCTCGGCTGCCAGCTCTTCCGCCGCGGACACCGTGCCGACGTAGACGAGCGCCTGCTCCCCAGGGGTGGCGAGCAGGCTGCGGAGCTGATCGCGCTTGGCTCGGTCGCCGCGGCACCGGATGACAGCGAGCCTCAGTGCCGGCCGGTTGAATCCGCTGACCGAGATGAATGGATCGCGGAGCTGAAGGCTGCTCGCGATGTCCGCTCGAACCTGTGGAGTTGCGGTCGCTGTGAATCCGGCGACGGGCGGCCGCCCACACGCCGCGATTGCCCCTGACAACAGCCGATAGTCGGGTCGGAAGTCGTGGCCCCAGGTCGAGATGCAGTGTGCCTCGTCCACCACGATGCGGCCGATGCGCAGCATGGCGAGCTGCTCGATGAAGCCTGGACGGGCGAGCCGCTCAGGCGCGAGGAACAGCAGTCGGTACGCGCCGTCGAAGGCGCGCTGGATTCTCCTGCGCTGCTCAAGCGGGTCGACCGATGAGTTGACGAACGTTGCCGCGACTCCCCGGTCCGTCAGGCGGTCGACCTGGTCCTTCATGAGGGCGATGAGCGGCGAGACCACCAACGTCAGCCCCCCATCGACGACCGCCGGGACCCAGTAGCTGATGCTCTTACCGGAGCCGGTTGGCGCGACGGACAGGACGTCTCGGCCGGCGAGCATCGCGGCCACAACATCCGATTGTCCCGGCCTGAATGCGTCGAGCCCGAAGACTTCTCTAAGCGTTCGCTCAGCCCTGTCGATCATCACGCCCGAGTGTGACGGAATCTCTGGGCGAGATCAGCGCCTCCTAACAAGGCCAGATCTCGGATCCGGCCGATGAGTTGTAGCCGCCTGCTCGGGCCCCCAATACCGCCCTAATCATTTTTCCCGGAGGATAGTTGCCGGGGTGGGTCGAGGCGACATCGTGCTCGTACGGTGTCGCCCGCCCGATCCAGGTCATGCGGGCAACCTGGACGCTCACACTCATCAAGAAGAGAGCATCTCACCCCACTGCACCACCGCGGCGTGGACATGTAACTGAGGAGGAAACGACCGATGGGAGTTCCGTGGCCGAAAGACCCGAATGCAGGTCAGACAATCGGATTAGGCCTGCCGCCGCACGACACCTTTACAAGCCCCGTGCCTCCTGCGCAATTACCGCTTTGCGTGATCGTCGCCTATTGGGTAACGGACGAACTGCGTGATCGCGTTCAATCGCTCGTCGAAACCAACTCGCGCGGATGGATGCGGTTCGGCCACTTCGTTCGTTCGTCTCAAGTTTGGCTCGCGGTAGGACACGGAGCCACGTTCTGGAAGGACGTGATCGGTCATGAAGGCCAGTACGTAGTGCTCCCGATCCCGCACCGCCCCGAATGGGCGGGCTGCTGTCTTGACCAAACGGCCGCTTTGCTGAACAACCTGGTCGGCTGGAAAGAGCCGTGAGTGTTCTGGGCAGCCATGTCGTGATCCGATTGCGATCGATAAGACTGGTTTATCGCGAGCTAGTTTTCGACCCGTTCGGCTGAAAACGCCTTAACGCACGTCAAGACTCAGAAGAGCCCCGTATGGCTGAAAACGCGTTAACGCGCGTCAGGACACCGTGGGGGAAGACCCGTGGGGGAGAATCAGGACGTGGCCAAGACCACCTACACCGCCCCCGCCGAGCGCGGCTTTCGAAACGGGTGAGCGGTGCCTGACCTAACCGGAGTTCATCTCAAACTGGCTCGGGCGAAGGAGCACTTCGAAACTTACAAGCGACTAATCCGGGGCTTAAGTGACAACAATGCGACCTATGCCCGTCAGCAGTACAACAAGGAGCTAGGACGCTACGAATGGGTGGTCGCAGACGACTGGGCCATTCCGGATGAATGCTCACTCATAATCGGAGACTGCCTTCACAATGCGCGCTCGTGCCTTGACCACTTGGCATGGCAGCTTGCCAAAACACCGGGCCGGTACACCTACTTCCCAATCCATGAATCGTCCGCAGCCTTCAAAGACAGAGCCCCGGCTCAAATGCGGTCGATGAAACCGACTGCGATGGAAAAGATTGAGGCACTACAGTCCTATCACTATCCCGGCAAGGACGGCCTCTACTCTCTGATGTGGCTGCACGAGCTAGACATCGTACACAAACACAAGCTGCTGCTCGACACGACGATGCGAACGGCTGGAGGCGTCGCCACGGGCGGCCTGCCCGACAGCGCTAGGGTTCAATTCGTCTCCAAGCCATTCACGAAGGGCTCAGTCTTCATGACTGCCGAGATGCCATATGACCCGCACATCCAAGTCAGCTACCTGCCGATCGGGGACGTGGTCTTTGCGCACCCACTGGTCGAAGACAGAATGGCGCAATTCGTTCTCTTCAAGGTTCTGGTCGACATAGAGGTGAGGGTGCTTCGCGGGTTCACCCCTGAAGACTTCTGGGAGTGACTTCTTGAACTCAAAGTGAAGGGTTTCGACCGCTCGTTCCGTTGGGGGGGAGTAAGGAGATCCCTAGCTGTGGAGGCAGCAACCAGGATCGGCGGGAAGGTGACTATCCAAGAAGCCCAACGCCAAAGCCTCGGACTTCTTGTCCGTGGGAAATCAAAAGACCCGAAGTAGCCTGGGAGTCGAGTGTTCGAGTCCTCGGGGGATCTCCCGTTACTCCGCGTGCGGCGGCGGTGGCTCAAGAAGTCTGAGTGCCGCCCAGGCTCGATTCGTGGCTTTCGCCGGATGGCTGCTCAGTCTTATTAACGACAGGATATGGGTCGGTGCGGTTGAGCTCAGCGAAACGCCGGTCATGTTTCTCAAAGGTCGACTCGCGACCCGGAAGTAGCTCACGCCAGTGGCGCAGCCACATCTCTCTGCGCCCTTGGTCAACCACGTCGAAGTAAGCCTTGGCCGTTTGGAGGGACGCCTCTCGGTAGTGATCCGAGGTGCTTGGAGGGACAGCGACCGCTCGCCTGTATTCCCGGTCGGAAGCAAAGTAGAGCTCGAAGGCGACGTCTGCACCTCGCCGTCCCGCGATTAGGGCCAGCTTGCCCTGAGCGCGATCAATCTCCACCAGATGCTGTCGTACGAGTTCCGCGAGGGCGACCCACTCATCGGTGCGGTTAGCCATGTCTCTTCCCGAAATCCAGAGTTGACCCATTGGCACACTGGAGCGGTCGAGCGCATCGAGCAGTTCGACGTACGCATCAAGCACCTGCTGCCGCCGCCACGTCCACGCGTTTGCGAGCGTAGATAGGCCCCAGCCGAGAATCAGGCTAAAGACGCCGACTGCAAGCGCTATTGGGTCTAGCAAGTTAGTGTTCGATCGAGCTGCAAACGCCCGCCACCACGAGGGACGGTAGGCACCGCGACAAATAGGCCCATCGACCATGAGGAAGGTTGTGCGGTTGCCACAGCCAACCGTTTGAGGCCGTCCTGATGATGGAGGTTCCCCTGCATATCAAGCCGCGCTAACCAGGCTTGGCTCCGCCGCACCACGCGGTCACCGCTGCCAGAACGAAAACCGCTGCGATGGCAAGACAGCCATAGCCGACGCAGCTATTCCATGCCCCGCGCGGTTGCTTTACGACCACTACGGGCGACGGCTGTCCAAGGGCCTGACCTTGCATTGGCACCCAGCGCTGCCCGTCCCAATAGAACTTTCCGTCGGGGGAGACCTGGGGCGGTGGAGGAGGCCCACTCATGGCGGCAGGGTACAGCCGTCGTGGTGGGCGGCGATGATCGAGATGTGCTGGCTGATGGCCAGGCCCTGCAGCGGCTCCAGCGCCGCCAGATCCAGCATGTAGGCGTTACCGCGGCCGGCGGCCAGTGAGCGATTGCGGCCCAGCGTGTCAATCAGTTACCGCGGAGGTAGGTGGTTCAAGTCCGCGTCAGCCCACATTTCTTGTTCGACCGGGCCGTCGGGTGGTTCTGGTCAGCCTCCGGGCCGCTCTCCCCACAGATGCGCGAAGGCGACGCGTTCGACTTGCGTGCCTTTTTCGACTAGGGGCCGAATGTGCGCGATGAAACGTTTCCTTTCTTCGATCGACAGCGCTCCCTCGATCACCTCGCCCACCGCCGGCGACAACGGATTGGGGGACGACGCGTAGAAACTGTCCCATGACCTGGGAGCGGATTGGCGTGCGGCCCTGCGCCTGAGCTCCAGGTGCAGCTCGACGAAACCGGCTTGTTCAGCGTGAGCAAACAGGTCTCGCTCGTCGAAGTTCAGCATTGCGTCGAGAGTGGCGGAGAGGCTTGAGTAAGTTTTCTTGACTTTGTCTGCCAGCTCGCGGACCGAGGAGACGTCATAGCCAAACCACTCGTTCGCTGGCTCCGGGTAGGTCAGGCTGTTGATTGGCTCCCAGATCGAGATGCGACCGCTCGGCCGCAGGACTCGATGGAACTCCTCGAAGGCACCGTGCTTGTTGTCAACGTAGATCAGTACAGAGCGCGTCGTTACGACGTCGACGGACGCGTCGTCGATGCCCTCGAGGTGCTCGGCAGTGCACTCGACGAATGAGCACCGGTCGGCAACCTTGAGTTCCACGGCCAGCGATCGGCAGTGCTGCAGAAGGTCTGTCGACACATCGCCGAAGATCACATGACCGGTAGATCCGACCCTATCAAGCGCGCCGAAGGCGATCAATCCATCCCCGCTTCCCACGTCGAGGACAACGTCACCTGTTTCGACTCGGCCTCGGTCGAGCACCTGGTCTCGAACGGGGAGCAGCACTTCGGTCATGAATCTTTGACGAAGCGCCTGGTCGCCCCCCTCGCGGCCGCGCAACACCCAACGTGACCAGCGGTCCCCAACCGGCTGAGGCGGGTCCTCGGTCATGCCAACAGTCTCGGCTCGCGGCCGCCGATTCGGCGCGTTTGACGCCGGGCGGCCCCAAATCACGGCGAAGTTAGTGGGCGTTTGACGTCAAACGCCCCGTCTCGCGCCGGGGCTCAGCCCTTGACGGCTCCCGCCGACAACCCACTCACGAACTGACGCTGGAAGAACAGATAGAGGATGACGATGGGAACCGTCGCGACGACGTCCAGCGCCATCAGCGGCGGCCAGTTCGTCGAGTACTGGAAGCGGAATTGCGATAGACCGAGGGGGAGCGTCCAGTGCGCCTGGGCCTGCAGGAGGATCAACGGCCAGAAGAAACCGTTCCAGGTACCCTGGAAGCTCATGATCGCGACCGTGGCCAGGGCCGGCCGCGAGAGAGGAAACAGCACGCGCCAAAACGTCGTGAAGAATCCGGCGCCGTCGATACGGGCCGACTCCTCGAGGTCGAACGGAATCGTGAGGAAGAACTGGCGCATGACGAAAAGGCTCGTGGCGCTGATGGCCATGATCAGGCTGATGCCGACGTAGTTCTGTGGCCCCGGCGTCACCAGTCCAAGGTTGACCAGGATCTGATAGACGGGCACCATTCGCAGCTGGTCCGGGATCATCAGAGTCCCGAGCACGAGAAGGAAGAGTACTTCCCGGCCCGGGAAACGCAACCTTGCGAATGCGTACCCGCCAAGAGCGCCGAAGAAGACGTTGGTCGTCGTCACGATAGCCGCGAGCAAGAAGCTGTTGAAGAACATGACCGGCAGCGCCGGCTTGAGCTGCGTCCACGCAGTGATGTATCCCTGGATAGTTGGGTTCTCAGGAATGAACGTCAGCTTCAGCGACTCGGGCAGCGTCTTGAACGAGGTGGACACGGTCCACAGGAATGGCACGAAGACAATGAGCGAGTAGAGGATCAGGATCGCGTAAACGGCACCGCGCCCGATTCGACGGCGAACGACGGGCTCGGATCCCGGTTCGGCGGTGACAGCGCGCGCGACGGTCGTGACGCTCATCGGGCGCTCGACCAGTCGGACGTCCCGAACAGCCGTCGCTGGACCAGCGTGGCCGTGAAGATGATCACGAACAGCACGATGCCCACGGCGGCCGCGTAGCCGAACTCGAACTGGCGAAAGGCGGAGTTGTACAGATAAAGGACCATTGTCATCAGGGCATAGGCCGGGTCCCCACCGGATCCGCCCGCGATGTAAGCCTGGTCGAACATCTGGAGCGCACCGATCACTGAGACAGTGGCAACCAGGTAGTGCGCGGGCCTGAGCAGGGGAAAGGTGATGCGCCAGAACGAGGTCCATGGTCCGGCGCCGTCCACCCGAGCGGCTTCATAAGCCTCGGTCGGAATGGCGGTGAGCTGTCCGAGATAGAAAAGCATCATTGTGCCGGACGTCGTCCACGCGTTGAGACCGATGATCGAGTTGAGAGCGGTGTCGCTGTTGCCAAGCCAGTTGCCCTGGTTGTGGAACCCCAGCGGATTGATCCCGATCAGCTCGAGCAGGTGGTTGAACAGTCCGTCCGGAGCCATGATGTAGATGTAGAGGACAGTGATCGCGGCTGAGCTCGCGATCGCGGGGAAGTAGAAGGCGGCCCGGAAAAAACTGCGTCCCCTCCAGATCTGGTTCACGACCACCGCCAGCGTCAGGCCGATCGCCATCTGGATCGGCACGACGATGATCGTGTAGTAGATCGAGTTCTTTATCGCCGTGTGGAAGACCTCGTCACGCAGGATGAACGCGTAGTTGCGGAATCCCAGAAACTCGGTCGGACCGAGGATCTCCCAGCGCCACAGGCTGATGTACGCGGAGTAAAAGAGCGCGCCGATGTTGAAGATGAGGAAGAGGGCCATCGGTATCCCGATGAATCCGTAGCCGGCGAGGGCCTCCTGGGCACGCTCGGTGCCCAGGCTGCCCCGCGCCTTTCCAATGCCCAGCAATTTTCTAGGGCTGGTTCAGCTGCTGGTCCAGCGCCGACTTTGTCTTCGAGACCACGTCGTCGACCGATCCCTTACCTTCCACAGCGGCTTCGAACGAGTTGTTGAAAGCGTCACTCACCTTGCTGAAGCCTGGGATGAAGCTCCAGGGGTGGGCGAAGGAGGCGCTGCTCACGAGGACGTCCTTGCCGGCGGGCGCCGGCACGTCTTTGCGGGAAGGGTTGGCCACGCCGCCCTGCGTCCAGAGCTTCATGCCGTCTGGTCCGGTCAGGTAGGTCAGGAGGAGCCACGCGGCGTCCTTATGCGCCGAGTCCTTGCCGATCGAGTAGCTGACCGTGAACCCCAACGTGGCCTGGCCCGCTGCACCTTTGGGTATCGCGACCCACTTGTAGGGAACGGTGGGGAAGGTGCCCTTCATGTAAGAGTCGAGCCAGCCGCCCTCGAAGATGATCGCGGCCTTCTTCTCGCCGAGCGCCTTGCCGTTCCAGTCGACGCCCAGCTGCGAAGGTGACTTCGCGTATCCCATCTTGAAGAGGTTGAGGTAGAAGCTGACTGCGTCCTTGAACTTGCTGTCGATCGCGTCCGACTTCTTATCGGAGCTGAGGAGACTGCCACCGTCGCCGTAGACGAAGGCGAGGATGCGGTCCAGCGTGGTGCTCATGCTGTACGCCACCATGCCCTTGGACTTCAGCGCCGCGCCGACGGTCATCATCTCGTCGTACGTGGTTGGTGGCTGCACGCCCGCCGCGCTCAGCATGTCGGGGTTGTACGCCATCGCCAGCGTGTTGCCGTCCTTGGGGTAGCCATAGGTCTTGCCGTCGGTGCCTTTGAAGGCGTTCAGGTAGCCCGGGTAAAACTGCGACGTGTCAAACCCGCGTGAGCTCGACCAATCGTCCAGCGACTGCAGGACACCCTGCTTGATCCAGTCCGGGGCGACCCCCGAGTCGACATAGAAAACGTCCGGCGGCTGGTGTGCGCTGAACTTGGCCACCATCGCCGTCGGATAGTCGCCGGCGATCGGCTCGTAGTCGACCGTGATCTTCGGGTACTTGGCCTTGAACCCGGCAAGGGCGGCGTTCAACGCCTGTCCCTCCTCCGGGGAGGCCTGCCACCCCGAGAGAACCACCGTGCCGCTCACCGAGTTGGGGTCGAAAGTACCGCCGCCGCCGCCACCACCGCCGCAGGCAGACAGCGCCAGTGCTGCTGAAGCGGCCAAGAGAAGCAACCTTCGCATGATCGATTTTTCCTCCCAGGTCGTCTTCATGCGCTGCCCACCGTCTTCTTCCCGGCTCGAACGCCGGGGCGAGAGTGCGCCGACAGCAGGCTTGTGTACTCAGTCCCCGCTACTTAAAGAGGTTCGCTCAGGAAGAAAGATTTGTCAAGTTTTGACGGCATTGAGGCGACGATAATCCCGGATCATGGTCAGCGCGCTGCGGGACCTTTCGCGCCTGCAAGCGCCGGGCCTGGGCCTGTTCGGGAGCGCTGGCTTGCTGTTCAGCGATGCGGTTTTCGGCCGGGATTCGGTGGCGGCCGCGGAGACGCTTCTGCACCTCCGTCCGGAGATCACGCACGACGTGATCCTCACCCTGGCTCGATTCCAGGGCACGGCCGATACGCCGTCCGGTCCGCACAGCAACGAGGAGGAGCGCGGCAAGATCCACCACGAGCACCGCTCGCTTTACGTCGGATCGAGGCGTATCTCGGCCTCGTCCGAGGCGCTACTCCACGAGCTGGCCCGCAAGTGGGGCGGCGACATCACCAGCCTTACCTACTACGGCGCGAGCGACACCACGCCCCTGTACGCGCGGCTCCTCGCCCGCTGGTGCGCGACCTTCGGAGAGGCGATCCTGACCGAGACGGTGACCCGTCACGACGGCAGCGTGGTGACGATTCGCGAAAGTCTGGGCGCCGCCATGGGCTGGATAACGCGGAAGCTCGACGGCTCCGAGCTCGGCCTGATCGAGTTTCAGCGCCGCAATCCGGACGGCATTCCGTTCCAGGCCTGGAAGGACTCGGGGACCTCCTACATCCATCGCGATGGAGCGCTGGCCAACTGGGATGCGCCGATGGCACCGATCGAAGTCCAGGGCTATGCCTACGACGCGTTGCTCGGGGCCGCGGAGGTGCTGGGTGGGACCGACTGGCGCGAGCGAGCCGAGGTGCTGCGTGAGCGGGTGCTCACCCAGCTCTGGATGCCGTCAGAGGGCTACTTCGCAATGGGCCTCGACCGAGACGCGCTCGGGCGGCCGCGATGGATCGACAGCAGCGCATCGAACGGCGCGCTGGTCCTCGACACGCGCCTTTTCGATGACCTGCAAGGCGCGGAGGGCTACGTCGAGGGGTTGGTTGGGCGTATCTGCAGCGCGGACTTTGTAACAGAGGTCGGGATTCGATGCCGGTCGCGGACCGAACGCGACCTGGTCGCGTTTCAGGACTATCACGGAGCGTGGGCGGTCTGGCCCAAGGAGACGTTCGAGGTCGCGCGCGGCCTGCGCCGGCAGGGCCTCCACCGCCTGTCGCGGCAGCTGGGCGACCGCCTGCTGAACGCTGTCAACGTGGCCGGCGCGAACGTAGAGTTCCTGTACGTCAGTCCGGACGCCAGCGTGATGTACGACATCGCGGGGCGCGATCCTCGCGGTGGCGGCTCGCTGGAAATCGCAGGCACGAATCATCCGGAGTCGCCGCAAGCCTGGACGGTGACGGCGGCGCTGGCGCTCAAGCGCGGGCATATCACGGACCACGCGATGGCCGGCGGTGGTTGGCGCGATGCTCTCGACATCGACGTCTTGTCGCGGATGGATCGAGTGGAAGCGTTTCGCACTGGCAGCCAGCTCGAGGCCGCCTACGCAAACCGCGGCGACTTCCATCTCAACCTCGAATTGGGCCAGGAGCGGGACCGCCGCGCGCGTCTCACCCGGCGCGGCTCATGACCCGTAGATGTAGGCGAGGTTGGCGACCTCCAGAAGGCTGACCGGAACGATGGCTGCGAGCAGCGCCACGCCCCAGCCGTGCGCGTAAGTCCGCAAGCGGGGCACCGCGAGCGCGATCAGCGCGGGCAGGACCGCCAGCAGCACGATGAACCCCATGTTGATCGCGTCGAATTTGATGTGTAGCGGCACCGCCCAGTTGGCCGCGGTGGCGAGGCCCAGCGATGCCGCGATCCCGAGCCTCACCCAGGAAAGCTCCCACACCGCCAACCACAGGAACCGGCCGGCGGCCAGGTAGACGAGGGGCATGACGGCAAGCCGGTACCAGCCGTAGCCGGCGCTGTAATCCGCGGCCGTGCCGAGCATCAGGATCAGGTAGACCACCGCCGGAACAGCCATGAGGTCGGAGTCGCCCCGGCGCCTCCCGAGGAACTCCGCGAGCCCCAGCCAGCCGAGCAACCACCAACCGTCGAGCGCCTGCTGGCCGTCGAACCCGGTCGAGTTCGTGATGAAGCGATAGCCGGTCAACGCGCTGAGCTGGCTGGCGCGAATGGCCACCTCGGCGGTGTACGAATGCCAGTCCAGGCTGGCCGTGTAGACGAGCACGACGGCCTGCGAGGCGATCGTGATGCCGCCCGCCAATGCCGCGATGCGGAACTGGCGTCGCGCCAGCAGCAGGAGGACGGCGGAAATCCCGACCACTAGCCCAGGCGCCTTGACCCAGGGAGCGACGAGGCAACAGCCGAAGAGCAGACCAAGCCACCGTCTGTCGTCAGGCGTTCGGCGGAGCTGATATACAGCAAGGCACGCCGCCAGCAGGAGAACCGCGATCAGCTGCTCCGCCGCGACCAGCCGGTCGAGGAGGACCGGGATCGGAGCGATGGCCAGCAACCACAGCCCGACCAGCGAAGGAAACACTCCGAGCGCAAGCCGGCCGAGTCCGTAGGCAAGGACCATCGCCACGAGGCTGAGCAGGATGCCGAAGAGCCGCGGCGTTGGATCGCTGATGACGTCGTTGAGAGTCCGGTCGCCGTCGAGCCATGCCAACGCCCCGATCAGCCAGCTGAAGAGAGGCGGCGCATCGACCCACGGGTGAACCAGCGGAAGGGTGTAGGGCGCCGGCGGGGCGACCAAGACAGACGGCGGGTACGCCTTCCAGAAGATGGTCCACGCCGTCGGCGGCATGCCGAGGAGCTGGCTGAGGCCGGCCCAGGCCCAGTTCCATTCGTCGGGGTTGGGCGCCCGGTAGGGAACCGAGCTGTAGGAGTCGAGACGGAGGAAGGCGCCGACCGCGACGGCACCACCCGCCGCCGAGATCTCCCACGTACCACTCTTCGGGAGGCGGATCACCGTCTGAATCTAATCAAAGCTGAGCGCCGATTTCCCTGGGCCCTCAGCGGAAGCGCCTGTCGAATCCACCGGCCGCCATTCGTCGCATGGGTGTGAGGCGGTTACCGGAATAGGAGAACGAAATGGCAAAGTACATCTTTCTTCAGTACGTCGACGAGTCGAAGGCGCCGCGGCCGGGTTCGCCCGAGCTGAACGCGGTGATCGACGCCTTCGCCAAATACCTGGATGAAGTGAAGGCTGCAGGCGCGTATCACGACGGTGACCCCTGCCAGCCCTCAGCCGCGACCTTCCGCGTCACCGTCAGCGGCGGCCGCGCGCACACCTCTGACGGACCGATGGACCCGGCGACTCCGTGGCTCAACGGGTTCTTCGTCCTCGACTGCAAGGACCGCGCCGACGCTGAGGCCTGGGCGGCCAAGAATCCAGCCGCGATGATGGGCGGGACGGTGGAGGTTCATCCAATCCTCCAGTTGATGTAATTCGCCGCCGATACCCGCGAGCGCCGGCGCTCGCGGGTTTGCCCTCGTCGCGATTCCCGCGACCGCCGGCACTCGCGGATTGATCAGAATGCCAGCAGTGACGCGCCCCGCATTTGCCCAGCAGCTCCGGCGGGTCCTCGAGGTCGGGTGCCTGCCCACAGACTCCGACCAGGAGAGGGTCACCAAGGAAGTCTTCGTGGTGATAAGCGCGGGCGCCGGGCTCGCCGGGGTGGTCTGGGCCGCCATGTACGCGGCGCTTGGCAAGCCCCTGAGCGGTCTCATACCGCTCGTCATCACCGTCGTGCTTGGGGCGACCTTCGCCAGGTTCGTCAGGACCAAGAGACTCGGGCTCCTCGCGATGCCGCCTCTGGCGTTCGGCATCATCCTGCCGCTGCTGCTCCAGCTCAGCCTCGGAGGTTATGTTCACGGGAGCGCCGTCGTCATGTGGGCGTTCATGGCGCCGCTCTTCGCGCTGCTTCTCAGGCCTGCCCGAGAGACCGGGATCTGGTTCGGAGCCTTTGTTGGCGTCCTCGTCGTGGCCGCCCTCCTGGACCCAACAGTCGCGACGAAGGTGCGACCGCTTCCGAGTGTCGCGAGCCTGGCTCTCTTCGCCTTCAACATCGCCGGCACCGGAACGCTGGCCTTTGTGACCCTTGCCTACTTCCGCGCGCAGCGCGACGCCGCCGAACTTCGCTCCGAGCGGCTGTTGCTGAACGTTCTTCCGCAGGCGATCGCCGTCCGCCTCAAGCGGGGCGAGGAGCCAATCGCCGACCACTACGACGACGTCACGGTCCTGTTCGCGGATCTCGCCGGCTTCACCGTCCGCTCCGCACACGAGACGCCTGCAGAGACGGTGGCCGTGCTCAATGAGGTGTTTTCCGTATTCGACGCCCTGGCGCGTCGCTACGGACTCGAGAAGATTCGGACCATCGGGGATTCATACATGGTCGCGGCGGGCGTGCCGGTGGCGAGGCCTGACCATGCCCATCAGATCTGCGCAATGGCCCTCGACCTGCGTCACGAGGTCGCTCGCCTCAATGCCGATCACGATTGGGACCTCAGCTTCCGGATCGGGATCAACTCCGGGCCCGCGGTGGCGGGCATAGTCGGTAAGGAGAAGTTCCACTACGACCTGTGGGGCGACACGGTCAACATCGCCAGCCGGATGGAGTCGCATAGCCTTCCGGATCAGATCCAGGTCACCGAACGGGTCTACGAGCGCCTGAAAAGCGACTTCGTCTTCGAGCGGCGCGGCGTGATTGATGTGAAAGGCAGGGGCCCGACGCTGACGTACTTTCTGGTCGGCCGCGCCGGCGAACGACCAGACAGCGACTCAGCCAGAGCTCTTGTTCGGGGTTCGGTGGCGCCGGGGCAATGAGACATCCGATGGACGTCGTCGAATGGCTTCTGGAGTCCGACCCGGCGATCCGCTGGCAGGTTTTGCGTGACCTCACCGATGCGTCCGACGGGGCGGTTGCGGCCGAGCGGGCACGGGTCGCCAAGGAAGGATGGGGCGCGCGGCTGCTCGAGCTTCAGCGTCCGGACGGCCACTGGGACAAGAGCGCTCCCACCTTCAGGTCGACCGCGGGCGAGAGCTGGTGGCGATCGCTGCCACCCCATCGCCAGGGCACCCTCTTCCCCGAATGGACCTCCACTGCTTGGAGCCTGATGCTGCTGCGCGCATTCGGTCCGGATCCTGAGAGCGAGGAAGCGCGCCGCGCCGTCGCCCGGGTTCACGAGAACGTCGCGTGGGAGCACGACGGCGAGCCCTTCTTCGCGGGCGAGGTGGAGCCTTGCATCAACGGCAAGGTTGTCGCGCTCGGCGCTTACTTCGGTGAAGACGTCCACGCCATCGTGGACCGGCTCCTGGGCGAGCAGATGAGCGACGGCGGATGGAACTGCGAGCAAGAGAATGGATCGACACGCGGGTCGTTCCATTCGACGATCGACGTGCTGGAGGGTCTGCTGGAATACGAAAAAGCAACAGGCCCCACACCGCCGCTACGCGCAGCGCGTCTGCGCGGCCAGGAGTACCTCCTTGAGCGGCGCATGCTGCGCAGGCTGTCGACCGGTGAGCTTATCGACCCTGCCTGGACGAAGTTCTCCTATCCGACCTACTGGCATTACGACGTGCTGCGAGGACTCGAATACATGCGCGCTGCCGGCGTAGCTCAGGACGGGCGCCTGGCAGAGGCCATCGACCTCGTCGAGTCCCGGCGCGCAGAGGACGGCCGCTGGCCGCTCGAGAATCAGCATCCCGGCCGAATGCACTTCGCGATGGATGACGGCGAGGGCAGACCCAGCCGTTGGAACACCCTGAGAGCGATGCGTGTGCTCAGTTGGTACTCGACGGCCGCTGCTTGATGGCCGCAACAGTGCGCCGGTTCGAAGAGCGCGCGATCCGCACCGCGTCAGGCGGAGCCACGATTCTCTTTCCTTTTGACCCTGCCGAGGCCTGGGGACGGCGTGATCGCTATCACATCACCGGCACGATCGGGGGAATCAAGGTCCGCGGGACGCTGGCGCACCGCAACGGTTCCTGGTATATCGACCTGGGGCCGAAGTCACCGAGCGCAGCACCGCTGTCAGACGGTCAGTCCGTCACCGTGGAGGTTTGGCCGGAGGGCCCGCAGTCACAGGGGCTCGCTCCGGACATCGCCGAGGCACTCGCAGCTCGTCCCAGCGCTCAGTCCGCGTTCGACGGGCTCGCAACCTTCTACCGCAACGGCTGGTTGCGATGGATCGACGGCACCAAGCGTCGACCCGAGGTCAGGGCGGCTCGCATCGCCGAGATGGTGCGACTCGTCGAGGCCGGCTACAAAGAGCGCCCGTGATGCGGGCTTGCACATGGGCGAGCTAGGACACTGAGGGCGCTGTCAACACCGCCTCGAGCCCGGTCTGGCGCGACTACGCGACCCAGTCCAGGTAACTGTCCTTGCGTTCGATTAGACCATCACGGATCGTGAAGACGTCGGCGCCCTGGATGGCAAAGGATCGACCAAGCATGGTCCCCGACATCACGTACTCGGAGACGAAGTGGTCCGTGCCGAAGTGAGCACGGATGGTTTGGAACCGCACGTCGGGCACGGGCCGCCAGCAGAGAAGCGATCAGGCTCTGGACAGCCGCTCGCCCTTCGGCCGGCGGGCCGATGTCATGGAGGTGGAACACCGAGTCCTCGGTGTGCATGGCGGCGATCAGTTCGGGGTCGTGGGCCGCCCACGCGCGGCCGTACCTGACCGCGAACTCAGGCAGGGTCTCGCTTACGGTTCGCGATGTTTGCACAACGCGCCCAACGGGCGATCGGCAGATGCCCCGGTAGGCTGTCGTTGAGATGACGCTCGACCTTCTTGCCTGGGCGCTTCTCGCTTCGTACGTGATCCACCTGCTCGACGAGACGCTGATGAACGGTGGCTTCGTGCATTGGGTGAGCTCTCGTTTCTGGCCCGGTTACAACAACCGAATGTTTTTCTGGTTCAACCTCGGAGCCATCCTCGGCATAAGCGCGAGCAATGTTCTGTACGACCTGTTCGGCGGGCACTTCGTCGTGCTGCCACTCTTCTGGATCTTCGGCTTTGCGGTGCACGGCGTCACGGTGCACATCTTCTGGACAGTTCGCCAGCGGGATTACTCGCCCGGCCTCCTCACCAGCATCCTGTACTGGGTGGTGGCCTACCTGACCGTGAGATACGCGTTCAGCGAGGGCCTGATCAGCGCGGTCGATTTCTGGGTCGGGGCAGCCGCAGGTACGGTGCTGCTGGCCGGCTTCCTCACACTGGCGCCGACGGTCATCTTTCCTGCTCTAGCGCGCCGGCCATCTTCGCGATCTGCTTGACGTGCGCGCGTTCGTGCCCCGCCATCCATCTTCCGTAGAACAGGGCATCGCGTTGCAACGGCGCCCCGGCCCCAGTGACCGTCACCGTGCGCAACCAGTCCTCGCGCGGCGCGGGTTTCAACACGCCAAGCAGCTCCGCCCTTTGCCGGGCGAAGGAATGCAGTGACGGCCTGAAGTCCTGTGAGCGGTAGTCGGTCTTTTCGATCCATGACAGAGGGTTTACAGCACGCAGCGTGTGCGCGCCTTCGATGATCGAGACCATGCAGCTGCCCCAAACGTCGGCGCATGCGCGCAGATGCGCCAGCACGTCGTTGCTTGACCATTCGCCGTCGGAAGGCCGGCGAAGTTCGATCGGTTTCAGGCTCTCGGTCAGCTCCGCGATGCGAGGCGCCGTGGCCGCCAGCAGAGCCAGGACCTCGTCGACGGTCAGCGTCTTGTTCGGCATCCGACCTCATGGTTTCAGATCCGTGATCATTGACCGCATGGCTGAAATCCTCTTGTTGCATCACGCTCTCGGAGTCACACCAGGCGTTCTGTCTTTTGCGGACGACTTGCGCGCGCGAGGACACGTGGTGCACGTCCCCGACCTGTTCGACGGCAGGACCTTCACCCGGCTCGAGGACGGGGTCGCGTACGCGCGCGAGGCTCCGGTCGACGACCGAGTTGAGGCCGCCGTCAACGCCCTGCCCAATGAGCTCGTCTACGCAGGCTGGTCGCTCGGTGTCATGGCGGCGCAGAAGCTCGCCCAGACCCGTTCCGGCGCGAGGGGCGCCTTGCTGATCAGCTCGGCGGCCGCCCCTGAGGACTTCGGCGGTCCCTGGCCGCAGGGCGTCCCGCTGCAGATGCACATGATGGAGAACGACGAGTGGGCCAAGGACTACGACATCCCTGCCGCCCGCGAGATCGTGGCGAACGTCAAACGCGCCGAGCTGTTTCTCTATCCGGGTGACGGCCACCTCATCGCCGACAACAGCGCGCCCGACTATGACGAGAAGGCCGCGTCGCTTCTGAAGAAGCGTGTTGAGGAATTCCTCGACAAGGCGCGGTGACGACCGTCCGCCGCGGAACCGAGGGCGACCTCGAGCGGGTCGCGGAAATCAAAGTCCGCAACTGGAAGGACACCTACAGTCCGCTCATCCCGCCCGACGTCCTGCGTCCCTTTCTCGATACCGCGGCGCAGGTCGACGACGTCCGCAGGTCGCTTGGGTCTGCAGACGCGATCCTTCTTGTCGCTGAGGATCACGGCGGAGACGTGGTCGGGTTCTCGCTCGGGTTCCTGGACCATGGCCCGGAACCATGGCTCGAGTCGCTCCATGTCCATCCCGACTTGCAGTCCGCGGGCGTCGGAACACTGCTCATGCGGGCCACCGCGAGAGAGCTGCAGTCGCGAGGCCACAGCACCATGCGGCTGGGAGTCGTCGAAGGAAACACCGCGGCTGAACGCTTCTATGAGCGGCTGGGTGGAGTCGATGCAGGCCGCGAACCAGTCTCATGGGCGATCGGTGTCACGCACCACATCTACCGGTGGCCGAACCTCGACAAGCTGGCGTAACGAGATCAGGGGCCCGCCGTTTATCAGGCATCACTCGAAAAAGGAGGTGCTTCGACGGTGGGGACCAGAGCTCGCTGGCTTCAGGCCTTGATCATTCTTTTTGCGGTCGCGGGCGTTTTCGCCGTGCAGGGCGCGCGCTCGCGGCGCGGCGTGCTGACGAAAGCAATCTGATAGCTCGGAAAACAAGAAGGAGCGGAGCCGAAGCTCCGCCCCTTCGAACACCCCTTGCTCGCGAGACGCTGATTACCAGGTCATTTGCACTAGCTGCCTGATTCCGCGGCGGCGTGAGCCGTGACGCAGGCTACGAACGCCTTCTGCTCGGCCCGGTCCTCAGTCTGGTCGGCGTCCTTGGCCGACTCGTTGCCCTTGGTCGGGGCGGTCTCCGTCGTGTCGGTGTCCGCGGCCTTGCAGACCTGGCCGGGAGCCGTCGACGACTTGGTGTCGGAATCCTTGCTGTTCTCCTGACCCTCGGTCCTGGCGACGGAGCTGACGCACGCGCCGTGCACTCCACCAGGTCCGTGCGCGCAGTTGCGGGCCGCCGACGCCACGGCGTCGCCGTGCGAGTCGTTGTTCGAGCCCACTTCTTGCATCGCCATGGCGCCGGCCGTGCCCAGAGCCAGGGCGGCGGCCGCACCGAGGATCGCAAGTCGCAATTTGAACATGAGTCCCTCCAATCTGGAATCCGTGATACCCAGTCCTCTCGAACGGAAAGCTCTAACGCCGAGGGGGGTGGTACTAACCAAACCTGGGGGCGTTACTTCTGTTGCAAGAAAGTTGACGTTGGGCCGTTGTGATGCTTAACGTCCCAGCAACCCCGGAGGAAACATGACAGCACTACGTCGTGGAAATATCGTGGCAGCGTTGTCGAAACTGTTCCGCAGGTCGCGACCAGCGCGATCTTTCCTGGACGGTCCCGGCTGCACCTGCGAGAGCTGCGTGCAAGCCTGGGACCGTCACCACCCCTCCCGCCGCAAGCCGGTTCGGGAGGCTCAGCGGCTTCGGCCGGGGCTGTACTGAGCTAGCTTCGTAGTTTTCGCGCTCGCGGCGTTTCCTGAATGGAGGTGCCGAGCTCAATGGACACGGGAACACTGTCCACGATCCTGGTCGTCGCCCTGGTCGTGGTGGTCCTTCTCTTTCTGATTCGCGCCGCACGAATCGGCCGCCGCCGGCCGCAGCTTCGCCCGCTTCCCGCCGAGTCGCGGGACCGGTACATCAGCGAGTGGGATGAGATCGAAACCAAGTTTGTGGACGCGCCCGAGCAGGCAGTCCGCGAGGCCGAGGCGCTCGTGATGTCAGTTCTGCGCGAGCGCGGACATCCGCTCATGGAGCGCGACCTCCCGCCGGAGGTTCAGCGCGCGCACAGGTTGGCCTATTCGTCGCGCGACAAGACCGAAGGCATGCGCCAGGCACTCCTCAACTACCGCGCTGTGGTGGAGGGGATGGTGGGATCGGAGGACAAGGCCCGGCGCGAGCAGCGCCGCCGCGAGATGGCTTGAGCTAGAAGCCTGGGGCGGTCACGCGTGGCCACGCGTCGTTGACACTGGCCAGCCGCGATGTGATCTCCGACGCGCTCGAGATGCTGTAGATGTAGGTGACGCCGCTCGCCGTGGGCAGCCCGCCAAAGCAGGTCGAGCAGGGTTTTTCGCCGGCGTACCAGACGAGGTCGTTGGTGAGGAACACGACCCCCGACCGCCCAGGTGGCGTCGTGTTCTGCTGGGCGTTGGCCTGGACGCTGTAGAAGCCGACGCCGTCGACGCCCGACGTGGTGGGAAACGTGTAAGCGATCCACCGGCCGTCAGGCGAGGACCGCGGGCGGATCCACTTCAACGAAGTCATCGACGAGAGCCCGGTGCTCGGATCCCAACGGTGGACGTTGCCGCTCATGTCGCGGAAAAACAGACGGCTCGGCACGGATGCCCACACGGCCATCGTCATTCCCGAGGTCGAATAGACCAGCGTGCCATCGCTTGCCTTACGGATCTGGTCCTGGGCTGTCTCTCCTGTCCCTCCGGTGGCGAACGTCTGGAACAACGCGACGTAGTTGCCGTCCGGCGAGAAGCTCAGGTACTGGTCGTCCTGCGTCGGGTCGACGCCGCGGCCGGGGACGGGCGGAAGCGTCGAGACCACTTTGTTGCTCGAGCCTTTCGCGAGATGCCACGCCGAACCGTCGATGTAGGTGAACGACGATCCGTCGGGCGATACCGCGTACTGCCCCGCGGAGCCGTACGTCGCGACGATGCTGGTCGCCCCGCTCGCAAGGTCGGCGCGAATGATCTGATGGCTCGCGGTCTCATATGCGACAGCGCCGCCGTTCACGAACAGGGGCGCTTGAGCCGACGAGTCGAACGTACAGAGGTTCTTCGCGTTCGCCGGGTCCTGGATGTCGCGCACGACCACCGTCGGATCTCCGACGACGGCTCCGAGGACGAGGTTGTCTCCGGCGGGAACCGGCGTACCGCAGTGCACGAGCGAGGCCGGGCCAGGACCGGTCGTGGAGCTCGGACTGCTCGAAGCGGTCGCAGGCGCGTTCGAGATCGTCGGCGACGAGTGAGCCGTCGGGGTCGAGCCGCCGCACGCACTCAGGACAAGAAGCGCGATGACCATCGCGCCCCGCGCGAACACCCGGCAACAGTAGCGGACGCCGCGAATTATTGAGCTCTCGCGATCCGGTCGAGGGCGACGCGACGCGCGGCCGCATCAGTGCTGATGCCGTCGCGATCGGCTCGCTGGAAGATCTCGTACACCGAGTCACCTATCGCGGCGAGCCTCGCGTCGAGCTCCGCGCGCGACCAGTGCAGCTCCTCGATTCCGCCGCCGTGCAGCACGCCCCCGGCGTTGATGACGAAGTCCGGCGCGTAGGCGATGCCGCGCTCCCGCAGCAGATCGGCGTCGCTCGCTGACTCGAGCTGGTTGTTGGCGCCGCCGGCGACGGCCTTGCAGCGCAAGTGCGGAATCGTCTCGCCGTTCAGGATGCCGCCGACGGCGCAGGGCGCGAGGACGTCGCATTGGGCGGTGAGGGCGGCGTCGGGTGAGACGACCCTGACGCCCTGCCGCGCCAGCGCTTCGAGCCGGCGCTCATCCACGTCGGTCGCGATGACCGTGGCGCCGGCCTCCATCAAGAGCTCGATGAGCCGGCCCCCGACGCCGCCGGCGCCCTGCACCATGACGGTCCGACGGCTCAGGTCGTCGGAGCCGAACGCGTAGCGGCACGTGGCGCGGATGCCGTGGAAGACGCCGACGGCGGTGTCCGGTGCGGTTTCGCCCGCGCCACCGGCGGCGGGGGTCTTGCCGAAGACGTAGGGGGTGACCTCGGCGATCACGTCCATGTCCGCCGACGACGTGTTGATGTCCGGCGCGCAGCTGTACAGGCCGCCGAGCGAGTTGACGAACCCGCCGTACCCGCGCATCAATCGCCTCCTCGCCGCGCCCTGCGGGAGCTCCGGGGTGGGCAGGGCGATCACGGCCTTGCCGCCGCCGTGGGGAAACCCAACGCATGCGAACTTCAAGGTCATCGCTTCGGCCAGCCGCATGCCGTCGGCGAGGGCAGCGGTGGGGCTTTCGTAGTGCTTCATGCGGGTACCGCCCCCGGCCTTGCCCAGGGCGGTCGAATGGACGCAGATGAACATCAAAGCCCCCGATTCGCGGTCGAGGTGGATCGAGACGGACTCACCGTCCCACGCGGCGAGGAGGCCTTCCAAGACCTCTCTAGTTAAGCCGCTTTCGGATGCTCGACGACCGCGAGAACGCGAGGCGCCACGAACCGCGCCGTGCGCACGACCCCGCCGTTGCGGGTCAGCTCGCGCACCTCCACGGTCGTACGAGAGCTGCGAACCTCGACGCTGCGTCCGGCACGCTTGGCCTCGATGACGTACTCCCGCGCGGCGCCGTTACCGACGTCGACGAGAATCTCGACGAAATCTCCCTTTGCCACGACGTATTTATTCCCAGTTCGAATTGAGCTCAAGCGTTCTAGCTAGGTGACCACCACTCTCGATCTGCCGCGAAGCGAGGCCGCCGCGTGCCGCGCATGCGACCTGTGGGAGAAAGCCACCCAGACCGTCTTCGGCGAGGGGGCCGAGCACGCCCGGCTGATGCTCGTGGGCGAGCAGCCTGGCGACCAGGAGGACCTCCAGGGCAAGCCCTTCGTCGGGCCGGCGGGCAAGCTGCTCGAGCGGGCGCTGGACGAGGCGGGCATCGACCGCCGCAAGGTCTACGTCACGAACGCGGTCAAGCACTTCCGCTGGACCCGCCGGGGCAACCGAAGGCTCCACGAGAAGCCGAACGCGGGACAGATCCGGGCTTGCCGGCCGTGGTTGGAGTCCGAGATCGAGGTCGTGCGACCGCGCCTCATCGTGCTGCTCGGCGCGACCGCCGTCCAGTCGGTGATGGGCCCGGCGTTCAGAGTCAGCAGGCAGCGCGGCGAGGTGCTGCCCTCGCCGTTCGGCATCCCCGTGCTGGCCACGGTGCATCCCTCGTCCATCCTTCGGGCCACCGACGACGAGTCGCGTGAGGCCCCAATGGCGTCGTTCATTGCCGACCTTCGGGTTGCCGGCGGGCACGCATAACGTCACAATGCGGCCGCAGTGCCGCTCCTCCCGCTCGACGCCCAGAACGCATATCGCGACCGGTACAGCCGGCTTCGGCCTGGCTGGCGGCCAAGTGACGACCAGCTCGAATCAATCGTGAGCGGTTACGTGACCCGCGACAGCAACGTCCTCGACCTCGGCTGCGGGCGGGGCGGGGTGGCCGAGGTCATCTGGCGCGATGTGAGGCTTGCCGCCGGAGCCGATCCCGACATGGCGTCGTTGACCGGCCACCGCGCAAAAGGGATGCCTGTTGTCCGCGCAATGGCGGAGAACCTGCCCTTCGCGAGCGACTCTTTTGACGTCGTCGTGTCGGTCTGGGTGCTCGAGCACCTCGCGGATCCGCTCGAGGTGTTCATCGAGGTCCGTCGCGTCCTCAGACCTGGCGGCCACTTCATCTTTCTGACTCCAAACTTGCGCAACCCGCTGATGGTGATGAATCGCCTGGGCAAGGCGCTGCCGGCGCTGCAGCGGCGACTGGTTCCGCGTGTTTATGGGCGTGACGAAGCCGATACGTTTCCCGTGCGGTACCGGGCGAACACCGAGCGCGACATCAAGACGTACGCGCAGGCGTCGGGACTCCGCGTGCAGGAGATACGGGTGGTGCCGGACCCGACGTATCTGGCGATCAATGGAATCCTGTTCAACGCCTCGGTGATGTCGGAGCGTGTCATGCCCAGGGGCTGGGGTGTGCACCTGCTCGGTGACCTGGTCCGGCCCTAACAACTCACGTCGAGTGTGGGCCGTGTGAGGTATCAACGCGCAGCGATAGGTAACGGAGCGCACACTCGGCGGTGCCGAGACGGCGAAGCCAGGGAATGCGGCTCCCTCCGGCGGAGTCAATCCGGCCCTAGCAGGTACCCCATCCGGCGCGGCGTGCGTGCCAGCTGCGAAACCAAGAAGCCGGGTTCGCGGCCCTGCTCCTCGGCCGTCTCCTTTGCGATCATCGCCCGCCTTACCACCGCGGCCCCCACCGACCGGAACGGTTCGGGTGGAAACGCCCGAGGCCTGGCATTGACCATCGGCAGGCGGACGGTGTCGGTGTCGGCGCCGGTGATCAGGTCGGCGAGCACCTGGCCCGCCAGGTGCGACGGCGCGACGCCGTTGCCCGTGTAGCCCGTCGCCGAATACACGTTGCGATCGTCCACACGGCCGAAGGTGGGGAGGTGGGTCGGCGAGACGTCGATCGGGCCGCCCCACGCGTCCTCGATGGCCACTTCCGCGAAAGACGGGAACATCAGGCGAAAGCCCTGGGCCGTCTCGGTGACCGCACGCGAATCGTGCGTGAACATGTCGTCGATCGTGCGCCGCGCACGGCCCCCGCCGCCGCCGAACGCGATGCGGCCGTCGCCGGTCGTGCGGAAGTAGCGCAGCGATGTGCGGAAGTCGCTGATGACCTCGCCTCCGGTCCAACCGATGTCTTTCAGGCGCTCGGGCGCGGGCGCGGTCAGGACGATGTAGCTGCTCCACGCCACCAGGCGCCGGTTGAGCTGCGGCCAGCCGACGCCCCAAGCGTTCACCGCGAGCACCGCGTGGTTGGCGCGCACCGTTCCCCTCGCTGTGACCGCGCTGGTGCCGTCGAGCCGCGTGACAGGAGTGTTCTCGTGGATCGTCACGCCGCGCTCGAGCACCACGCGGCGAACGCCTCGCACGAGCCGCCCGGGCTGGACCGACGCGCCGTCGCGCATGAACGCCCCGCCGCGAAACGCAGGGGACGAGCATCGTGCCTGCACCTCCGCCGCGGTGAGAGCGCGCAGCTCGTCGGTAACGCCCACCTCTCGGGCAAGCGCGACCATCTCCTCGCACAGCCTCACGTGCGCCGCGGCGGTTATGGCGTACATGTAGCCGCCGCGTCTGTACCAGGCGTCGATGGCGTTGCTATCACAGAACTCGCCGATCGCTCTGATGCTCGATGCGATCGCGCGGCACGCGGCCACGGCGCGCTCGGGGCCGTAAAGCGTGACCAGGCCGTGCAGCTCGTCCCACCACCCGCTTGCGAATCCACCGTTGCGTCCGCTCGGTCCGCCGCCGCAGATGTCCTGCTCGAGGACGACGATGCCGAGCTTGGGATCGCGCTCGGACAGGAAGTAAGCGGTCCACAGGCCCGTGAATCCACCGCCAACGATCACCACGTCCGCCTTGACATCGCCGTCGAGCTGCGGGCACGCCTGGCCGGGATCGTTCGCCAGCGCGTCGCGCAGCCACCAACTCCGCTGCCGGCCGGGCGTCAGAGCTTCGCCGGTGAGGTTCAGCACCGGGCTAGTGTGGCGGAATGAAAATGGACGCCTACACGATCGTGGTCCTCCGCCGACCCCCCGGCGCGCCGCAGCTGAGCGAGGCGGAGCTCGATCTCCTGCAGGTGGAGCACGTCGCCTTCAACGGCAGGATGCGCGAGGCGGGGCACGCGTTGATCAACGGACCCTTCATGGACCAGCCGGACCAGTCCTGGCGCGGCGTCGGCGTTTACCGGACGTCGGTGGAAGAGACGCGCCGTCTGCTGGCGGGTGATCCGCTGGGCAAGGCCGGCCGGCTTACGTATGACGTGTTCACCTGGCTGATGCCGGAGGGGACGCTCGGCGATCGTCCCGCGGCTCAAATCGACGTCGGGTAGGGCAAAATAGCCGGCCATGAGCTTCAGCACCATCCTCGAGATCCTGGCCCTGATCGCCTTCGTTCTCGCCGCGATCGGCTTCAGCTACCGAAAGACGGACCTCATCGCCATCGGTCTTGCGCTGTGGTCGCTTGCGGTCCTGATCCCCGAGCTCGGAAGCATCACCATCAGCTCAGTAATCCTGCTGCTGGCCTTCGTGGCCTTCGTGGCGGCCGCGATCGGGTGGAAGTACCGCAAGATCAACCTGATCTCTGTCGGGCTTGCGATGTGGGTCCTATCGATCGTCCTGCCGGCTTTCCATATCGGCTAGCGCGCCGCAGGAACCCGGGCCGCGCCGCCGCCGGTCAGGCGCGCGGCCACGACGACCGGGATGATCGTCACCAGGATGACGAACGACACCACGACGTTGACCTCCGGGAGGAGGACGCCGTGGCGGATCTGGCCGAAGATCCAGATCGGTAGCGTGCTCTGGGCGCCGGCGGTGAACGTGGTGACGATGACCTCGTCGAAGGACAGCGCGAAGGCGAGCATGCAGCCCGCGACCACGGCGGTCGAGATGAGCGGCAGCGTGACGTCGCGAAACGTCTCAAAGCCGTTCGCGCCAAGGTCCATCGCCGCTTCGATCAGCGATCCTTGCGTGCGGCGCAGCCGTGCGAGCACGTTGTTGTAGACGACAACGATGCAGAACGTCGTGTGCCCGACGACGATCGTGGCCAGCGACAGCGAGATGTTGTTGAATCCGAAGAAAGCGTTGAGGGCAATCCCGGTGATGATGCCGGGCAGAGCCAGCGGCAGCACCAGCAGAAGGCTGACGACCTCGCGACCGAAGAAGCGCGCACGGTGGATGGCGAACGCCGCGCATGATCCGAGGACGAGTGCGATCGCCGTCGCGGCGAGTCCCGCCTGCAGCGACACGACGAGGGCGTTTCTCACGTTCTCGTCGTTCCACGTCGACACGAACCACTTCGTCGTAAGCCCGGGGATGGGCCACGTCTCGATGTTCGACGTGTTGAATGCGTAGAAGAGGATCAACAGGATCGGGATGAAGAGGAAGAGAAGGATCAACACGGTCCAGATGCGCAGGGCGACGCGCGTCGCCAGGCTTTCCATCGGTTAAAGAGCCTCGAACGCGCCCAGGCGGTAGGCGATCGTGAGGTAGACGGCCATGATCGCCACGGGGACCATGGTCAGGGCCGCGGCAAACGGGACGTTGTTGGCGATCCCGATGTTGGCGTAGACGACGTTGCCGATGAAGTTGGAGCTGGCGCCGCCGACCAGGATCGGCGTTATGTAGTCGCCGAGCGTGAGCGAGAAGGTGAAGATCGAACCGGCCACGACCCCTGGGAGAACCAGGGGAAACACCAAATCGCGCAGCGCGCGCCATCGCCTCGCCCCGAGGTCGGCCGCGGCTTCGAGGAGGGACTCGGGCACGCGCTCGAGCGCCGTGTAGACCGGGATGATCATGAACGGCAGCCAGATGTAGGAGAACACGAGCCACATCGCGGTGTTGGTGTAGCCGATGTTTGCCGGCGGCAGCCCGATCGACTGCAGGCTCCAGTTGAGGAGGCCGCTGTGGTTGAGGATCAGGATCCACGCGTACACGCGCGCGAGGTAGCTCGCCCACAGCGGGAGTAGCACGGCCGCGAAGAGCAACGTCTGCACGCGGCGCGACGCGATGCGGGCCATGTAGTAGGCGAAGGGGAACGCCAATACCGCGTCGGTGATCGTGACCAGCGCCGCGATGATGACGGTCCGCCCGATGATCGACCAGTAGGTCGGGTCCGTGACGATGATGCGGAAGTTGTCGAGGTTCCACGCCTGGACGATCTGCGTGGTGAAGGGATCGATGGTCCAGAACGCGGTGATCAGCAGCAGGACCAGCGACGCGAGGTAAATCACGACGAACCACAGCAGCGGCGGCGTCAGGAGGAGCAGGGAACGCAGCCAGGGGAATCGCCAGAGCACGCCGGAAAACGGGACGGCCCCGCCCCCTTTCGGGCGAGGCCGTCCAATTGTTTCTACAGCCAAGCCGGATTTAGCCCTTGATGGTCGTCCATGCCGAGACCCACTGCGCGTAAGGCACACAGTTGGACTGGCCGTTGCCACAGTCCATGAGTGGCGTCTTCCAGAACTTGATCGTGTCGAAGTAAGACGCGCCGGTCTGGTCTGCGTGGTACTGCGCGCACGAGCCGCTCTGCAACGACTCCATCTCGGCGCACGCTTTGGAGTTCACCGGCGTCTCGCCGAAGGACAGGGCCTGCTCGGCCTGCACCTGCGGAGTGCTCACCCATTTGTCCCAGAGGTAAGCGCAGTTCGGGTGCGGCGCCTTTGTCGCGAGCATCCACGTGTCCGCCCACCCGGTCGCGCCCTCCTGCGGGATCGTCTCGTCGACCGCTGCGCCTGCGGCCTTCAGCTGAATCGTCTGGTAAGGCCACGCCGCGCCGACCACGACGTCGCCGTTCTGGAAGAGGTTGATCTCGTCCGTGGCCAGGGCCCAGTAGTGCTTGATCAGCGGCTGCTGCTGCTTGAGAAGGTCGACGGCCGCGTTGAACTGGGTCTGCGTGAGCTCGTAGGGGTCTTTGATGCCGAGGCTTGGCTTCGTCTTGCTCAGGTAGAGCGCGGCGTCAGCGATCTGGATCGGGTTGTCCGGCACGGTGACCAGGCCCTTGTTGGCAGGGTCGTAGATCACCGACCAGCTCGTTGGCTTGTTGGGGAACTTCTTGGTGCTGTAGAGCAGCGTGTTGGGGCCCCACTGCAGGGACACGCCGTAGTGGATGCCGCTGATCGTGTTGTAGGGCGGGCTCTTGAAGAACGTGCCGAAGTCCGGCCAGCCTGGAATGAGACCGACATTCATCGGTTTGACATCTCCGCCGTAGATCAGGCGCAGGTCGGCGTCGCCCGAGGCTGAGACCATGTCCCACTGGCCTCCGCCGCCATCCTTCATCAGGCTCACCATCTCGTCCGACGAGCCGGCCGGGTGCAGGTTGAGCTTGCAACCGGTCTGCTGCGTGAACGGCTCCGCCCACGACTTGTCGGCGTAGCCATCCCACAAGACGAGGTTGAGCTGGCCCTCGCCGGCGCCGATCGAAGTCTGCGGCTTCATGTTCGCGGTCGGCGGCTGCTGCGAGGTCGTGGTCGCCGGGCTGTTGCTGGATCCGCAGGCGGTGAGCAAAAACACACCTGCCGCGGCAAGGGCTCCGAACTTCATTGACTTCCTACCTCCCGTTATCGAGCACGAACGTGTGGTCTGGTGTCCAGGCGAGCCGCACCGGCTTTCCTTCGAACTTCTTGGCGTCGCCCAGGGCGTCAATATTCTGACGAATCGCCACCAATTGCTCGCCGCGATCGAGGTGGACCAAGTACCGCGTCGTCATCCCGACATACACGACCTCTTCGACCCTTCCCGGCTCGACCGTCATTCCCGCGGGCGCAAGCTCGCCCTCGGCCAGCATGCGGATCTTTTCCGGGCGGATGACAAACCTGACGCCGTCGCGGACCAGCACGTTGGAGATGCCGATGAAGCCGGCCACGAACTCGGTCGCTGGACTCTCGTAGACCTCGACCGGAGGCCCGACCTGCTCGATCTGGCCGTTCGCCATCACCGCGATGCGGTCGCTCATCGTCAGCGCTTCTTCCTGGTCGTGCGTCACGTAGACGAAAGTGATGCCGACCTGCTTCTGGATCTGCTTGAGCTCGATCTGCATCTCCTGGCGCAGCTTCAGGTCGAGGGCGCCGAGGGGCTCATCCAGGAGCAGAACCTCGGGCTCGTTGATGACGGCGCGGGCGAGCGCGACGCGCTGTCGCTGGCCCCCGGAAAGCTGATTGGGGCGCCGGTTCTGGAGTCCGGTCAGCCGCACCATCCTCAGCGCGCGTTCGACCCGGCTGCGGCGCTCGGCCATCGGCACGTGCTTGATGCGCAGCCCGTACTCGATGTTCTGCCCCACGCTCATGTGCGGAAACAGGGCGTAGTCCTGGAAGACGGTGTTGGTCTGGCGCGCGTAGGGCGGAAGGTGCGTCACGTCGCGGCCGCCGAGCTGAATGCGGCCGGCGTCCGGGCGCTCGAAGCCGGCGATCAGTCGAAGCAGGGTCGTCTTGCCCGACCCCGACGGACCGAGCAGGGTGAAGAACTCACCTTTCTCGACGATCAGGTCGATTCCGTCTACTGCTACGACCTGGCCGTAATTCTTCCGGACGCCCTCGAGGCGCAGCGCCTCCCGAGGCTCAGTCAAGCGATGCCATTACGTGCTTGATCTGCGTGTACTCCTCGAGCGAGTAGATCGACATGTCCTTGCCGTAGCCGCTCTGCTTGTAGCCCCCATGCGGCATCTCGTTGACCAGCGGGATGTGCGTGTTGATCCACACCGTGCCGAACTGGAGCTTGCGCGCCATGCGCAGTGCGCGGCCGACGTCGCGCGTCCACACCGACGCAGCAAGGCCGTACTCGACACCGTTAGCCCACGCCAGCGCCTGGTCCTCGTCGCTGAATCGCTGCACGGTGACGACGGGGCCGAACACTTCCTTCTTGACGATCTCGGCGTCGGGGCTCTTCGGCAGCACGACTGTCGGCTCATACCAGGAGCCGGCCTTCTTGATGCGCGCGCCGCCCGTCAAGATTTCCGCGCCTTCTTTGCGGGCGCGGTCGACGAATCCAGACACGCGCGCCAGCTGCTCCTCGGAGACGAGCGGGCCCATCTCCGTGTCCTCCGCCATCGGGTCGCCGACCTTCAGGCTCTTGATCGCCGGAACGAGGTCGGCCAGGAGCTTCTCCTCGATCTGCGGCCCGGCGATGACGCGCGTCGCCGCGGTGCAGTCCTGTCCCGAGTTGAAGTAGCCGCCGATCTTGATCCACTCCACGACCTTCTCCAGGTCGGCGTCGTCGAACACGATCACCGGCGCCTTGCCACCCAGCTCGAGGTGCACGCGCTTCAGGGTCTGCGACGCGGCCTTCGCCACCTCCTTCCCGGTGGCGACGTCCCCGGTGAGCGAGATCATCGAAACGCCGGGGTGGCGCACCAGGCCCGCTCCGACCGGCTCCCCGTCGCCCGTGATCACGTTGAACACGCCGGCGGGAAAAATCTCGGATGCGAGCTCGGCGAGCTTGAGCGCGGTCAGCGGTGTCCACTCCGAAGGCTTGAGCACTACGGTGTTGCCCGCGGCGAGGGCAGGACTGATCTTCCACGCGGCCATCATCAGCGGGTAATTCCACGGGGCGATCTGGCCCACGACTCCGATCGGTTCGCGGCGAAGCATGCTCGTGAAGCCCTGCATGTACTCGCCTGTGGCGCGGCCCTCCAGCGTGCGCGCGGCGCCGGCGAAAAAGCGAAGGCAGTCCACGATGGGCGGGATCTCTTCCGACTTGGTCGGCGCCAGCGGCTTGCCGACGTTCTCCGATTCGATCCGCGCGAGCTCGTCTCCGTGCGCCTCGACGGCGTCGGCAAGCTTGAGCAACATCTCGCTCCGCATGCGCGGAGTCGTGTCGGACCATCCACCGTCGAATGCTTTGCGCGCCGCGGCCACCGCCCGGTCGACGTCTCGCTCGGTGCCCTTGGGCACGTGCGCGATCACCTTGCCGTTGGCGGGGTTGACGATCTCCTGAGCGTCGCCCCCCTCTCCCGGCGTCCACTCGCCGCCGATGAACATCTCGTGCCGCCGCAGCGTCGTGCTCATATCCGTTCCTCTCTTCTATGGGTTCAGCGATGCGCCGAGAATGTCGAGCCCTTCCTCCAGTTGATCGTCCGGGATCGTCAGCGGCATCAGCGTGCGGATGACGTTGTGGTGCACTCCGCACCTCAGCGCGATCAAGCCCTTCTCCCGAGCGGCGGCGATTATCTTCGCCGTCTGCGTGTCCGCCGGCTCCTTGGTCTTGCGGTCGCGCACGAGCTCCATCCCCATCATCGCGCCGAGTCCGCGGACGTCGCCGACGAGCTCGTTCTCGGCCGCCCAGGTGCTCATGCGCTCCTCGACGACCGAGCCGATGCGGGCGGCCCGTTCGGGCAGCTTTTCGTCGTGGATGATGTCCATCACCGCCAGCGCTGCGGCGCATGCGACAGGGTTGCCGCCGTACGTCCCGCCAAGACCGCCTGGGTCGGGCGCGTCCATCACCTCGGCTTTGCCCACGACGCCGCTCAGCGGGAACCCCGCGGCCAGGCTCTTGGCGACGGTGATCAGGTCGGGCTGCACCCCCGAGTGCTCGACCGCGAAGAACTTGCCGGTTCGACCGAACCCCGTCTGGATCTCGTCGGCGATGAGGAGCATCCCGTGCTGGTTGCAGAGCTGGCGGAGCTTGCGCATGAAATCGAGCGGCGCGGGCACGAATCCGCCCTCACCCAGCTCCGGTTCGATGAGGATGGCGGCCACGCGCTTGGGGCCGACCTCCGATTCCAGGAGAGTGTTCAGGTCGGCGATCGCCGCCTCGGTGTTCCAGCCGCGATATTCATAAGGAAAGGGCGATTGGTAAACCTCCGCGGCGTAGGGGCCGAAGTCCTGCTTGTAGGGCTCGACGCTGCCAGTGAGGCTGAGGGCGAGGAGCGTGCGGCCGTGAAAGCCGCCGCGGAAGCTGATCACGCCCGGCCGACCCGTCGCGGCGCGCGCGATCTTGACCGCGTTCTCGATCGCCTCTGCGCCGGTGGAGAAAAAGATCGCCTTCTTGGGGCCGTCGATCGGCGCGACTGCGCAAAGCCGCTCGGCGAGCCTGAGGTAGCTTTCGTACTGGACCACCTGGAACGAGGTGTGGGTGGCTTTGCGCAGCTGCTCCTCGACGGCCTGCATCACGCGCGGGTGGGCGTGGCCGACGTTCATGACGCCGATGCCGCCTGCGAAGTCGACGTAGCGCCTGCCGCTGACATCCCAGAGCTCGGAGCCGCTGGCGCGGTCGGCGGTAATGGGGTGGGAGCTGGTGATGCCGCGTGGGACGTACTTGCTGCGAAGCTCGGCGAACTCGGTCTCCGTGATGCCCTGGCGGACGGTCACGCGCTGATATAAGCAGATACGATCGGCGACTGTTGAGCACGCACGCCGCGCGGGCTGCCGTCGACCGCCTCTGGCCCGATCGAGCCGCGCGGATCACCGAGCTCGGCGGGGGCATCACCAACCACAACTTCAAGGTCGAGGTCGAGGGCGGCGAGTTCGTCCTGCGCATGGGTGGCGCCAGAACGGAGCTGCTCGGCATCGACCGGGCGGCGGAGCACGCGGCCGGCGTGCGGGCTTACGAGGTCGGCGTCGGCCCCGAGATCGTGGCCTTCGTGCCGTCGCAGGGTTGGCTGGTGGCGCGGTTCATCGACGGCACGACCATCTCGCCGGAGGAGATGCGCGAGCCCGAGATGCTGGCGCGGGTGATGGGCGCGCTGCGCCGGTTCCACGAGTCCGCGGCGATTCCGGGCCGGTTCGATTCCCACGCGGTCGTCGAGGACTACCGCGCGAAGGCGGTCGAACACGGCGTGGAGATCCCCCCGGCGTACGACGACGCGCTGTCGGTGTCGCGTCGCATCCGTGCGACTCGCGGCGAGCAGCCGGTCGCCCCGTGCCACAACGACCTCCTGAACGCCAACTTTCTCGACGACGGTGAGATCCGCATCGTCGACTGGGAGTACGCGGGCATGGGGGACCGGTTCTTCGACCTGGCGAACTTCTCGATCAACCACGAATTTTCGCTGGACGAGGACCGGCGCCTGCTGGTTGCGTACTTCGGCGGGTCGCGCGAGTCCGACCTCGCCTCGTTGCGCCTCATGCGTTTCATGTCCGACTTCCGCGAGGCGATGTGGGGCGTGCTGCAGAGCGGGATCTCCGAGCTGGACTTTGCGTTTGGCGAGTACGCAGCCAAGCACTTCGCGCGGCTGCTGGCGACGGAGTCCGATCCCGAGTTCGCGAGCTACTTCGGCGCGGTCAGCGCTCGATCCGATACCTGATGTGCGTCACCGCGGGCGACGCGATCACCTCCACCGGCGTCATGCGTGGATCGCCGACGTTTTCGAGGAGCCGCTCGCCGCGGCCGAGGACGATCGGCACAACGTCCAGGTAGAGCTCGTCGAGGTCGCCCGCGCGGATGAACTGCTGCACAGTGGAGGCGCCGCCGGCGATCTGCACGTCCTTGCCGCCGGCGGCTTCACGCGCCTGGCGCAGCGCTGACTCGATTCCATCGGTGACGAAGTAGAAGGTCGTGCCGCCCTGCATCGCCAGCGGCTCACGCGGGTGATGAGTCAGCACGAAAGTCGGGTGGTGGTAGGGCGGGTTCTCGCCCCACCATCCTTTCCAGGCCGAATCCCAATCGCCCCGGCCGAAGTCGAACATGTTCCGGCCCATGATCGTGGCGCCGACGCCAGCATTCGATGACAGCTCCTCGACCACGGCGGAGTCCGGGCCCTCCGTGCCGTCCGACGTGCCCTGCATCCGCCCCCACGCGGCGGTCGCGAAAATCCACTCGTGGAGCCGCATGCCGCCCTCGCCGATCGGGTTCTCCAGGCTCTGGTTCGGCCCCGCGCTGAAGCCATCAATTGAGATCGATTGGTGGCATGTAATTCGGCTCACCGGTAGTTATGACGCTACCAAGACCTGGAAATCATCGATTCGGACGATTGGCGCCGGCGAGGACCGCGAGCAGAATCAGGCGGCCCTCGCCGGTTTTCGGTGCCCTTACGCCTTGACCGGCACCTTGATCTCGACCACCACCGTCTCCACGTTCTGGATCTGCAGCCCGTACATGGCCCCTGCCTCGACGACTGGCTGTCGCAGGCTGGCGATGGCGGCGTTGCTGGACTCGCGATCCTCCGGCGTCGCCCAGCTGCTGGCTGTGAAGCCCCGGCCCGTCGCCCGGTTCACGCCGGCCACGTATGCCCTGAACCCAGGCTGGTCCTTGATCTTGGGGATAACGTCGCGGATCATCTGCACGATCTTGTCGCTCTTGCTCGGATCGCCATAGGCCGAGGTGAGGCGCGTGTAGCTTGGCAGCTGAGGTGTGGGCGTCGCCGTCTCGAGCGCGGTGATCTCGAAGCGGTCGACGTCGATTACCTCGATGCCGGTTGCCTCGCTCGATTGGGTGCGCGACTGCTGGCCGAGCTGCTCAGCGTTGTTCATCGCCTCGAGCGACTCCCACATCGTGCTGGCCGCTCCCTCGCCCTTATCGCGATCGACTACGCAAGTCGCCCCTAGGTATCCGGGCACGTTGCTCATCGCCGGAATGATCTTGTTCTTGAAGAACGCGATTCCGTCCTCCAGCTTGGCAGGGTCGGATTTGAAAGCAGTTACGCGCAGGTACATGGCTGACCTCCTTGCGCAACACGCGAGCGGGTACGCCTGCACCTTACCCCTGTCAGGCCCCATTTACCAGATGCTTGACGGCGGTCGAAACTAGCTACGCTCCCTGCCCATCACGGCCATCTCATAGGGCACCGCTACTTCTCAATTTGCGCTCGAGGGTGGAGTCAACTCCGGACCCTTGCTCCGGTCGGGTCGTACAGCGGCTCCTTCGTGACGCGGCCGCCGACCCACGTGCCGAAGATGTCGACCTCGACAGCAGTGTCGACGGGGCACGAGGCCGGGATGTACGCATACGCGATCGACTTGCCGACGGTGTAGCCGTAGCCGCCGCTCGTCACCCGACCGGCCACCTCGCCATCGATTCGCACCGGCTCCGAGCCCAGGGCGACCGCGCGCGGGTCGTCGAGGACCATGCACGCGAGCTTTGACGCCGCGGGCGATTCGCGCTTCGCCACCACAGCGTCGCGCCCGATGAAGTCGCCCTTGTCCAGCTTCACCGCGAAACCGAGACCGGCCTGGTAGGGGTCGGTGTCCGACGTGATGTCTGCTCCCCATACGCGGTAGCCCTTCTCCAGGCGCAGGGAGTCGACCGCCTTGTAGCCGCCCGCGACCAACCCAGACGATCGCCCCGCCTCCCAGATCACGTCCCACAGCCGAAGGCCGAACTCTGATGGGCAGTAGAGCTCCCAGCCGAGCTCGCCGACGTACGTGACTCGCAGCCCCAGGCACGGCACCGGGCCGAGCGCGAGCTCGCGCGCGGTCATGAACGGAAAGGCTTCGTTGCCGATGTCGGTGGGCGTGAGGGGCTGGAGGATCGACCGCGCCTCAGGTCCCCACAGGCCGACGCACGCGTAGGCCGAGGTCACGTCTTCGACCTCGACCGACCCGTCGGACGGCGCATGTGCCCGGATCCAGGACAGGTCGTGCATGCCGAACGCCGTGCCGGTGATGATCCGGAAGCGTCGGTCGCCCAGCCGTGTCACCGTGAAGTCGCACTCGATGCCGCCTCCCTCGTTGAGCATCTGCGTGTAGGTCAGGGCGCCGATTGACCGCGCCACCCGGTTGTCGCACAGGCGCTCGAGAAACTCGGCGGCGCCGAGGCCGCGGACCTCGATCTTGGCGAACGACGTGAAGTCGAAGATGGCCGCCGACTTCCGGCACGCCTCGTGCTCGGCCCCGATCGCGGGCGACCACAGCCGCCCGGCCCATCCGTGCGGTCGCAGCGACTCGTCGCCGCGCGCGCTGTTCGGCTCGAACCAGTTGACCCGCTCCCATCCCGATTTCTCGCCGAACGTTGCACCCAGCTCGCCCAGGCGCGGGTAGATGGGCGAGAGGCGCAGCGGCCGGCCCGCGCTGCGCTCGTGGCCTGGGTACTTGACGTCGTAGTACGTCGAGTAGACCTCGCGGGTGCGGACGAGCGTGTACTCGCGGCTCGTGTAGTGGCGGCCGAAACGCCGCGAGTCCATCTCCCACGTATCGAGCTCCGGCCGGCCGTTGACCATCCACTCGGCGACGAGCCGCCCCATCCCGCCCGCGCCCGCGAGCCCGTGCGCGCAGAATCCCGCGGCGACCCAGAATCCGCGCACCTCGCTCGGACCGAGGATGAACTCGCCGTCGGGGGTGAATGCCTCGGGGCCATTGACCAGGCGAACGACCTCCGCGTCCTTTAATGTGGGGGTCCGGACGATGGCGTTCGTCATCAGCGGCTCGAACCGGTCCCAGTCGGGCTCGAGCAGCCGGCCGTTGAAGTCGGGCGGGATCCCGTCCAGGCCCCACGGCGCCGGCTCGCGCTCGTAGCCACCCATGATCAGACCGCCCGATTCGGGCCGGTAGTACACAAGGAGCGATGGGTCGCGCATCGTCGGCATGTCGAGGGGCAGTCCTGATGGCCGCGTGATCAGGTACTCGTGCGCGAACGGGACCAGGGGGACGTTCACGCCCGCCATGCGGCCGATCTCGGGCGCGAACATGCCGCCGGCGTTGACGACCAACTGGGTGGCGATCTCGCCCTTGTCGGTGAGGACGCGGCGGACGCCGCCCTCCTCGAGCTCGATTCCAGTGACGCGCGTGTCTTCGCACACCTCCGCGCCGCGCCGCCGTGCGCCTTCGACCAGCGCGAAGGTCAGCTGGCTCGGGTCGATGTATCCATCCGTCGGCAGATAGGCCGCGCCCAGCACGCCCTCCGTAGTCATCGGCGGGAACATGCCCTGCGCCTCCTGCGCGGAGATCAGCTCGAGCGGCAGCCCGAATGTCTTTGCCCACGCGGCCTGTCGCGTGAGCTCCTCCATGCGTTCCTGGCTCGAAGCAAGCCGCAGCGACCCGACCTCGTGCCAGCCGGTCTCGAGCCCCACCTCGTCCGTCAGCGTTCGGTAGAGGTCGACCGAGTTCATCATCATGCGGGTCAGGCTGAGCGACCCGCGCAGCTGTCCGACGAGCCCCGCCGAGTGAAAGGTCGAGCCGCTCGTCACGCGCGCGCGCTCGACCAGGACCACGTCCTTCCAGCCGAGTCGCGCGAGCCAGTAGAGGATCGACGCGCCGCCGACACCGCCGCCGATGACGACGGCGCGCGCGTGGTTCCTCAATAACTCCTTACGCGGGTGCTTCTGCGGGTTGCACCTGTGGCGTCGCGGGCGCGCTGCGTTGAGCGACGGCCCAGTAGATGAGGCCTACGAGCAGGATCAGTCCGAGCGTGAACTCGTAGATGGGAATGTTTCCGAAAGCGCCGCCGATCGTGGTGTTTGGCAGTGCGCTGAGCGGCGGGTTCTGCCCGCCGATCGATGCGTTTCGGGGCCACAGGAAGTTGATCTCCATGGCGATGCCCCAGACCAGACCCAGGACGTTGACGAGCACGCCCCACGAGCCCAGCTTGAAAGGTGCGCTGTCCTTCGGCCAACCCTTGAGCCTTGCCAACAGGATGGCGACATTGCCAAGGATGTACGACAGGTAGATCATGCCGGTCGCCCCGATCGCGATGGTCCCGGCGCCGGCGTAGTAGATGAGCGGAAGGCCGGCGAGCACGCCGACCACGATGCACGTGCCGATCGGCGTGTGCAGCGTTGGGCTGACTCGGTTGAAGTAGCTGCCCAGCGGCAGCTTGCCGTCGCGCGCCATGCCGAAAGCAAGGCGGATCGTGGATGTCTGGATGGCGAGGCAGCACACGTAGATCGCCGCGACCACGACGAACAGATAGAGGTTGGCCGCCCAGCCGGGGAAGTTCGACGTGATGATCGTGATGAGCGGGAAGGGATCCTTGCCCGCGTTGATATCGGAGATGAATTTGCCCATGTCGCCGGGGACGGCGATCACGACAGCGAACAGGAAGATCGCGCCGATGACCGCGGCGCCGATGATGGATGCGATGACTGCCCGCGGAGCTTCGCGTCTCGGGTTCTTCGTCTCTTCAGCCAGCGTGCTCGCCGTGTCGAATCCGTAGATCACGAACAGCGACATGAACATCGCCGCGAGGAACGTGCCCGCCTGCGTGCCGAAGCCCGAGCCGAGGTAGCTCGTGTCGGTGAAGACCGCAAGCGATTGGTGGTGGTAGACGAGGACGAGGATCAGGGCGAACACGACCATGCCGAGGATCTCGAAGACGACGCCGGTGTTGTTGACGATCGCCACCAGCCGCACGCCGAAGATGCTGAGCAGGGTGGTGCTCAACAAAACAAGGGCTGCCACGTTGCGCTCGGTGTTGAGGTCAGTGCCGATCTGCGTACCGAACACATTGTTGAGAAGCGGAATCAGGACGAGCGGCACGGTGGCGACGACGGCCGCGACCGTGAGAAAACCGGCGAACAGATAGATCCATCCCGTGAACCATGAGTAAGTCCGGTTGGACAGGTACTTCGTCCACTGGTACACCGACCCGGCCACCGGGAAGTGGGAGCTGACCTCGGCGAAGTTGAGCCCGATGATCAGCTGGCCGATGACGACGATGGGCCAGCTCCACCAGAAGAATCCGCCGGCCAGGGAGATGCCGAGGATGAACAGGGTGAAGATTCCGGTCGACGGCGAGATGTACGAAAAGGCCACGGCAAAGCTGGAGTAGACGCCGAGCACGCGGCGGAGCTCCTGCTTGTAGCCGAACTGCGCCAGGTCCTGGACGTCCTGTTCCTGAGTGGTTGCCAAACCGCTTCCCTCCCCATTCATCCCCCGGAAATCAGGCGCTGCGCCGTGATTTCGCGGGGACCCTGACGAAAACCTGAAACGGGATGTTCAGTTGGGGTCGAAAGCTATCACCAGGTAACGGAACCGTCAACGAGGGGCGGGCCGCTGCAGCAGGCGCAGTGAAGACGCGAGCCAGGCTCCGGTCAGGCCGAGCAGGGCGCCGACCACCACGGTCAGAGCGATCGCCAGGGTCCCCTGGCGTCCAAATCCCATGATCGCGGCCAGGCTTGCGGCCGTCGGTCCGATGCCAAACCGCGCCTGGATCGCCGCGAGCGGCAGCAGCCAGGCCACGGCCCCGGCCACGCCCCCGGCCGGAATCGCAACCCGGCCACGCCTGGTCACGAGCCCGATGAAAACGCCGGCGGCGAAGGGCGCCCACCAGAAACCGAGGAGCACGCCGGCGAGGCCGACCAGGAACGCGGTGAGGACGAGCATCGCCGTCCTCACGGATGCAGGCTCCACGTCGTGACCCCGGGGGCGGATGTGGCCTCATCCGCGCTCAGCATCGGGTCGAGCAGACCGTTCCACCAGGTGTCTACGCGGTTCGTGTACCAGCTCGCCGCCGGGTTCTCACTCTGGCCGCCGGGGTAGACGCCCTGGAAGGTGCGGGTTCCCCAGTCCACGACCATCCGCCAGCTCGGCCCATGGGCGGACGGGAAATCGGGCGCCGCCAGCGGCGTGTTCCCATCACCGCGCTCGGCGCGCGGGCCGTAGCTGAGCCCGCTGATCTGGGCGAGGTTCTCGAGTACGCGTGTGTGCACCCGGCCCCAGGCCACGTCGAAGTGATTCGCCGCCATCCTGGCCACCGCATCGTGGAATGCCTTGCGCATGGCGTCGGATGCGGTGCGCGAACCGACGCCCGGAGCGCTGAACGCGCGGTTGGCCGGGTCGTGCAGCGTCCAGGCCTCGAGGTCCTGGCCGAGCATGTCGGAAACCTCGGACATGTCGACGTGAACGTTGCGTGAGGTCCACCACGGCGAGAACGTGCCGACGAGGTAGCTCTGCCAGAAGAACCACCAGACGGTGGCGGCCTTCGAATCCGCGTCCATCCGGTAGTCCCAGCTCTTCATGGTGGCGACCGCGGCCGTCTCGCGGGCGTCGAGCTTTTCGCCGGACAGCGATTGCAGGAGCGCGGGAACCATCTCCGACGCAAGAAAGTCGCGCGTGTCAGTTTGGAGAGCCTGCATGTCCGTGGCGGTCAGCTTCCCGGGCTGGCTGAGCACGCGGTGGATCTCGTTGGCGCGGTAGCCCGGATTGAAGAAGTTCGACGCGGTGCCGATGTAGTAGGGATAGCCGGCGGTCACCTGCCGCTGGTTGGCCGACCAGATGATGTTGTCGGGTGGGTCGTACGCCTGCGGGATGTCGGCGTAGGGGATGGTGCCGGTGACGTCGTACTCGCCGGTGCCCGGCATCGGCAGCCACGGCTGCGCCCTGGCGGGCACCTGCGGGTAGTAGCCCGCCGAGATGAGGCCGATGTTGCCCTGGTCGTCGGCGTAGACGAAGTTGTGCGTCGGCGAGTACCAGCCGCGCAGCGCGTCGCGAAACTCGGTCCAGCTGCTGGCACGGTTGATGCCCATAAGGACGCTGAAGTCCTGCGAAGGGATGTTTCCTGCCCACCACACCGAGGTCGTCTGCCCGCGCTCCGAGATCACCGGACCGTGGACGCTCAGCTTCACGGTCAGGTGACGCGTCGCCCCTCCAAGCACGGGGATGTCGTACGAGACCGTCTTGTAGGGCGTCCACGTTCCGTTCCAGAAGTACATGCCGGGGTGCGACGCGTCCTCCTTCTCGACGTAGAAGAACGTCTGCTGGTTCTGCGCGTCGGTGAGGCTCCAGGCGATGTGCTGGTTGTGGCCGATGAGCACGCCCGTCGTCCCGGGAATCGCGACCCCGCTCGTGTGGTAGGAAGGCGAGTCCTGGGTCATCTGGAACCAGATGGCAGGCAGAGTCAGGTGGAGGTGCGGATCGCCCGCGAGCAGCGCGCCGCCGCTTGCGCTCTTCGCGCCGGCGACCGCCCAGTTGTTGCTCGCGCCGCCGTGGGCGATCAGTCCTTCGGGCAGCGCCGCTAGTCGCTGGTAGAGCGCCGCAGCGGACTCCGCGGACTCCGGGTCAGTGGCGCTGACGTCGCTCGCGGTCTGGATCGGGGCCGGAGCATCTTTGTGGTACGGGCCCGGGTCGTAGGGCGACTGCGGGTTGGGTGGAAGGACCGGGAACCACTCCGAGGTCAGGTCAGCCCCAAGTGATTTGTTCAGCAGCGCCATCACCAGCGGCGTGTCGGTGAAGTTGAGCGTCTGCGTCATGTCGCCCTTGATCAGGAGCGAATCGAGCGGCGTCCAGGGCTTCGGCTCGTAACCGAGGAGCGTGAACATCGCGTCCAGCTGATGCATCGACTTCGCTTCCTGGATGCGGTCGTTGACCCCCTGCGCGTAGGCGATCAGCGCCTGGCGCAACGGATCCTCAGAGTGGAGCGCGTTCCACTCCGCTTGGGCGGTGCGCAGGAGGCCGAGCTGCAGCTCGAAGGTGTCGGTGTCGACCGCGGCCTTGCCGACTATCTCGGACAGCCGGCCGGCGCCCTGCCGGCGCATCAGATCCATCTGAAACAGGCGGAACCTGGCGTGCACGTAACCCGTGGCGAGGAAGAGGTCGTGGTCGGTCTGGGCGCTGATGTGCGCCGTCCCGTTCGCCTCGAACAGCACGCGCACCGGCTGTTCGAGCCCGGCCAGCGACAGCGTGCGGTCGGTCACCTGTGCGTCGGCGGCCATCGTCCAGGCGCCCGTCGTCGGGTTGAAAGCAGGGCCCAGCGCGGGCAGCGGCCCGGTGGGGAAGAACGCGACGTAGAGGACCGCCCCCGAGACGACGAGCGCAGCGGCGAGATTGAGGAACGACCGCACGGGGCGCCGGACCCGTCGGGGCGCGACGGGCGTGGCGAGCGCCGGTCGATCTTCGAGGACCGGCGCGGTCGTCACGCCCGCAATTGTCGGTTACTCAGCCCGGCCGAAGGCCTTTATCTCCTCCAGCTCTTTCTCGCTCAGCTCGCGCGGCGTCTGACCGGACTTGACCTTTTCCGACTCGACGTGATGTTTGATCGTCGCGACGATCTCGGGATTGGCCAGGGTCGTGATGTCGCCGGGGCTCGTGAAGTTCGAGATTCCGGCGATCACGCGCCGCATGATCTTGCCCGAGCGTGTCTTGGGCATGTCGGGCACGATCCAGACATTCTTCGGGCGGGCGATCTTGCCTATCAGCCGGTCGATGGCGGCCGAAACCTTGTCCTCGATTTCCTTGGTCGGCTTCAGGCCGGGCTTGAGGGCGACATACATCTCGACCGCCCTACCTCTCAGATCGTCCACCACTGGCACCGCCGCCGCCTCGGCGATCTCGTCGACGGTGAGCGCCGCCGACTCGAGCTCCTTCGTACCAAGTCGATGTCCGGCGACGTTGATGACGTCGTCGACGCGGCCGAGAATCCTGAAGTAGCCGTCGTCGGCCAGCAGCGCGCCATCACCGGCGAAGTACGGCCAGTCTCGCCAGTCCTTGCTGGCCTTCTTCTTGTTGTATTTGGCGTAGTAGGTCGCCACGAACCTGTCCGGGTCTCCCCAGATGGTCTGGAAGATCCCCGGCCACGGATTGCGGATGCAGATGTTGCCCGCCTTGCCGCTGCCTTTGGGCACCTCGTTGCCCTGCTCGTCCAGGATCGTAGGGTAGATGCCGAGCACAGGCGGTCCGGCGCTTCCCGGCTTCATCTTGTCGAACGCGGGCAGGGTCGAACACAGGAAGCCACCGTTCTCGGTCTGCCACCAGGTGTCGACGATGACCGCTTCATCTTTGCCCACCGTGTGGTAGTACCACCGCCACACCTCCGGCTCGATGGGCTCGCCCACGGTGGTCATGTGCTTGAAGTGGTAGTTGTACTTCTTCGGCTCATCCGGGCCGAGCTTCCGCAGCATGCGGATCGTGGTCGGGGCGGTGTGGAAGATGTTGACGCCGAGGCGGTCGGCGATCCTCCAGGGCCGGCCGGGATCTGGATAGGTCGGGACGCCCTCGTACATGACGCTCGTCGCAGCCAGCGCGAGCGGCCCGTACACGATGTACGAGTGGCCGGTGATCCAACCGATGTCCGCGAAGCACCAGTAGGTGTCTTCCGGATGGATGTCCTGGTAGTACTTCGACGTCCCCGCGACATATGACATATAGCCGCCGGTGCTGTGCTGGGCACCCTTGGGCTTGGCTGTGGTGCCGCTCGTGTACATCAGAAACAGCGGCGCCTCCGCCGGCATCGATACCGGCTCGACGACCTTGCCCTTGTAGTCATTCAAAAGATCGTTGACGATGACGTCGCGCCGATCGACGAGTGGGGTCTTCGCTGAGTAGGTGCCGGGGTGGCGCTGCCAGATCAGGACATTCTTGACCTTCTGGCCCTGCTCCTCGGCCATCTTCAACGCCTCTTCGGCCTTCGCCTTGTGGTCGAGCAGCTCCCCGTTGCGGTAGTAGGCGTCCATCGTGATCAGGTATTCGCTGCCCGAGTCGGCGATGCGGCCACCGCACGCGGCGCCGCTGAAGCCTCCGAACACCTCGGAGTGAATGACTCCGAGCCGCGCGCACGCCAGCATGGTCACCGGCAGGTCAGGAACCATGGGCAGGTGAAGCGTCACGCGATCGCCCGCCTTCAGGCCGCAATAGTCGCGGAGCAGCGCGGCCATCTCGTTGACCCGTCGGTACAGCTCCTGGTAGGTGATGGCCTGGGTGGCCTGGTCTTCCGGCTCAGGGACCCAGATGAGCGCGGCCTTGTCGCGGTACCTGGCGAGGTGGCGGTCGACGCAGTTGAAGCTCGCGTTCAGCTTGCCGCCGACGAACCACTTCCAGAACGGGGCGTTGCTGGTGTCGAGAGTGGTGTGCCAGTACTTGTCCCAGGTCAGGAGGTCGGCGTATTCCTTGAAGCACTCGGGGAAGTTCTTCTCGGAGAATCTTTCTCGAATCGCCGGATCATTCGCGTTCGCCTGGCCGATGAACTTCGCTGGGGGGTAGAAATACTCTTCTTCTCGCCAGTGGACCGCGATCTCCGCCTCGGAGACCTGAACCTCGCTCGCGCTCATCCCTGACCTCCTTGCAACAGAGTCCTACGCCGGCCAGACGGAGCTTCCGACCGGCAGCATGGGTCGCGGCCGTCCGGCGTTGGCGACGATGGCGGCCGACGCATACCACGCCACGATCGCGGTGACGATCCCCATCCAGCCACCGACCGACACCAGGCCGGCGCCGGCCGCGCTGCCGTTGAAGTTACCCCAAGCCAGAAGGATCTCGGTGATCTCGAGCGTGAGGAACACGAGGAACACCGCCGTGTTCTGAGTGCGCGCGCTGATGAGAAGCATGTAGGTGTTGAAGATCGCAAAGGCGGTCAGGATCCACGCCAGCGTGGAGGTCACGTCGGCCGGGGCGAGCTTGCCCCAAAGAACCAGGAGTACGGTCGCACCGACGCCGAGCCAGAAGGCGCCGTAGGTCGAGAACGCTGTGGCTCCGAACGTGTTTCCTGCTTTGAACTCCCACATGCCGGCGCAGAACTGGGCCAGCCCTCCGTAGAAGAGGGCGAAGCCCCAGAAAACCAACAGGGGTTCCCGCGTAACCCCCATGGCGTTGTGCACGCTCAGGAGAAACGTGGTGAGCGCGAACGCGGCCAGGCCTAAGGCGGCGGGATTGGCGATCGCGGTGGCTGGTGGTGCGGCGGTTCTGACCTCAGACATCCCAAAGCCCTCCTTTTTGTGCCAGTTGGTCTGGCACACCCCCAAGAACGAACTCAATGAATCGTATTCCGAATCGGGATGCGGGGTTGGATTGGGGTACGCGGCTGCAACAGGACCTGGAGCAGCTAACCTTGGACGCTGGCTGGGCGTTCGGGGGAATCACATGCGCCCTGCCTGGAAGGTAGGTAAAGGGATGCAGCCGGGCACTGTCGCGCTGAGGGGAGCGCTCATGGCCGCCTGGGAGGAGGACCTCCGCGCGGTGCGGCAGGACTCATTCGACGTCGGCCGGGGGCGGGAGCCGCTGGTGTTCATCCAGCGCTTCTACGGGCTGATCTCGGACCTGCGGCCGCAGATCCAGCGCGCGTGGGGCCCGGGCGGCCACGTGCACGTGGTGGATTCGCCGGACATCGGCGGGCCAGGTCCTCGCGTGTCGCAGTCGCGGATCCGGCTGCGCAACCACGGGGAGTTCGTCTCGGTCGAGCTGTTCAGCTACGCCCACGGCGCGTCACGCCCGAACCGCAGCGCCGGGCTCGACCGCGACATCCGAGTGGCGGAGATCGATCCACTGCCCTATGTCACCGAGCTCTACCGCACGGCCGTCGACTTCCTCCAGGTAGCGCTGAGCCTCGACCTGATGCTCGCCGGCTCGCAGTGGCTGTACGAGCACGCCGCTGCCGTGCACTTCGTCACAACCGGCAGGTGGGCATCGGTCGGCGAGGTTTACCGGCGGGTCAGCCGCGAGCTTGCGGTGGCCGACAGTTTCGAGAGCGTGCTTGCTCTGGTCGGACCCGGGTCCGACGCCGAGGCCGCAAGCGGGAGTCCGGGCTCGAACGGGTCCGCGGACAACGTGGAGATGCGCCTGACCGTCGAGCAGCTCCAGCGCACGACTGATGCCCAGCCCGACCTGGAGAACTTCATCCGGCTCATCGGTGTGGCGGTGGCGGCGGACCAGCGGGATCGCCCCGTCACGAGTCAGGAGGTCGCCGATTCGCTCCAGGTCGACGGCCTCGCGGTCACCAAGCTCGGCCGGCTGCTGGCGCAGTCGCCGGACGTCTGCCGGGAGATCGACTTTTCCGCCGATCCCGACTCGTGGAGCTTCCTGCCCTCCTACAACGTGCACTTCTTCCGCCGCGTTCATGCGATCGACGACTTCCTCGCCATCGAACGAACGCTGCTTCCGCGCGTCGCCGCGGAGAGCACCACGACCACCTCGCCGGGAGGACCGGCCTTCAAGGTCGAGGACGGCGCAACCCTGCCGGACGGCATCGTCACGTTCCTGATGACGGACGTGGTCGAGTCCACCCTGATGTGGCTGCAGGGTCGCGCCTCGATGTACCAGGCGATGCGCCGCCACGACCAGCTGCTGACTTCGGCCATCGAAGCCAATGGGGGAGTCGTGCTCAAGGAACGGGGCGAGGGAGACTCTTTCTTTGCCGTTTTTCAGCGGGCGACCGACGCTGTGACGGCAGCGCTTGAAGGCCAGCAGTCGATCCAATCCGAGGAGTGGCCCCAGGGAATCGCGTTTTCCGTCCGGATGGCTGTGCTGACTGGCGAGGCGGACGCGGCGGACCGCGACTACCGCTCGCCCGCGGTCAACCGCTGCGCCAAGCTGCGCCGCCGCGCCGTGGGCGGCCAGGTGCTCGTCTCCGAAACGACCTACTCGATCGTGGCGGACATCCTGCGCGACGACATCCACCTCGTGCCCGTCGGCAAGCGGCTGCTCGAAGGCCACGAGCGGCCGGAGGAGATCTACGTCATGCAGCACCCGGACGTGAAGCTCGAGCTGGAAGTCTCGCCCGACGAGGTGTTCCCAACGCTGTCGGTCCTGCCGGGGGTGGAAGAGCAACCGGCCGGGTGAGGTTCAATGTAGGCCGATGGCAAGCACGAAACGCGCAGCCAGCGGCCTGACCGCCGACCGGTTCTCAGTCGTCCTGGTCGCGCTCGCCGCGACCATGTGGGCGTCCGACGCGTACTTCCGGAGTCAGCTGACGCACCTCAGCCCGACTCAGATCGTTGTCGCTGAGGACGCGCTCATCACCCTGTTCCTGCTGCCGGTCTTCATTCGCAGCTTCGGCGAGCTGCGGAACCTGGGACCTCGCGGCTGGCTGGCGGTGGGGCTGATCGCGCTGGGGGCGCAGTCGCTCGCGACGATCCTCTTCACCGCCTCGTTCCAGGCCGCGCTGAAGCATGGAGTCCTGGCCGAAACCTATGTGCTGCAGCAGACGCAGCCGCTGATCGCGATGCTGCTCGCGTGGCTGATCCTGGGAGAGCGCAGGCGACCGTGGTTCTGGGGCGCGGTGCTGGTGGCGATCGTGGGCGTCTATTTCGTCTTCAACGGCTCCGACCTGACGGCGCCCCTCAAGGCGCTGCAGAACGGCCGCGTGGAGGTAGGGCTGCTCGCGCTCGGGGCGGCGTTCTTCTGGGCCAGCGGCACGGTGCTCGGCCGGTTCGCGCTCGGCTCGATCAGCTTCTGGAGCATGACCTCGCTTCGCTTCACGCTCGCCCTGCCGGTGCTCATCGCCATCAACCTCGTGCAGTCCGGCTTTGCCGCGTTTTCGCACTACACGGTCGGCGACTTCGTGCCGAATCTGCTGGGGATCGCGCTGGTGCCAGGGTTGCTCGCCTTGCTTCTCTACTACTTCGCGCTGGCCCGAACACCTGCGTCGCTGGCCACCATCGCGGAAATGGCCTACCCTGTCGCCGCCACGCTGATCGCCTCGGCGCCGCCGCCCTGGGGTTTCAACCTTCCGGTGTACCCGGTGCAGCTCATCGGGACGGCGTTGCTGATCGGGGTCATCATCGTGCTCAACCTGGCGAAGGACAGGCCCGGCGAGGCGTCGCCGGTCACGACTCTGAAGCTCGCGGAGGGCTGAAAATGGCGCGCGAATATGGAACTTCGGTGGAAAGCACCGCCTCGCCCGAGAACGTGTGGCGGATCTGGTCCGACATGTCGACGTGGGGCCAGTGGAACCCGAACGTGACGACGATGGACTGGCAAGGCGGTTTCGTTTCGGGGTCGGCGGGGGTCATGAACACGCCCTCGGGGCAGCATCACAAGATGCAGCTCGTGGACGTTCAGCCCGGTCGAGGCTTCGCGCTGCTGACCTCGGTGGTGCCCGGCACTCGGTTCCGCTTCAACTGCCGGATCGAGCCCTCGAACGGCAAGACCAAGATCAGCCAGACGGTCGAGGTCGGCGGTCCGCTCGGGCCCATCATGGGCGGAATGCTCGGTCCGCAGGTGTCGAAGGAGTTCGGGACGCTGCTGCAGAACCTGGCCCGAAAGGCCGAGGGCGGCTGACCCTTCCTACATAGATAAGGACGCGCGAGAGAGCCGTTCGCGATACGCGGCAGAAGCCTTCCGCCAGCTGAGGGCGACGCCCGCGAGCACCGCGACGAGGAACGCCGCGAGCGCGAGGGCAAAGATCACGTCCCCGGCTTTGCCCGCGGTGACTCCCGAGACGAGCGGCGTCCAGTCCACCGTCGCGGCCGCATTGAGCCACGCGATCACGCCCGTACCGAAGGCGGTGGTCGCGAGCGTCCAGCGCTTCTCGCTGCGCGACATCTGCGACAGGTCGAAGCGACGCTGCCTTGGCGTCACCGGCACCGTGCGCATTCGAGTCAGCAGCGCGATCCACAGGACGAGCATCACCAGGCCGATGCTCAGCGCGACCCACGGATAGGCCGTCTTGTCGATGGGCGAGAGGTCGGAGGACCCGGCCCACGCCGCCATCGGCACCGCCCAGATGAGGCTGGAGAGCGCCGCGAAACCTGTACGTCCGAATCGTTCGACCAGTCCCGTCATGACGGCGGACACGTCTCGGCGAGGTACCGGCCGAATGTGACCTTTCCGCTCTTGTGCTCGGGCGTCGTCAGCACACCTTGAGCCCACTGCCGGATGAATTTGAAGGGCACGGGCAGGTTGACGAGCCTGCGGTTCTCCTGGCGCGCCGTGAGCCATGAGCCGGCGATCGATTTGAGGTCGCCTATCTCGGGACCACCGAAGTCTTCGAGCATGCCGGCGGGCTCGCCCCGCACGACATCGACGAGCTTTGCCGCGACTTCTCGCGCATCGACGGGCTGGAACTTCCAGGCGAACGGAATCGCGGTCATGCCGGGTACGCGCGAATATACGCGTAGGAAGATCTCCATCAATTCGTGGAACTGCGTGGCGCGAAGAATCGACCACGGGACCTCACCCTGCTTGACCATCGCTTCGGCTGCGAGCTTGGTGCGGTAGTAGGGATAGGCCACTCCGTCGATGCCCACTATCGAGATGAATACGAGGTGCCGGATGTTAGCTTGCGTCGCGGCTCTTATCAGCCTCCTCGTGCCTTCGACGTCGCCCCGGCTGCGCAGCGACTGGCGAGCCCCGGTGGCGGCGTGCACGACCGCGTCCATGCCGGACACCGCGCGATCCAGATTCAGTCCGGTCATCAGGTCGCCCTGCACGGCATCGACGTGGCCGCGCGGATGACGGCTGAAGATGCGCGCGCGATGGCCTTGCCGGCGGAGACGCATCACGACGTGCCGCCCCAAACTTCCAGTTCCGCCGGTGACGAGCACGTTCATGGAGCAGAGTTAACTCCTGTTGTCGAGCCGCTCTCCAAAAAACTTCAGCAAACGCGACCAGGAGTCGTTGGCGGCCTCGCGATTGAAGGTGGGCCGGGCATCGTTGAAGAATGAGTGCCTGGTGCCCGGGTAAACCTTGATGTCGTGCTTGATCTCAAATCGAGTGAGCGCCTGGTCGAGGGCGCGCCCGGAGCGCGCGGTGAAGTCCTGCTCAGGGTACGAGCCAACGACGGGACACAATCTCTTGGTCACTTCGAGGGGTCGCGGGTTGACGCCGTAGAAGGGAGCGATCGCCTTGAGTCGCGAGTCGGTGCACGCCCACGCGATGGCAAACCCGCCACCCATGCAAAAGCCGACCGCGCCCAATCTCTGGGCGTCGACGTTCGTCATCCTGGCAAGCAGCGTCAGCGCGTTCTTCAGGTCGTCGACGCCGTAGCGATTCACCGATCCGCCCAACATGCCGGTCATGTAGCGCGCCATGCAGATGGCTCGATTGCGGCCGGCGAACAGGTCGACCGCGAGCGCCGCGTAGCCCGCGTCCGCGAGCCTGCGCGTCACATCCCTGATGTGATCGTTGAGACCCTGGGCCTCGTGGATGACGACGACGCCAGGATGCGGTCCACCGCCGTCCGGCATTGCAAGGTATCCGCCGCCCTTGAGCTCGCTCGTCGCGATTTCGCGCGTTTGCATGTCCTGGTGGGAGTCAACGAAGATCCTAGCTGGGCTCGGTATTCTTTAGCTCGTCGCGCGACGTGGGCCCGTGGCGCAGTTGGGAGCGCGTCTGAATGGCATTCAGAAGGTCAGGGGTTCGAATCCCCTCGGGTCCACCAATTTCGTAATTGCGAACCCTGGCTGTGAACACGGGTTTTGCCGGCAATAACCGATTACGGACCCGGTCGAAAACGTGCTTCTGCCGGCAGAAGCCGAGAGCTTTGTGTGCCTACTACGCGGGCGGCGCCGCGGTCACGGATTGGGCCAGCATGAGACCCGACTGCAAGCGCTACGTGTGGGCTGTGCACAACGCCGCGATGATGTTCAAAGAGGGACGGGGACCGGCCTAGAGGTCGACTCGCGCACCGTCAGGGTCGGGTCGAGGATCTTCTGAAGCGTTCCGTGAGTGTTGAGCGCCGTCATGCTGAGCACCAGACGCGCCATCTCGCGGCCCATGTCCTCCATCGGCTGCCTCACGCTGGAGAGCGGCGGTTGAGTTGCCGCGGCGAGCGGCGAGTCGTCGAAACCGATGATCGCGACGTCATCTGGAATCCGGCGGCCCAACGCTTGCATCACCCACATCGCACCGATCGCCATGGCGTCGGAAGCCGCGAAGACGGCGTCGATGTCCTCGCAGCGGGTGAGCAATCTCGCCATGGCCATCTCCCCGCCTTCGCGGCTCTGCTCAGCGTGCTCGACCAGGTCGCACCGCAGCGCCGCATTCCACAGCGCTTCGCGATATCCCTGCAGCCGGTCTGCCGCAAGGTCCAGCAGCTGGGGAGCGCCGATGTGAGCGATGCGGCGCCGGCCCTGCTCGATGAGGTGCTGCGTTGCGTTCTTGGCGCCGGCATGGTTGTCGACGTGCACGAAGCTGATGTCGAGCCCATTTCGCGGCCTGCCTCCCAGGACTACCGGGATTCCGCGCGACTGGAGCCGCTCGGGCAGGACTTCGTGGTCATCGAGCCGGAGGAGTAGAACGCCGTCCACGTGGCCGCCGGCCAGGTACTGCTCGAGCCGGATCGAGTCGGCCCCTGACTGCGGAGCGAACATCACCATCTGCAGCCCGTGGGAGGACAGCTCGGCGCCGATCCCCTGCAGGAGGCGAGGAAAGGAAGGGTCTTGAAACGCGTTCCACCCGGGGTCCAGGACCACAACTCCGACCGACTCGCTGCGCCCCGCGGCCAGACTCCGCGCGGCTCGATTTGGTACGTATCCCAGCTCGGCGGCGGCGCGTTCCACGGCCCGCTTGGCTTCGTCGCTGACCTGGGAGCTGCCGGTGAAAACCCTGGACGCGGTGGCGCGTGAGACGCCGGCCGCTCGCGCTACCGCGTCGAGCGTGACCGCCGAACGTGAAACCGCTTCCACTCGCGTCGCTAGTAGACCTCCACTTGACCCGAATGGTCAAGCGAAACCACGTGATCGGCCGGCTGTAACCTTCGAGGGATGGGCGATCAGTCCCGGCCGGCCTACATATCAAAGGTGAGGATCGTCCGCGAGCGCGGGCCAATTCGCGAGGCGTTCCTCCCGTCCGAAGAACAACCCGTGATCTTCGGCACCCACGGGCCGGTGCGCGAGCACTACGGGACAGCGCCGGGTCAATACCCGGAGCACGCGACCACGCTCGACTACGTCGTCGCCGCGACCGCCGGTTGACTTACCGGCACCTTTGGGGGCGCGCTGGAGGCGCGCGGGATCGACGCGAGCGAGGGACGGCTGACCTCAGAGGCTGAGGGGGAGATCTACGTGGAGGAGAAGGTCCTCGTCATCAAAAGGATTCGGGTCGCGTACACGCTGCGTGACTGCCCGGACGACAAACGCGAGGCGGCCGAGAGGTCGCATGCCTTCCACATGTCGCGCTGCCCCGTCGCGAAGAGCATCGAGAAGGCGATCGAGATCTCAACCAGCCTCACGTTCGAGTGAGGGCGCCCGCGTCCACAGCGTCGTCCCTAGGCGAATGTTGCGGAAGACTTCTTCGCTGACCAGGAAGCCGGCGAAGATCAGCACCAGCCCGAGGAACTCGCCCAGGAAGAACGACCACGTCACGCCAAAACGGTTGAGGCTGCTCGTGATTCCCGGGATCAACGCCCCGATTGCGATCAGGATCGTCGCCGGCACGCGGGTGTTGAGCTTGCCGCGCAGCAGGGCGCTCACCGCGCCGGGCAGCGAAACGAAAAAGTTGACCACGATCGCCAGGATGCCGAGCCGGGCATCAACCGCCCGCCTCTTCGGCATGTAGATGTAAGCGGAGTAAAGCGCACCGAAGACCAAGGCCAGCCCGCCGCCCGCATTGAACGGAACGCTGCTTACGCGCAGGAAGCCGGGAAATCCGGACGCGACCGGCGCGTGGGTCGTGGGGTCGACGGCCACGCCCGAGAGCCTGGCTGCAAGAACCAGGACGGCGACGACCAGCGTCCCCGCTACGAGAAATGCCATCGCCACATGCCCCTGCAACTCCCGCCGCCGCCAGGTCGTCAGCGCGATTGCCGCGCCGGCCACGAGCGCGGCGAACAAAGCGATGTAGCCGGCCGTCGATGAGCCCGCATATTTAGAGGTCGCGAGGAGCGAAAAGAGGCCTCCGAGCACCACCGAGCCGGCCACGAAGTAGCCGAACCGGGTTTTGTTGAGCAGGTAAAGGGTACCGGCGCCCAGGTACGCGGGCACGAGAAACGCCCCCACCAGGTACCAGGTCCGGTACAGCCCGGGACTCCAGCCGAAGGCGCCGCCCAGGAACTCGCACCCGGTGGCGATGCCGTAGAACAACAGGCCGATCGACCAGACGAGCTGGAAGTTGTGGCGCCGCTGCCACCACTGGTCGAACACCATCGCCGCGAATCCGAAGCTCAGCAGGGCCGAAAGAAGCGGCAGCGCGACGTTCACGGACTCAGTGTAGAAGTCACTCGAAGAAGACTGTTTCGTCGCTTCCCTGGAGTCTGATGTCGAAGCGGAGCAGGTCGCGTTGGCGCAATGCGAGGAGCGTGTGGCGGCGTGCCGGGTCGACCTCCGGCGGCAGCTCGCCTTGGCGGCCAGGGAAGTAGATCCGAGTGTTGAGCTGGCGAAGGAGGCCACGAGCGAAGACGGCCACGGAGAGAAAACCCGCCCGCGGCTCGCGCACCACGAAATGGAAAGCCCCTTCCGCATCCGTGCGGCAGCGGCCGAACTGATCCTCCGCGGAGACTTCGAGCAGCGCGTCCGGCACTGGGTCGCCGGCGCCATCAAGGACCTGTCCCTCGATCCGGACCCCATCGGCCGCGCAGACAGAGTCGTCCTCGAACGGAAGCGCGAAGCCGAAGAAAGGGCCGACGGTCTGCGAAGGCGTAGGCGTCATGCGGGCTCCATCGGGGTCGCGCCCCGCAGCTCTACGTCCCAGCGATATCCCAGCGCCCACTCCGGCTGAGTCGTCTCCAGGTCGAACCGCGATACGAGCATCTCGCGTCCCCGCTCGTCCGGGATCGACGTGAGGATCGGGTCCAGCGGGATCAGGGGGTCGCCTGGGAAATACATCTGCGTCACCAGGCGGCTCGCCAGCGCCGGTCCGAAGAAGGAGAAATGGACGTGTGCCGGTCGCCACGCATTCACGTGGTTGCGCCAGGGGTACGCGCCGGGCTTGACGGTGACGAAGCGATAGCGGCCGTGCTCATCGGTAAGGCATCGGCCCGCGCCGGTGAAGTTCGGGTCGAGCGGTGCAGGGTGGTCGTCGACGGGGTCGTCGTAGCGTCCGGCCGCGTTGGCCTGCCAGATCTCGACCAGGGTGTTGCGCACCGGACGTCCGCCGGAATCGGTGACGGCGCCCGTGAGGATGATCCGCTCACCGAGCGGCTCGCTTGCGTGCTGCCGGGTCAGGTCTGCATCTTCGGGCCGTACCGGGATTCGTCCGAACACCGGCCCCGGCGCGTGGTGAAACCAGTGGTCGGGGAGCCTGACGGGGCTATGGTGCGGCGCGCGAAGCTGCGTCGCGCGGTACTCGGGGTACAGGTACGGCGGCTCGAATTCCACCTCGCTCACCACCCTTGACGGGCATTATGAATCGGCTCAAACTCCAATCGTCGGTACACGGAGCAATTGCGCTCCGACCCCTGAACGAGGGAGGAATTCAGGTGGGAATCACACGCCGCGAGATGCTCAAGACCACCGGTCTCGTGCTGGGTGGTCTGGCCGTACCGGGAGCCGTCGAATCGTGTCTTACCTCAGGGTCGAGCTCGACGCCGTCCGGCACGATCAAGCTCGGTTTCGTCAGCCCGATCACGGGCCCGGCCGCCGGCTTCGGCGAGCCCGACCCGTACGTCATCGGCCTCGCGCGCAAGGCGTTCCAGGGCGGGCTCACAATCGGCGGCACCAGCTACACGGTGGAGATCGTGTCGCGCGACGGCCAGTCGACGCCGTCGGTCGGGGCCCAGGTCGCCAACGATCTCATCCAGACCCAGAAGGTCGACCTCATGCTCACGACGTCGACGCCCGAGACGACCAACCCCGTCGCCGACGCGTGCGAGGCTGCGCAGGTCCCGTGCATCTCCACGGTCGTCCCCTGGGAGGCGTGGTACCTCGGCCGCGGCGGAAAGGTCGGCCAGCCGACGCCTTTCAAGTGGACGTTCCATTACTGCTTCGGCGTCCTGCAGTTCTTCCTCGCCTACACGCACCTGTGGCCGCAGGTGGCGACCAACAAGAAGGTCGGGGTGATGTGGCCCAACGACGCGGACGGCAACGCGATCCGCGGCGCGCTCGGCCCACTGCTGAAGAGCGCGGGTTACACCATCGTCGACCCTGGCGCGTACGAGGACGGCACCAACGACTACAGCGCCCAGATCCAGAAGTTCATCGCCCAGGATTGCCAGATCTTCAACACGTTCCCCATCCCGCCGGACTTCGCGACGTTCTGGCAGCAGGCGGCGCAGCAGGGTTACACCAAGCACGTCAAGATCGGCCAGATCGCCAAGACGGGCCTGTTCCCGTCGCAGGTCACCTCGCTGGGCGCGATCGGCAACAACCTTGCGTCTGGCGTCTACTGGGCGCCGACTTGGCCGTACAAGTCGTCGCTCACGGGGATGACGAGCAAGCAGCTCGGCGACGGCTACGAGGCGGCGACCGGCAAGCAGTGGAACCAGCAGCTCGGTGCCAGCCTTTCGCTCTTTGACGTCGCCGCCGCCGCGCTCAAAGCCAGCGGCGACCCGAAGAACAAGCAGAAGATCGTGGATGCGATGAAGACGCTGACGGTCGAGACCCCTGTCGGCAACCTCGACTGGACCAAAAATCCCGACTTCGGTCCCGGGACCACAGCCGTGTCGGGCGTCGTCAGCACCCCGATCATCGGCGGCCAGTGGAAGCCAGGCGTGTCGCATTGGCCGATCGACTTCGTGATCTGCGAGAACGCGGCCGACCCCAACGTCCCGGTGGCCTCTACGCTGCAGCCCTATACCGGATAGCTCCACGGACTCCGTCCTGGTCGCGGTCGACATTCGCAAGCGTTTCGGCGCGCTTGCCGTGCTTGGCGGTGTCAGCCTTCGCCTGAGCCCCGGCGAGGCCGTCGGGGTGGTCGGGCCGAACGGTGCCGGCAAGACCACGCTGCTGAGCGTGCTCGCCGGGTCCCTGGCGCCCGACCAGGGCAGCATCGTCTTCCGCGACCGCGACATCACCTCCAAGGGCGCTGCTGACCGCTGCAAGCTCGGCATCGCGCGCACCCACCAGGTGCCGCGTCCATTCGGCGGGATGACGGTTTTCGAGAACGTCCTGGTCGGCGCGACCGCCGGCGCGCGGCGGCGCGGGGCCGAGGCTTACGACCAGTGCCTCAAAGTCCTCGACCAGACGGCTCTGACCGCGCACGCCAATCGCCGCGCCGAAAGCCTCGGCCTGCTGCAGCGCAAGCGCCTCGAGCTGGCCCGGGCGCTCGCCGTCGAGCCCGCAGTGCTGCTGCTCGACGAGATCGGGGGCGGACTCACGGATGCGGAGTCGGAGGCGCTGGTCGAGACGGTGTCTGGTCTGCGCGATCGAGGCATCGCCGTGCTCTGGATCGAGCACATCGTCCACGTGCTGATGCAGGTCGTCACGCGCCTGGTCTGCATGGACGAAGGCCGCATCATCGCGGAGGGTGCGCCCGAGGAGGTTGTGGCGCGCGCCGCCGTCGTGGACGCGTATCTCGGAGGCCAGGCGTGAGCCTGCTCCACGTCGAGGCGCTCGACTGCCGCTACGGCCTGCTGCAAGCGGTGCGCGGCGTGTCGTTCGAGGTCGCGCAGGGCGAGACGCTCGCGCTGATCGGCGCCAACGGCGCCGGCAAGACGACGCTGCTGCGCTCCCTCGCCGGCGCGCACCGACCTCACGGCGGTCGCGTGGTCTTCGACGGCGCCGACATCACCACCTTGCCCGCGCACTCGCGGGTGGAGCGCGGCATCGCGCTCGTGCCGGAGGGCCGGCGCCTCTTTCCGGGCCTGACCGTCGAGGAGAACCTCAAGGTCGCGACCGGGAGGCGGCGCGGTCGGTGGAACGTGAAGTCGGTGCTCGAGGTGTTCCCGCTGCTGCGGCCGCGGCTGCAGCTGCTCGCGGCGAACCTTTCCGGCGGCGAGCAGCAAGCCGTCGCGATCGGCCGAGCCCTGATGAGCAATCCGCGCCTGCTGATGCTGGACGAGGTCTCGCTCGGGCTGGCCCCGGTCGTGGTCGACTCGGTCTACCGGTCGCTGGCCGGGATCATCGCCGAAGGGGCAACGGTGGTTCTGGTCGAGCAGGACCTGACCCGCGCGCTCAAGGTCGCGGACCGCGTCGTGTGCATGCTCGAAGGCCGCGTCGTCCTCGAGGGAGACGCGAAGTCGCTGGACCGCGACACGGTGGTCAAGGCCTACTTCGGCCTGAGGCGCACGGCGTGACAGTCGTCAACGCCGTGCTTCAGGGTGTCTTCCTCGGCGCGTTCTACGCGGTGCTCGCGTGCGGCCTCTCGATCATGTTCGGCGTGATGCGGATCATCAACCTCGCCCACGGCGACCTCGCCGTGCTCGGTGCCTACATCACGCTCGTCATCGTCGATCGCCTCGGCGTCTCGCCGTTCATCGCGTTTTTGATCGCCTTGCCGGTAATGATCGCGCTGGGCTACGTCCTGCACCTCACCGTCCTCGAGCGAAGTCTGAAGTCCGGCATTCTCACGCCTTTGCTCGCCACGTTCGGGCTTTCGATCGTGATCCAGAACCTGTTGTTGATCACCTTCTCGCCGGACGTGCACTCCCTCGGACGCAGCGCCGGCACGCTCACGACCGCGAGCTGGCAGGTCACCAGCGGCCTGTCGGTGTCGGCGCTCGGGATCCTGGTGCTCGTGGTGGCGGTGCTGGTGTTCGGTGCGCTGCAGGTGTTCCTCTCGAGGACGCGTCTCGGCTGGACGATGCGGGCCACAGCCGAGGACGCCGACGCCGCCGAGCTGGTCGGCATCGACAGCCGGGGCACGTACGCGTGGGCGACTGCGCTCGCGGTTGCGATCGCGGCGCTCGGTGGATTGTTCCTGGGCATCCGCTCCGTGTTCGACCCCGTGAGCGGGCCCACCCAGCTCATCTTTGCGTTCGAGGCCGTGGTCATCGGCGGCATGGGCTCGTTGCGGGGCACGCTGGTGGGCGGCATCGCGCTGGGGGTGGCGCAGACGCTTGGAGCGCAGGTGAACCCGGAGTTCGCAGTCATCTCCGGGCACCTCCTCTTCCTCGTGGTTCTGATCGCCCGGTTCGGCGGGGGCCGAATGGTGCTCCGGGTGGCGCGGTGAAGGTCGCGCGCTGGACGCGGACGTCAATGCTCTTCACGGCCGGCACCGGCCTCCTCGCCGTCCTCCTTGCCTCTGTCCCGCTCATCTTCGACCCCGACGTCGTGCAGAAGCTGACGACGCTCTTGATCCTCGTCCTGCTCGCGGCGATGTGGAACGCGCTCGCGGGATATGGCGGTCTTCTCTCGGTGGGACAGCAAGCATTCATAGGCATCGGCGCCTATGGGACGGTGTTCTTCGCCGACCTCGGCGTCACGCCTTACCTGGCGATGCTCCTCGCCACCGTCGTGGCGGGGGCGATCTCTCTGCCGATCTCGCTGTTTGCGTTGCGCCTGCGATCGGCGCAGTTCGCGATCGGCATGTGGGTCATCGCCGAGGTGATCTCGATCCTCGTCCGGCTCGACCAGAACCTTGGTGCCGGCACCGGGATCTCGCTGATCCAGCTCAATCAGTACGCCCCCAACTTCCGACAGGCCTACACGTTCTGGCTCGCGCTTGCGTTCGCGATCGTCTTCATGGCGGCGCTGTTCTTCTTGCTCAGGTCACCGCTGGGGACCTCGCTGCAGGCGATCCGCGACGACGAGGACGCAGCCCGCTCTCTCGGCGTTCGGGTGGCGGCAAGGAAACGCCTTTTGTTCGTGCTTGCAGGATTCGGCTGCGGCGCGGCCGGCGTGCTCATCGTCGCCAACACGCTGTTCATCGAGCCCGGCTCGGTCTTCAGCGTCCAGTGGTCGGCCTACATGATCTTCATGGTGCTGGTGGGAGGGCTCGGGACGTTCGAGGGTCCGATCCTCGGCGCGATCCTCCTGTTCGCGATCCTGCAGACGACGGTGAGCCAGGGAGGCCCGTGGTACCTCGTCGGGCTTGGGGCGACGGCCGCGCTTTTCGCTCTGCTGCTTCCCCGCGGTCTGTGGGGGACCATAGAGGAGCGTTTGGGGTTGCGCCTCCTTCCCGTCGGTTATCGCGTGGTGGAGGAAAAGAGTGCAGAGCCCACCTGAGGACCTCATGCACCACCCGGGGCACCTGCTGCGGCGCGCCGTGCAGGTGATGAACCTCCTGTGGTACGAGGAGGTGTCGCACACCATCACCTCGCCGCAGTTCGCGGCGCTGAACGCGCTCTACACCGAGCCGAACCTCGACCAGCGGACGCTCGGGCAGAGGATCTCGCTCGACCGCTCGACGATGGCCGAGGTCGTATCCCGGCTCTGCGACCGCGGTTTGATCCGCACCGAGCGGGACCGGCGTGATGGGCGGCGCAAGACGATCGCGCTCACGGCGAAGGGACTGCACACCGTGCAGCACCTGATCCCGCGCACGCATGCGATGACGGACCGATTGGTCGGGGCGCTTGCGACCAGGGAAAAGGATGAGCTGCTGCGCCTCCTCACCGAGGTCGTCCGCGCGAACGAGCGCCGCTAGGCCGTTACCGCGTCTCGCAGCGCCGTTGCCACCTCTTCGCTGTTGGCAACCCAGCCGAAGAAGGTCTCGACGTTGAAGACCGTCGCCCTTTGGATCTCCGCTGAGCCGGCGGGCATCGTTGCGTCTTCGATCAACACCGGCCAGTACTCGTGGAAGTACGCGTCGCGGATCGTGGACTCGACGCAGACGTTGGAAGCGATTCCGGCGAACAACAGGTTGCGAATGCCCCGATTGCGCAGGAACGAGTCGAGCGAGGTGCCGTGGAATCCGCTGTACCGCGACTTCACGATGACCGTGTCGTTTGGCTGCGGCGCCAGCTCGTCGACGATCTGAAAATCCCATGTACCAAAGGTGAGCAGCTTGCCCCGCAGCTCAGGTCGCTCGCGCATCAGGCAAAGCGCCATCTCCTTCTGTGGATTCGGCGAATCGATCCCGCCGGCTGTCGAAAGATCGGGAGGATAGCCGATGGTGAGGTAGACCACGGGCAGTCCCGACCGTCGCGCTGCTTCGATCACCATGTGTACGTTCGCTATCACGTCGCGTGCGGGCCGAACGTCGATGCCGGCGAGGTCGAGCATCCCTCCGGGCGAGGCGAACGCGTTCTGCATGTCGACCACCACCAGCGCGGTCCGGTCCAGGTCGAGTGAGAGCGCATCCGGTGATGCGGGCAGCTCGACGGCTCGCATCAGCCGATCACGCGCACGATCCGCCGCGACTTCAGCTCCGACCGCGGCAGCGTTCCGGCAGGGACTACGCGGCACTCGAGCCGCACTCCGAGCGCCTGGCGCAGGTCGGCCTCCAACCGCTCGCTCGAGAACGATGCGAGCGATGTCTCGAGCAGAAGAGCCACTTCGTCCATACGGCGTTCGCGCCGGTGCTCGATGACGAACTCGCTGACCTCCGGGTAGCGGCGCACGATGTCCTCCACCTGCGACGGATAGAGGTTGACCCCGCGCACGGTGAACATGTCGTCGACGCGGCCGTGGATGCCGCCGAGGATCTTCAGCAACGGCGAGCCGCAAGAACACGGCTCGCTCGCGACCTCGATCCGGTCCCCGGTGCGGTAGCGGATCAGCGGACTTCCCCAGCGCCCGAGGTTGGTGGCGACCAGCTCCCCGCCGGGCAGCACCTCGAAGATGAACTCCGACTCCACGAGATGGACGCCGTCGCGGGCCGAGCAGCTGAACCCGGTCGGACCGAGCTCGGTCATGCCGGTGTGGTCGTACGCGACCGCCGAGTACGCCGCCTCGATGGCCGCGCGAGTGGCGGGGATGGAAGCGCCTGGCTCGCCCGCATGGATCGTGGTTCGAATCCCGGCCGCCGAGAGATTGACTCCAATCTGGTCGGCGACGTCCGCCAGGCGAAGCGCGTAGGTCGGCGTGGAAAGCAGGACGGTCGCGCCGGTGTCGAGCATGTTGCGCACGCGCTGCTCGCTCGTCATCGCGCCCCCGGAGATGGACATCGCGCCGAGCCGCTGGGCGCCGCCGAACGCTGACCAGAACCCGACGAACGGTCCGAACGAAAACGCGAAAAAGACACGGTCGGCCGCGGTCACGCGCGCCGCGGGATAGACGTGGTCCGACCAGATGCGCAGCCACCACTCCCACGACTCCGCGGTGTCCAGCCAGCGGAGCGGCGCATCGCCGCTCGAGCCAGACGTCTGGTGCAGCCGGACATAGTGGTCGAGCGGATACGTGAGGTTCGTGCCGAACGGCGGATGCGAAGCCTGGTCGGTGACCAGCTCCGACTTGGTCGTCAGGGGAAGCCGTTCGAAGTCATCCCAGCCGCGCACATCGTGCAGGCGCTCGCGCCAGAAGGCATTGGTGCCCAGGACGTCCTTCAAGCCGGACTGCAGCTTTCTCAGCTGCAGCTCTCTAATCGCGGACGGCTCGGTCGCCGATGTCGAGGACGGAGTCGAGGATCTCGAAGCCCTCATCCAGCTCGGACTCCTTTATGCACAGCGGCGGGTTGGTCATGATCGTGTTCCAGCGCACGAAGGTGTGCATGCCCGCGTCCACCAGGGCCTGGGCGATCGCCTTCATCTCCGATGAGGTGCCGTTGAAAGGCGCGAGCGGCTCCAGCGTCTGACGGTCGCGCACGAGCTCGATGCATCCGAACAAACCGATCGAGCGCGCCGCGCCGACGCAGGGGTGCCGGTCGCGCAGCCGGCGGTGGTGGCGCGCGAGCACCTCACCCATGCGGCGGGCGTTGCCGACCATGTCGTCTTCCTCGTAGGCCTGGATCGCTCCCAGCGCCGCCGCGCACCCGAGCGGGTGGCTGTTGTAAGTCAGGCCACCGTAGAAGACGTGGTCGTCGAAGTAGGCGGCGACCCTGGGCACGATTCCGACCGCGCCGAGCGGGACGTAGCTCGAGGTCAATCCCTTCGCCATCGTGATCAGGTCGGGCACGACGCCCCAGTGATCGACGGCGAACCAGCGACCCGTGCGACCGAAGCCGGTCATCACCTCATCGCAGATCATCAGGATTCCGTAGCGGTCGAGGATCGCGCGCACGCCCTGCAGATAGCCGTCCGGCGGGACGAGGATGCCGTTCGTGCCGACGATCGGTTCGAGGATGAAGGCCGCGATGGTGGTCGGGCCCTCGAGCTGGATCGTCTCCTCCAGGTTGGCCAGCGACTCCTCGACCATGTCCCATCCGCGCTGGATGCCGTGGTAGGGGTCGAGCACGTGGACCACGCTGCCGGTCGGCCCCTCGTTCGCCCACCGCCGCGGATCGCCGGTCGCCTGGATGGCGCTGCCGGTCGACCCGTGGTAGGAGCGGTAGCGCGCCAGGATCTTCTGGCGGCCGGTGAACACGCGCGCGATCTTGATCGCGTTCTCGTTGGCGTCAGCGCCCGCAAGCGTGAAGAACACCTTCTCCATTTCGCCTGGCAGCAGCTCGGCCAGCTTTGCGCCCAGGCGCGCGCGAGCCTCATGCGCCATGAACGGGCTGATGTACGGCAGCTGCTCCGCCTGGCGCTGGATGGCTTCGATGATTCGGCGGTCGCCGTGACCGGCGTTGACGCACATGAGCTGGCTGTTGAAGTCGAGGAAGCGGCGCCCGTCGGCCGTGTAGAAATAGACGCCCTTCGCGCTCGTCACTGGGAGCGGGTTCAGACCTGACTGGGCGGCCCAGTCGTAGAGCGTGTGGCGCCGGCAGAGCTCGGTGATCTCGTTGGCGCTCAGCGATCTCACAGCTTCCACAACCACGGTCGAATCGTACTCGCGCGCCTGGAGACGCAGGTCTTTGACAACCCCTCCGGCCGGTGTTATTACGTGTGCGCACGGTCGGGTTTTTTCAGGGAGGGGGTACATGTTTCCCGCCGCCTTCGACTATCGCGCTCCCACGGCCCTCGACGAGGCGCTGGCCATCCTCAAAGAACATGGCGACTCGGCCAAGGTCATGGCCGGTGGCCAGAGCCTGATCCCGCTGCTCAAGCTCCGCTTCTCTCGGCCGGAGATGGTGGTGGACATCGCCCGGATCGACGGCCTCAACACGATCAAGCGCGACGACGGTCACGTCGTCGTCGGCGCCCTCGCGAGACACGCCGACATCGAGCGCAGCCAGGAGCTGGCGGCTTCAGCGCCGCTCCTCCCCGAGGCGGCGCACTGGATCGCCGATCCGCTGGTCCGCAACCGCGGGACTCTGGTCGGCTCGCTGTGCCACGCCGACCCTTCTGGCGACTGGGGCTCGGTGATCCTGGCGATGAAGGCGGACATCCACGCGCGCTCCAGCTCAGGCGAGCGGGTGATCCACGGCACCGATTTCTTGAAGGGTCCATTCGAGACGGCGCTCAAGCCCGACGAGGTGGTGACCGAGGTCCGCATTCCGGTCGGCAAAGGCCGGGGCGGTGGCGCCTACCTCAAGCTCGAGCGCAAGGTCGGCGACTTCGCGACCGTCGGCGTGGCGGTCCACCTCCACCTCCAGGGGGACCGGATCGAGATCGCGGGCATAGGGCTGACGGCCGTCGGGCCGAAGAACATCCAGGCGGTCGAGGCGGAGCGGTTCCTGCACGGTAAGCAGGCCACGGATGAGGTTTTCGCCGAGGCCGCCCGGCTGGCGGCCGACGCGGCGGAACCGAACGACGACACTCGCGGCAGCGCCGCATACAAGAAGGACGTGGTCCGCGTGTTCGTGCAGCGCGGCCTCAAGACCGCGGTGCAGCGCGCAAGGGAGGCAGGAGCGTGAATTCAATGAGTCCCAACCTGGTCGGGCTTGCCCGCAAAGTTTCCATGACGGTCAACGGAGCTCCGCGCAGCGGGGACGTCGAACCGCGTGTTCTACTCGTCGACTTCCTCCGCTCCAACCTCCGGCTGACGGGCACGCACATCGGCTGCGACACGTCGAGCTGCGGCGCGTGCACGGTTCTGATCGATGGAGAGCCGGTCAAGTCGTGCACGCAGCTGGCGGTGCAGGTGGACGGGCGCAGCATCACCACGGTCGAAGGATTGGCAACGGCCGCCGGTCTCTCGCCGATGCAGATCGGCTTCCACGAGGAGCACGGCCTGCAGTGCGGCTTCTGCACGCCGGGCATGATGCTCGTCGGCACCGCGCTCCTCGAACGCAACGCGAACCCGACTGAGGACGAGATCCGCTGGGCGATCAGCGGCAACATCTGCCGCTGCACCGGTTACATGAACATCGTCAAGGCGATCAGGCACGCGGCGATGCTGCGGGAGCAATCCGAGGTCGTGCAGCGCGAGAAAGCCGGCGTGGCTTCAGGAGGCGAGTAGATGGCGACCGAGGTCCACATGCACGGCCGCATCGGTGAATCGATCAAGCGCAAGGAGGACGCGCGGTTCATCCGCGGCAAGGGCAACTACCTGGACGACATCGAGCTGCCGGGCATGCTGCACATGGCGATCCTTCGCAGCCCGCACGCGCACGCGCGCGTCAAGTCGGTGGACACGGCCGCGGCGTCGGCCATGCCCGGCGTGATCGCCGTCGTCACCGGTGAGCTCATGGCGCAGCACAAGCTCGCCTGGATGCCGACGCTGAGCTACGACACGCAGGCGGTCCTCGCGACCGACAAGGTGCGCTTCCAGGGCCAGGAGGTCGCGGCGGTCGTCGCCGAGACGCTGTACCAGGCCGAGGACGCGCGCGACGCGATCGTCGTCGACTACGACGTCCTGCCGGCGGTGACGAGCCCCGACCAGGCAAAGCAGTCGGGCGCGGCATTGATCCGCGACGACAAGGAGAACCAGAAGGACAATCACATCTACCACTGGGAGTCGGGAGACAAGGACACGACGCAGGCGGCGTTCGCCAAGGCCGACAAGGTCGTCCGGCTCCACACCTTCTACCCGCGGTGTCACCCGGCGCCGCTCGAGACGTGCGGCTGCATCGCCGACGTGAACGGAGCGACGGGCAAGGCGACGATCTACATGACCAGCCAGGCGCCCCACGCGATCCGCACGGTGTTCGCGCTGGTCACAGGACTTCCTGAGCAGAACATCCGCGTCATCTCGCCCGACATCGGCGGCGGATTCGGCAACAAGGTCCCGGTGTATCCGGGCTATGTCGTCGCCACGGCGGCGAGCCTTCTGATCGGCCGCCCGGTCAAGTGGGTCGAGGACCGCAACGAGAACCTGATCTCGACGGGGTACGCACGCGACTTCCACATGACAGGCGACCTGGCGGTCGACAAGGACGGCAAGATGCTCGCGCTGCGGGTCCACCTCGACAGCGACAACGGCGCGTTCTTCGCCGACGCGCAGCCGACGAAGTTCAAGGCCGGCCTGTTCCACATCGTCACCGGCTCCTACGACATCCCGACCGCGCACATCACCGCCGACGGCTACTACACCAACAAGGCGCCGGGCGGCGTGGCCTATCGCTGCTCGTTCCGCGTGACCGAGGCGAGCTACATGATCGAGCGGCTGGTGACCAACGCCGCGATCGAGCTCGGCATCGACCAGGCCGAGTTCCGCAAGCAAAACTTCATCCGCAAGGACCAGTTCCCATACCACTCGGCGACCGGGTGGGTCTACGACAGCGGCGACTACCACAGGGCCATGGACGTCGCCCTCGACCAGCTCGGCTACAAGGAGATGCGCAAGGACGTCGAGGCGCGGCGCAAGAAGGGTGAGGTCACCGGCATCGGCATCGCCAGCTTCACCGAGGTCGTCGGCGCGGGCCACGGCGCGGACTTCGACATCCTCGGGCTGCGCATGTTCGACAGCGCCGAGCTGCGCGTGCACCCGACCGGCAAGGCGATGCTGCGCATGGGCACGAAGTCACAGGGCCAGGGGCACGAGACGACCTTTGCGCAGATCGTGACCGAGGAGCTCGGCATCCCGGCCGCGGACGTCGCGGTCGAGGAGGGCGACACCGACACCGCACCGTACGGCCTGGGCACGTACGCGTCGCGTTCGACGCCCGTGGCGGGTGCGGCCACGGCGATGGTCGCCCGCAAGCTGCGCGACAAGGCGCGCAAGATCGCGGCGCACCTGCTCGAGGCCGATGAGGCAGACCTCGAGTGGGAGACGGGCAGGTTCTACGTCAAGGGCTCGCCCGACAAAGCCAAGACCATCCAGGAGATCGCCTTCGCGGCCTACACCAACCTGCCCGAGGGCATGGAGGCAGGGCTCGAGGGCGTCCACTACTACGACCCGCCCAACATGACCTATCCGTTCGGCACCTACGCGGTCGTGGTCGACATCGACAAGGGCACGGGGCAGGTCAAGGTGCGCCGCGTCGTCGCCGTCGACGACTGCGGCGTGCGTATCAACCCGATGATCGTCGAGGGCCAGATCCACGGCGGCCTGACCGAAGGCTTCGGCATCGCTTTCATGGAGCTGATCACCTTCGACGCCGACGGCAACTGCATCGGGTCGAACTTCATGGACTACCTGCTGCCGACCGCGTGGGAGACGCCACGCTTCGAGCTCGGCGAGACCGTCACGCCCTCGCCGCATCACCCGCTGGGCGCGAAGGGTGTCGGCGAGTCGCCGACCGTCGGATCGCCGGCCGCTTATGTCAACGCGGTGATCGACGCGCTGACGCCGTATGGGGTGAAGAACATCGACATGCCCGTAACATCCGACAAGGTCTGGGCCGCCCTGCGTGCGGCGGGAGTGAACGAATAGGCGACGAAGTTTTCGACCTGCTGAAGGAGTACGAGGCCGCGGGCACGCCGTGCGTGCTCGCGACGGTGGTGCGCGTCGAGGCGCCGACGTCCGCGCGACCCGGAGACAAGGCGGTGATCACCGCGGACGGCCGGCTGCGGGGATGGATCGGCGGCAGCTGCTCCGAGCCCGTCGTGCGGCGCGAGGCGCTCCGAGCCCTGGGCGAGGGGACCCCGCAGCTCATCCACATCGTCGGGGACGCCGGCGAGGTGAAGCAGTCGCGGAAGCACGGCGAGCTTTCCATCGCCACGACGTGCCCGAGCGGCGGATCATTGGACGTCTTCATCGAGCCGCGCCTGCCCAAACCTATGCTGCTCGTCTTCGGCGACGGCCCGGCGGCGGCCACGCTCGTCCGGCTTGCCGAGCTGACCGGCTTTCGCGCCCGGTCTGTTACCCATCCCGAGCTGGCCACGCTCGAGGTGCCGGCGGGCGAGGTGTACGCGATCGTGGCAACGATGGGCCACTTTGACGAGGACGCGCTCGAGGCGGCGCTCAGCCATCCCGCGCTAGAGGTCGCGCTCATCGCCAGCACCCGCCGCGCTGCGGCGGTTCGTGCCGAGCTCCTCCGTCGAGGCATCGATGAGCACACGGTCGCGCGGGTGCATGCACCCGCGGGCAAGGTCCGGGGCGGCACCCAGGAGGAGATCGCCCTGCTTGCACTCGCGGACATCGTGGCGATGCGCCGCAAGCGGCCGGTGAATGTGCCCGCGGCTGAGGTCGCGCAGGTGACCTTCGTCACCGACCCCGTGTGCGGAATGACCGTCGACCCGCTGACCAGCACACGTCAGTCCACCTACAAGGGACAGACGTACTGGTTCTGCTCCGACGGCTGCATGGCGGAGTTTGAGAAGGACCCCGAGGCGCTGATCGCCCGGGCGTAGAGGCCCGGCCGAAAAGCCCTCGGCGGATCTTCGGCGCCCATGCGGCCCATCTCCGGGCTCAGCTCCTGCGCTGCTCGTCACTCCCCGCGCAACCACGGCGCGGGGACCCCAGCAGGTTTGCGCTCGCTCCGCTGCTCGTCGCTTCACCCGGATCTGGGCCACCTGGATCGCCGAATCTCTCGCCGAGGGTTTTCGGCCGTGCCTCTAGGTCTCGAGCCCGGCCAGCAACTTCTTCAGAAGCGAGGCTAGCTCGCGCGCTTCGATCGGATCGAGGGTTGCGAGCAGCTCGCGTTCAGCTTCCGTGTTCGCTTTGACTGCTTCGTCCAGCACGCGACGCCCTTCATCGGTCAGCTCGACGAGCACCCCGCGCCGGTCGTTGGGATGGCGCTCGCGTCGCACCAGCCCGCGTTTCTCGAGGCGGTCGAGCCGGCTGGTGATGCCGGCGGAGGAGATCATCAGGCCCTTGAAGAGCTGGGTCGGTGAGAGCTGCCTCGACGGCCCAGCGAAGCGGAGTGCGCTCAGCACGCCGACGTCTCCGCGGTTGAGGCCGAATCGTCCGAAAACCTCTTCCTGGTGGCGTGTGATGTGCAGGGCGATGCGGGAGATCCGCGCGGTCACCTCGTAGATCCCGCCCTCGAACCAGGGCTCGACGGCCGCCCAGCTCGAAAGAAGCCGGTCGGTCCAGTCGGTCCGCTGCTCGGTCTCCGGCGCCACGGCCCGAGTATATGGAATAGGTTTCGCCGCCCGGAGATTCTCGCTGCCATGTATCTCCCTTGCGAGGGAGTTACGCAGGAGGGGAGTATGGAGAGCGGGGCGGTGGCCATTGCGCTCGCGGAGTTGGAGGGCGTCTACTCCTTCCTGCTCGCGAGGGTCGGCAACAGGCCCGACGCAGAGGACCTGACTCAGCAGGTGGCGCTCAAGGCCCTGCCTCGCCTGCAGGAATGCGCCGCACCGGCCGCCATCCGGTCGTACCTGTTCGCCACCGCACGCTCCGTTCTCGGCGCCTTCTGGTCGACCCGGCTGCGAATGCCTGAGTCGGAGCTCGCGGATGAGCTGCCAGATCGCTCCGACGGAGGGTTGCGTGAGCCATCCGTCGAAGCCGCGGACTGGCTGGAGCGGACCCTGTCGGCCCTTCCACGTCACTACCGCGAGGTCCTCGAGCTGCGATTTCTCCAGGGCGCGTCGATCCGCGAGGTGGCCACGCAGACAAACCGCACGCCCGGCGCGGTGAAGGTGATGCAGCTGCGGGCGCTGCGCGCCGCGGCGACGGTGCCCGCTAGCCCGAGTCGCTCCCGCCCAGCACGTCTCCAGCACGCAAGCGTTCCAGGCTCTGCATACGCGCCTCGGCCCTCGGTCCGAGCTGTCTCAGGACCGCAGCGATGACGGCCTCGACGACAGCCATCGCTCCGACCAGGGAGTCGAACGGTCCAACCGTCTCGACGCTCGTCACCAGGACCTGGCGCGCAAAGGCCGATGCGGGTGAGAGCCAGGGGTCGGTGAACAGGATCACGTCGCAGCCCCTCGCGGCCGCCACGCGCGCGCTGTCGATCGTGTCGGGCTGGTAGCGCCGGTAGTCGAAGACCACCAGCACGTCCGTTTTGCGCATGTCGATCAGCTGCTGCGCGGGGGCGCTCCGCTCCGAGTCGACCAGGCCGATGCCCGGACGGAGCAGGTGAAGCTGGCCTGCGAGGTAGCGGGCCAGCGGCGCGCTGACTCGCCCGCCCAGGATCATCACCCGGCGGCGCACGTCGGCCAGGAGGTGCACCGCCTCTTTCAGGTCGCGGTCGGACAGCAGCTCGAGAGTCGCCCTGAGGTTGTGGGTCGAGATCTCGAGCGCGTCATTGATCGCCGAGTCGCGCTTGGGCTCGTCGCGGTAGCGGGCAAGGGGGGAGCTGAGCCTGGCCTGGACCTCGTCCCGGAGCTTCTCCTGGAACTCCGGGTAGCCGCGAAAGCCGAGCTTGGTGATGAAGCGGGTCACCGTCGGCGGGCTGACGCCGGCCCGCTCGGCAAACCGGGCGACGCTCTCGAGGCCGGCGATGGGGTAGGAGGCGAGGAGCACGCGGGCTAGCCGTCTTTCCGCCGGGCTCAGGGAGTCGAGGCGCTGCCTGACGACCTCTCCGACCCTGGAGTCATGCGGTGTGACATTTGTTACATCCAGCCCCAAACCCGCCCTCCCGGGACGTTCCTTGACAACAACCGAAGGTGCTGTTAGCTTCGCGGCGAAGCCGACAGGGGAAGGCTACTAGGGAGGAGCACACCATGAGCGTCCAGGCTCACAGTTCCGACGTCGAACAACTGCATCAGCTGGGTTACGCCCAGGAGCTGCGCCGGCGCATGAGCGGGTTCTCGAACTTCGCGGTCTCGTTCACCATCATCTCGATCCTGTCCGGCTGTCTGACCCTCTACGGGTACGGCATGAACGTCGGCGGGCCGATCATCATGAACATCGGCTGGCCGCTGGTCGGGCTGTTTGTCCTGCTCGTGGGCCTCGCCATGGCCGAAGTGACCTCGAGCTATCCCACGGCTGGCGGCCTGTACTACTTCGCGGCCAAGCTGGGAGGCAAGAACGGGCCCGCATGGAGCTGGTTCACCGGCTGGTTCAACCTGCTGGGACAGGTCGGCATCACCGCCGGCATCGATTTTGGTCTGGCCCTCTTCGCCGACGCGTTTCTCAACGCGTTGTGGGGCTACCCCACGACACCGATTGCAATCGTCGGCATCTACACGGTCGTGCTTTTCGTGCACGGCCTGCTCAACACGTTCGGCGTCGGACTCGTCGCTCTGCTGAACGATATTTCTGTCTGGTGGCACCTGATCGGCGTGGCGATCATCTTTGTGGTGCTGTTCTTCGTCCCCGCGCACCACCAGTCGATCGGCTTCATCTTCACCAAGTTCGTCAACAACACGGGCTTCAGCTTCGCCGGCGTTCCGATCTACGTCTTCTTGATCGGGTTGCTCCTCGCGCAGTACACGTTCACGGGTTACGACGCCTCGGCGCACATGACCGAAGAGACACACAACGCGGCAGTTTCCGGACCCCGCGGAATCGTGTGGTCGATCGTGGTGTCACTGATCGCCGGCTGGATCCTGCTGATCGCGGTTACCGGCGCGATCCAGGACTACGGCGCCGAGGCCTCGGCGACGACACCGGGTGCGCAGGTCTTCCTCGACGCGGTAGGGCACACAGGCGGACTGGCTCTGTTGTTCATCATCATCGGCGCGCAGTTCTACTGCGGCATGTCTTCGGTGACCGCGAACTCGCGCATGATCTACGCGTTCTCCCGCGACGGCGCGGTGCCCGGTTCGCAGTTCTGGCACAAGGTGAATGCACGCACGCGGACTCCGACCAACTCGATCATCTTCGCCACGGTGGGCGCCTGGCTTCTCGGCCTGCCTTACCTGGTGAGCCCGGTCGCGTACGGCGCGGTGACGTCGATCGCGGTCATCGGTCTTTACATCGCTTACGGAATGCCGATACTGCTTCGGCTGCTGGCCGGCGAGAAGTTCCAGCGCGGCCCATGGCACCTGGGTCAGTGGAGCTACCTGGTCGGTTGGATAGCCGTCGCCTGGATCGTCTTCATCGCGATTCTCTTCATCCTTCCGCAGTTCGCGCCAGGCAACACGCTGCAGACGTTCAACTACGCGATCGTCGCGGTTGGGGTGGTCGTTCTCTACTCGGGCGGCTACTGGCTGCTGTCGGCCAAGAACTGGTTCAAGGGCCCGAAGGTCCAGGGCTCGGCAGAAGAGCTGGCCAGGATCGAGGCCGAGCTCGAAGCGATCGGGAGCGCCGCGCCCGCAGGAGCGACGACGCGATAGACAAACCAAAGATCGGGATCACGGTCAGCCCGAAGCGCGGCGAGACCTACTACCAGCCGTACCTTCGGGCGGTGGAGGCCGCGGGCGCGGAGCCGGTCGAGCTCCCGCCCGGCACCCCGTCGCTGCCCGACCTCGATGGCCTTTTGCTCCCCGGAGGCTGGGACGTCGACCCCGCCTTCTATGGAGAGAAGAAGGACGAGAAGGTCGGGCCGATCGACCGCGACCTGGACGAGACGGAGCTTCGACTGTTCAAGCAGGCGCGCGACATAGACCTTCCGGTCCTCGGCATCTGCCGCGGCCAGCAGGTGATCAACGTCGCGCTCGGTGGCTCGCTCGTGCAGCACCTCGAGGACCACGACGTGCGCGGCCATGGCCGCAGCCACCTCGCGCACACGATCGACGTCGATCCCGGATCGGAGCTTGGCCACGCCGCGGGCGAGCACAAGATCCGGGTCAACAGCTTCCACCACCAGGCCATTCGCCGCCTCGCGCCGGGGCTGCATGAGACCGCGAAGGGGGAAGACGGAACCGTCGAGGGCGTCGAATCCGACGACGGGCTTATCGTTGCGGTCCAGTGTCACCCGGAGGAGCTGACAACCGACCTGCCTTGGGCGCGCAAGCTCTTCGAGCGCTTCGTCGCCAGGGCGCGCGGCCGGCGCATAGCGCGCAGCTGAGCCGGTCGTGATGTTGACCAAAGAGCACCTCGCTCACCAGGTCGACACGGGCGAGATCGACACCGTGATCGTCGCCTTCACCGACATGCAGGGCCGGCTCATCGGCAAGCGCGTCGACGCCGAGTATTTTGTCGAGACCTCTTACCAGGGCGAATCGACGGAGGGCTGCAACTACCTCTTGGCCGTCGACATGGAGATGGATCCGGTGCCCGGTTACCAGATGGCCAACTGGGAGCTGGGCTACGGCGACTTCGACCTGGTTCCCGACTTCAACACTCTGCGCGCGATCCCGTGGCTCGAGGGCACGGCGCTGGTGCTGTGCGACGTCGCGTGGCACGACCACAAGCCGGTGCGTCCTTCGCCGCGGCAGGTGCTGCGGGCGCAGATCGAACGCGCTCGAGCGCTCGGGTATGAGCCGATGTTCGGTTCGGAGCTCGAGTTCTTCTTGCTCAAGGAGACGTTCGCCGAAGCGCACGCCAAGCACTACATCGACCTCACGCCGTCGGTGCCGTACATCCTCGACTACCACATCCTCGCCACGACCTACGACGAGCCTTTTCTTCGCGCGGTGCGGCGCGGCATGAAGGCGGCGGGCATTCCCGTCGAGAGCTCGAAGGGCGAAGCGTGGCCTGGGCAGCAGGAGATCAACTTCCACTTCTCCGACGCGCTGACGATGGCCGACAACCACGTCATCTACAAGAACGGCATCAAGGAGATGGCACAGCAGCACCGCTGCTCCGTCACGTTCATGGCCAAGCCGGACCACCGCTGGATCGGTTCGTCGTGCCACGTCCATTCCTCGCTTTGGAAAGACGGACGCAACGCGTTCGATGGAGAGTCCCAGGTCTTCAAGCACTACCTGGCGGGTCACATCGCCTACGCGTCGGAGCTGGCGGTCTTCCTCGCGCCGAACATCAACTCGTACAAGCGCTATGCGGCCGGCTCGTGGGCGCCGACGACGCTGGCGTGGGGCCACGACAACCGCACCTGCGGGTTCCGCATCGTCGGCCATGGTCAGGCCCTGCGCACTGAGTCGCGCATTCCTGGAGCGGATGTCAATCCGTACCTGTGCTTCGCGGCCCTTCTCGCGGCCGGATTGCGAGGGATCGAAGAGAAGTTGCCGCTGCCTCCCGAGTTCAAGGGCAACGCCTACGAGTCCGACGTGCAGCGCTTTCCCCACGCGCTGCGCGATGCGATCGCCGGGATGGAGAACGGCTCGATGGCGCGGTCGGCGTTCGGCGACGACGTCATCGACCACTACCTGAACTACGCGCGGACCGAGCAGGGTCTGTTCGACAAGGTCGTCACGGGCTACGAGCGGGAGCGACTCTTCGAACGTGGGTAGGCTCGAGGGCAAGGTCGCGGTCATCACGGGGGCCGCTGGAGGCATAGGCCGTGAGGCGGCCTTGCTCTTCTCGGCCGAAGGCGCACGCGTCTGCGTGGCCGACGTCGGCCGCGAGGCTGGAGAGAAGACGGCGGCGGAGTGCCGCGACGCATTCTTCTTCGCCGCCGACGTCAGTGACCCGGCGAGCGTGCAGGCGATGTACGCCGAGACGGAGCGCCGTTACGGCTCGATCAGCGTCCTCTACAACAACGCGGGGATCATGCCGCCCGACGACGACTCGATCCTGGTCACCGAGCCGGACGCCTGGGACCGGGTGCAGGCGGTGAACGCTCGCGGCGTCTATCTATGTTGCAAGTACGGCATCCCTTACCTGTTGCGCGCGGGCGGCGGTTCGGTGATCAACGTGGCGTCGTTCGTAGCGCTGCTCGGCGCGGCGACGTCCCAGATCGCGTACACCGCATCGAAGGGCGCCGTCCTCTCGATGAGCCGCGAGCTCGGGGTGCAGTTTGCGCGACAGGGCGTCCGGGTCAACGCGCTATGTCCGGGGCCGGTCGAGACGCCGCTGTTGATGCGGATCTTCAACGAGGATCCCGGTGCGTATCAGCGGCGGCGCATTCACCTGCCGATGGGGAGGCTTGCCAAGGCGCGCGAGATCGCAAACGCCGCGCTGTTCTTGGCGAGCGACGAATCCTCGTACGTGAATGGGGCGACGTTCCTGGTCGACGGGGGGCTGACGGCGGCGTACGTCACTCCTGAGTAGGGGAGCCTGTTAAGAGAGTTCCCTTTTGCGCTCTCGTCTGGGAGCCTGTGGTGACCTTGGTTGATCCGATCCCGACCGGCGAGGGCATCGCGCACGAGCTGATCCGCTTGCGCCAGACCATCGACGAGCTCGAGGTGGAGTTCGCGCGTCTGGCCGTGGAGTTCGACAAGACGAGCTGGTGGGACTCCGAGGGTTTCAACACCGCGGCGGACTGGATCCGCTTCAGCTGCCACATGAACTCGCATTCGGTCTACAGCGCTTTCGCCGTGGGAGCAAGCGAGGTCGAAATGCCCGCGACCATGCAGGCGATGCGCTCGGGTGAGATCGGATTTGCGCACGTGGCGACGATGGGACGGACGGCGTCGGAGGTCGGCGCTGCCTTTGACGAAGGGCGACTTCTGCCCCTCGCCAAAAAGCTGTCGCCAGGCAGGTTCTTTCACACCTGCCTCAACTTTCGCCACTCGGTCGACGCCGAGGGCTACAACCGCGACCAGGAAAGTCTGGCCGAGCAGCGTGGTCTGCGCTTGAACACGGCAAGGGATGGTTGTTTGGTCATCAACGGGCTTCTCGATCCGATTGGGGGCGCCGCGGTGCGCTCCGCGCTCGAGCCACTTGCAAAGCCGACAGGCGCGCACGATGACCGCACCCGCGAGCAGCGCTGGGCCGACGCGTTCGTCGAGAAAATGTCGGGTGGACAGCCTGCGAGCATCCAGGTGACGACCTCCCTCGAGACGCTTCAAGGCGTCGCGGGTGCCCCGGCGGGCGAAATGGAATTTGCGCCGCCGATCTCATCTGCGACCGTGCGCCGGCTGGCATGCGACTCGAGCGTGACCCGGGTGCTGTTGAAGGACTCGGTCGTCATCGACGTTGGGAAGTCGGAGCGAACGATCCGGGGCGCTCGGCGCCGCGCACTGAATGCCCGGGATCAACACTGCAGGTGGCCCGCATGCGAGCGACCCGCGGCCTGGTGTGACGGACATCACATCGTCTTCTGGGCGAATGGTGGCGACGACGACCTCGAGAATCTCGTGTTGCTCTGCCAAAGACATCACCGGATGGTGCACGAGGCTGGTTGGCAGCTGGTCAAGACGCAGGACGGTCAGATCGTCACGATCGCGCCTACTGTGAAGTTCGGGTCGGGAAAGGGACCTGATTAGCGAGTAACCGCTCGACGTATCACTCTGCGTGATTCGCAGATTCATTCCATTGGTTGCAGTCCTGGCGGCTGCTGCGTGCGGCGGTTCTACATCGACTCCATCGCCCTCCCCCTCGGCGAGCGCTGTCGCGACGGCGACCGTGTCGGTCGCGATGAACGCGAAGCTTGGGCAGATCCTCGTCGATGGCAACGGTCGGACCCTCTATCTGTTCGAGGCCGACAAAGGCTCGTCCTCAACGTGCTATGGCGCTTGCGCGGCGTACTGGCCCCCGCTCTTGACGGGAGGCCCAGCGATGCCGGGCACGGGCGTGAACGCGTCGCTGCTGGGAACCGCCAAGCGCACCGACGGCACGACCGAGGTGACATACGGCGGCCACCCGCTCTACTACGTCGTCACCGATCACAATCCCGGCGATGCCACCGGACAGGCCGTCAGCAACTTCGGCGCCGCCTGGTACGTCGTCGGGGCGAACGGCAACAAGATCGCGTGATCCGTGTCGCGGGATAGTCCGCGACGCGCTCGGCATAGCGGTCGCAAGCGGCGCGTACGCGATCTCGTTCGGAGCGATCTCGACCGCAGCCGGTCTCTCCCTCCTGCAAACCCGTGCGCTTTCAGTGCTGATGTTCACCGGCGCGTCCCAGTTCGCCCTGGTAGGTGTTGTCGGCGCCGGCGGTGGGGTCTGGCCCGGTGCCGTCGCAGCGCTGCTCCTTGGATCGCGCAACGCGCTGTACGGCTTGCGTTTGGGGTCGCTCCTAGATGTCCGCGGGTGGCGGCGAGCTGCCGCTGCGCAGTTCGTCATCGACGAGACGACCGCCATGGCCATCGCCCGCGACGACCCGCGTCTCAGCCGTTTCGCGTTCTGGTCAACCGGCCTGGCGCTGTTCACGTTCTGGAACACGGGCACTCTCATTGGCGCGGTCGCAACCCACGTAGTCTCCAACCCGAAGACCTTCGGGCTCGACGCCGCCCCTCCAGCTGCCTTTCTCGCCCTGCTCGCTCCGCGTCTCCGCGCACGCGAGCCCCTCGCGATAGCGATCGCAGCCGCAGTGGTTGCAATCGCCGTCTTGCCTTTCGTACCGCCGGGCGTTCCGCTGCTGATCGTCGCCGTGCTAGTCGCGGCCTACGGAGCTCTCCGATGATCTGGACCGGCGTCGTGGTTGCTTCGCTCGCGTGCTACGGATTGAAGCTCGCTGGGCTCTCGCTGCCGCAACGCTGGCTGACCGACCCCCGCGTCCAGAAGATCGTTCCGTTGATCCCGATCGCGCTCCTCGCGGCGCTCGTCGCCACCCAGACCTTCTCGACGGGCCGGCACCTCGTGCTCGACGTCCGTGCCGCTGGGCTTGCCGTCGCCATCGTCGCCGTCTTGCTGAGGGCGCCTTTTCTGGTCGTCGTCGCCGCGGGAGCCGGGACCGCCTCCCTCCTTCGACTGGTCTAACCTCGGGGTCCAGAAATTGCACGTTGAGGTTGTGGGCGATGCCACCGATGAAATTCAGACGGCGCTGGCGCGCCTCCTCCCTCAGCTCAACCCAACTCTGCCCGTGCCGGACATGGCACGACTCGAGCGCCTCATCGCCGATCCCGCCATCACTCTCCTGGTGGCGAAGGATGGCGAGGCGATAGTGGGCACGACCACCGTGATCGTCTACACGACGCCGTTTTGGATCAAGGCCCGTCTCGACGAGGTCGTCGTCGACGCGAATGCGCGGGGCAAAGGCGTCGGCGAGGCGCTGGTCAAGGCCGCGCTCGAGATCGGAAGAGAGAAAGGCGCCCAGGTGGCGGAGCTTCAGTCCGGACGTGGCGCGGCGCGCAAAGCCGCGCATCGGCTATACGAACGACTCGGTTTCAAAATCCGCGACAGCGACGTGATGCGGATCGTCCTCTAGACGGCAATAGACTTAAACGCGATGGCGGTGGTCGTAACCGAGGTCGAACAGCGCGACATCGACGAGGCGCGAGCGTTCAACGCCCAGCTCGAAGCGCTCATCGCCACCCAGCCGCTCGTCACCACCCTTCCTCCTCCCGTCACCCGCAAGGCGCGGCGCGAGGGCAAGGGCATCTTTCCAGCGCCGGTGTTCTTGGAGGAGGCCACAGACCTGGAGGTGCCGGGCCGCGCAGGCGCGATCAGAGTGCGCATCATCCGTCCGGACAAGGCGCCCACCGGCATCTACCTCCACCTCCACGGCGGCGGCTGGACGCTAGGCGCGCACGACATGCAGGACACCGCCCTGAAGTGGTTCGCGAACGAGACCGGCCTCTGCATGGCGAGCATCGATTACCGGCTGGCCCCTGAAAATCCCTATCCCGCCGCCCCCGACGACTGCGAGGACGCGGTCCTATATCTACTCGAGCACGGACCCTCGCTGCTCGGCGCGCCCGCGCGCTTCGCCATCGGCGGCGAATCGGCCGGCGGCCACCTTGCGGTGGTCACGTTGCTGCGGCTGCGCGACCGGCACGGGATCAAAGAAAGGATCACCGCGGCCAACCTGGTCTTCGGCGCCTACGACCTCAACGGCACGCCGAGCACGGTCCTGTGGGGCGATCGCAACCTCGTCCTCTCGGTGCCGATCGTCCGCTGGTTCACCGACAACTTCCTGCCCGGCCTCACCTTCGAGCAGCGCCGCGACCCGGACATCTCACCCCTCTACGCGCGACTCCACGAGATGCCTCGGGCACTGTTCAGCGTTGGCACCCTCGACCCCCTCCTGGACGACACCCTCTTTATGGCGGAGAGATGGAGGTCAGCCGGCAATGAGACAGAGGTGGCCGTCTACCCGGATGCGATCCACGGCTTCACGGCCTATCCCATCGGCCTCGCGCGAGCCGCCAACGTCGGACAGGCCCGATTCCTCCGCGAAGCCCTGGGCTGACCCTCACCAGAGCTTTTCGCTCCGCTCGCCCGCCATCCGGATCGCCGAGCCGTCGACCTGGATCTCGCCGTCTGGCACACGTCCGGCCGGCCAGCGAGCAATCACGGTCATCGGCCCGTCCGGCGGCAGCGGCCAGATCCAGTACGTCCAGTCCCACCGTCGCCCCCCGCCGCCTCCGCCACCCGAGCCGATCATCGGTCCAGCGGGCAAAGGCGGATCCGACCCGGCAGCGACGGCATCAAAGAACGCCCGGCGCTGCGCCGCATCGCGAGCTGGTGAAGTCTCCCGCCCGTCGGTGAACCGGACACCGATCTCCATGCTCGTCTCCGGCATGTCGCGATGCAGGCGCGGGTTTGCCAGGGGTGGCGGCTCATTCTTCCTACGGATGCCGACAACCAGCTGGAAACCGGTCGTGTAAGCGACGCAGGAACTAAGGACGACCACCGCCTCGTCGCCCGCGGTTAGAACCTGCTGGACGGGGACGGCCACTCCCAGCTCGTCTTCCGGCGGCGACATCCAAGGCTGGCGCACAAACGGTCGATTCGGCATCGCCGGCGTAGACGGCCGCCCGAATCGGTACAGGTAACGCTTCCATCGCGGCGTCCCCGGCGACACAAAAACGGCCCGAACCGCTCTCGGGTTTCCCATGACCAGGTTGCCCAGCCAAAAACGCCATCGGGCGATCCTGTTCATCAGTCCGCGGCTTGTGTCAGCTTCTCCAGCCGGTCGACCATCGACGACAGTGTCGCGAACGCCGCCTCCACGGGCTCCCGCGACGTCATGTCGACGCCCGCCATGCGCAGCCCGTCGAGCGGATACATCGACGATGCGCTCCTCAAGAACGCGAGGTAGGACTCGACCGCCTTCCTGTCGCCTGCGGCCACGCGCTGCACCAGGTGGTCGGCGGCCGCGATCCCAGTGGCGTACTGGTAGACGTAGAAGTTGCTGTAGAGGTGCGTGTGAAACTGCGCCCACGTCGAACCGATACGGTCGCGGTCACGCTCACCGACGTCGACCTCCGACCCATACACCTCAAGCAGCAGGTCGGCCATGAGGTTGTTCAGGTAATCGGCAGTGATTGCCCCGCCGCGCTCCACCCGTTCGTGCATCTCCAGCTCGAGCCGCGCCAGCGACGGCATGATGAAGAAGTAGCGGTAGAAGTTCGACATCGCCTCTTCGATCACGGCCAGCTGAAACGCGGGATCCTTCTTCGTCGCCAGCAGATGCCGGCGCGTGAGCGCCTGGTGCATGTTGGACGCGACCTCTGCCTGGAATAGGCCGTAGTTCGCGTAGATGTAAGGCTGGGTGTGCCACGCGAGGTATGAGTGCATCGAGTGCCCGAGCTCGTGCGCGAGGGTGCTCATCGAGAAGATGTCGTCGTTGTAGCTCATGAAGATGAAGGGCATCGTGTCCATCGCGCCGGTCGAGAACGCCCCCATCCGCTTGCCCTTGTTGGGATAGATGTCCACCCACCGGTCCTCGAGCGCGCCCCTGCGCATGATCGCGACGTATTCCTCGCCCAGCGGTGCCACGCCCTGCGAGATGAGGTCGACCGCCTCCGCGTACGGCACCGTCAAGGCGTGCGCGCTCAGCTGCGCACGCAGGTCGTAGGGCTTCAGCACATCGACGCCCAGCAGCTTGCGCCGGATCCGCCAGTACCGGTGCCACGTCGAGACGTTTTCGCGGAACGTCTTGATCATGTTGTGGAAGACCTCGACCGGGATGTGGCTCGGTTCGAGCGCCGCCTCCAGAGACGACGCGTGCCCGCGCGCGCGCGCGAAGAAGACGTCGCGCTTCACCGCCCCGGCGATGCTGGCCGCCATCGCATGCTGCGCGCGCAGGTGCTCGTCGGCGTAGCTCTCGAAAGCGGTGCGGCGGACCTCACGTTCGGGATTCGTGAGCAACGAGGCGATGGTTCCCTGCGCGACCTCGTGCAGCTCGCCGTCCGGCCCGACCGCCGGAGCGAACTTCAGGTCGGTGTTGGCGAGGACGCTGTGCACGGATAGCGCGGTGGCCAGGGGGTCGGCAACCTGGCTAAGGAGCTGTTCGACCTCGGCACTCCGGATTCGTTTCTGGAGCCTTTCCAGGGTATCGAAGTAGTGGCCGAGGTGCGCCAGGCGCGGCGACGAGGCGACCCACTCGCGCAGCTGCGGGATCCCGATCGCCAGCATCTCGGGGACCGCGAACGATGCGGCGGCTCCCAGCTGCGAGGCGACCGAGCGGGCGCGGTCGGCGCGCGCGGAGGCGGCCTGGTCGCCGACGTCGACCGAATAGGACATCGTGCTGTACACGATCACCTTCGCCATGAGTCGCCGAGCTCGTTCGTTGGAGTCGAACCAGTCGGCCAGCGCGTCCGGTGAGTCGCCGAGGTGGCCCTTGAACTCCCCGAGGTCAGGTAGCCACGCCAGGACCGTCTCGACCGCCCGCTCCCATCCCGCCTCGTCCTCGAAGACGCTCTCGGCGTTCCAGGTGAAGCGCCCGTCGACCTTGGAGCGCGCGGGCAGCGGCCTTGCCACGAGGGGATTAGTAGCATGGGGCCGATGCCGCGCGCCAGATCGAATGGGATCGAGCTCGAGTACGACACGTTCGGCGAACCCGGCGGCGCGCCGCTGCTGCTCATCGGCGGACTCGGCACCCAGCTCATCACCTGGGACGAGGAGTTCTGCGCGCTGCTCGCCGGCCGCGGGTTCTACGTGGTCCGCTTCGACAACCGGGACGCGGGTCTATCGACCTGGATGGACGGCGGCGACGAGTACACGCTCGATGACATGGCCGCGGACGGCGTGGGGCTGCTGGACGCCCTGGGCATCCCCGCCGCCCACATCGTCGGGGCCTCGATGGGAGGCTTCATCGCCCAGCTGATCGCACTCGACCACCGCGATCGGGCGCTCACCCTGACGTCCATGATCTCCGGGCCGGGCGGGCAGGACGAGGTGTCGCCTACTCCCGAAGCGATGGCGCTGCTCATGTCGCCGGTTCCGGCGACGCGCGAGGAGCGCATCGACATCGGCTTGAGGGCCAAAGAGGCGCTGCTCGGTCCGGCGGACCCGTTCGATTCAAGCTATGAGCGCGAGCGGGTGGCCATAGCGGTCGACCGCGCTTACCATCCGGCCGGGTTCGTGCGACAGCTGCAGGCGATCACCTCGGCGCCGAGCCGGTTGCCGCGTCTTGCCGAGCTGCGCATCCCGACGCTTGTGGTCCACGGTGACGCCGACATCCTGGTCCCGGTCGAGAACGGAAGACGCGTGGCCGCGGCGATTCCGGGCGCGCGCCTGCTGGAGATTCCGGGCATGGGCCACGACGTCCCTCGGCGCGTATGGCCTCAGGTCGTCGACGCGATCGCCGACCTCGCTCGACAATCCTTGGCTGCGTGGCGGGCATAGCCCGTCCAGAAAGGGACTTTCTGATTGTTAGCAAGCCTCAACCCGGCAATCGCGTTTCTCGCGGGCCTTGCATCCTTCGTGTCGCCGTGCGTGCTGCCGCTGGTCCCGGCCTACCTTGCCTATCTGGGCGCCCGGCGGGCCGGTGCTGACTCGATCGCGCTGGCCGGCGCCGCGTTCGTGGCCGGGCTCTCGCTGATCTTCATCCTCTTCTTCTACGTTTTCTCGTTCGCGGTTCAGCCGTTCCGTGCGTTCGTTCCGGTCGTGGCAGGAGTCTTCGTCATCGTGATGGCGCTCCAGGTCGCGGGCTTGATCCGCATTCCCTTGCTGTCCGGCGAGTACCGCGTGATGAAGGTCGCGCCACAGGGTGGGGGCGCGGCCGGAGGATTCCTCCTCGGCATGGGATTCGCCAGCGGATGGACGCCCTGCATCGGCGTGACGCTCAGCGCGGTCCTCAGCTCCGCGGTGACGCTGGGCACGACCCCACAGGGATTGAGCCTGATGATCGCCTACTGCCTGGGTCTCGGCGTCCCGTTCCTGGTCCTCGCATTCGCGTTCGAAGGCGCGCGGCCATTGATCGCATTCGTGAACCAGCACCGGCGCGCCATCGACATCGCATCCGCCGGCGTCCTGGTGGTGATGGGAGTTCTCCTGCTGACCAATCGGCTGACGTGGCTTTCGGCCGGTCTGGTGCAGCTCGTCCCGTCGTGGCCGTCACCCACTCTCTGAAACCTCAGTGATCAGGATCCAGGCGATGTAGATGTTCCACGCGAACATGAAGAACATCACGACCGCGAGCAGATAGAGCCCTCCGCCGGCTCGGAGCAGCAGGCTGAGGCCGGCAACGTTGAAGAGCACGAGCCACACGGTTCCGCCGACCGTCTCCATGAGCCGGTGCGTCCACCTTTCCGCGATTGGGGGCGCCTCTGGCCCGCGCGTCAGGATCTGGCCGATGAGGAGCGCGACGAAGAACAGCGCCGCGGCCTCGACCACGGCCCCGAGCAGCCACAGCGGCTGGCCGGGCAAAAGCGCGGCCCCTGACAGGAGCAGCTGCGAGGTCAGCGACGTGAGCGTGCCGATCGCGCGGTTGCGATAGAAGTGGTTGGACATGATCGCCTTCGCGTGCAGGGACATCGCGACGAAAAGCAACCCGGTCAGCGCCGCGGCCGCGCCGCCGGTCATGACGAAGAAGTTCTGCCACGCGCTCGTGTCGTACGCCATCAGCCGTCCAACGTCAGGTCGCCCTCGAAATGAAAACACCTGTTTAGCTCATCTGGCGCTCGGCCGCGGTGACGACGAGTTTGGCGTCGCCGACGAGCTCCCTGAGAACCGCGGCGCCCGTGCCGTCGCCCTCGCCGGCAAGACCCATCAGGAGGTGGCAGCGCGCTCCCAATGCCCACGCGCAGCATCGCTAGCAACAGATGCTCGGTGCCGATGTAGCCGCCCCGCCGTCGATCGGCCTCCTCCTATGCGAGGACCAGAACGCGCTTGGCGTCCACGCTCCACCGCTCGTGCGGAAATGGGGCCATTCGCGCGGGTCAGTGTGCGCCCGGGGGCTGTTAAGAACACTTGTTTGTAGCGCCTGAACGAGTCAAACTTGAGTGCGTGGGGAACGCTCTGGACCTTTTCTCGCCTCCCGTCCGCGACTGGTTCCGCGCCTCGTTCGCCGAGCCGACCTCCGTGCAGGAGCGAGGTTGGCAGGAGGTCGCGGCCGGCCGGCATGTCCTCATGGCTGCACCGACTGGCAGCGGCAAGACCCTTGCGGCCTTCCTCTGGTGCCTCGACCGGCTGGCCACCGAGCCGATGCCGGCGGAGGCCGAACGATGTCGCGTGCTGTACGTGTCGCCGTTGAAGGCGCTGGCGCACGACGTCGACCGCAACCTCCGCTCACCCCTGGTCGGCATCCGCCACCAGATGGAAGCTGCGGGCCAGGCCGCGCCGGACATATCGGTCGCCATCCGCACGGGCGACACGCCCACCGACCTCCGCCGGTCCATGGAGCGGCACCCGCCCGACATCCTGATCACGACCCCAGAGTCGCTCTTCCTGATCCTCACCAGCGCCGCGCGCAGGATCCTCGCGCCCGTCCGCTGGCTGATCGTCGACGAGATTCACTCCGTCGCCTCGACCAAACGGGGAAGCCACCTGGCTTTGAGCCTCGAGCGACTTTGCGAGATCACCCGCGCGGAACCGCAGCGCATCGGTCTGTCGGCGACCCAGCGTCCGCTCGAGGAGGTGGGCCGGTTCCTCGGCGGAGCAGACCGTCAGGTCGCAATCGTCGACGCAGGTCGGTTGAAGACGATGGAGGTCACAGTCGAGGTTCCGGTCGAGGACATGACGCGGCTCACTACCGAGGACGAGGACAGCGCGAAGGGCGCCAACAGCATCTGGCCGGCCATTTATCCGCGCCTGCTCGAGCTGATCCGGCAGCACCGCTCGACCATCGTTTTCGTCAACTCGCGCCGTCTGGCCGAACGCATCGCGGCGCGCATCAACGACCTGGCCGAAGAGGAGCTGGTGCGCGCGCACCACGGCTCGATCGCGCGCGAGCAGCGCCTGCTCATCGAAGAGGAGCTCAAGTCCGGGCGCCTGCGGGGCCTGGTCGCCACCTCCACGCTCGAGCTCGGCATCGACATGGGCGCGGTCGATCTGGTGCTGCAGATCGAAGCGCCGCCCAGCGTCGCGGCCGGCATTCAGCGGGTCGGCCGCGCGGGCCACTCGGTAGGCGAGGTCTCGCGCGGTGTGGTCATCCCGAAATTCCGCGGTGACCTGCTCGAGTCGGCGGCTGTGGTCGAAGGCATGCTCGAGAGTCGCATCGAATCGACGGTCGTGCCGCGCCGGCCGCTTGACGTGCTGGCGCAGCAGATCGTCGCGATGTGCGCGCTCGACGAGTGGGACGTGGAAAAGCTCGGGCGCGTCGTGCGCCGCTCCTACCCTTACAGCGACCTCGGTCCACGCGCTTTCGAATCGGTGCTCGACATGCTCAGCGGCCGCTATCCCTCGGACCAGTTCGTCGAGCTCCGACCTCGCATCGTGTGGGACCGGGTGGCGGGCAAACTTCGCGGGCGCGCGGGCGCTCAGCGCCTTGCCGTGACCAACCCTGGAACCATCCCTGACCGAGGCCTTTTCTCCGTCAACCTCGTCGACGACGGCAGACGCGTGGGCGAGCTCGACGAGGAGATGGTCTACGAGACTCGAGTCGGTGAGACGTTTGTCCTCGGCGCGTCGACATGGCGGATCGTCGACATCACGCCGTCCCAGGTCATCGTCACGCCCGCACCGGGCGAGCCGGGCAAAATCGCATTCTGGAAGGCGGACGCACCAAGCCGGCCGGTCGAGCTCGGCGCTGCGCTCGGCCAGATGGTGCGCGAGCTGCGCGCAATGGACCACGATGGTGCGGCGAAGCGGCTTCGCGAACGCGCCGGCTTCGACGATCTCGCCATCAAGAACCTGCTCGCCTACCTCGACGACCAGGCCGCAGCAACCGGAGCCGTGCCCGACGACCGAACGATCGTGGTCGAGCGATTCCGGGACGAGATAGGGGACTGGCGCGTGTGCGTCCACACGCCGTTCGGCGGCCGCGTGCACGCCCCCTTGGCGCTGGCGTTGGAGGCGCATCTGCGGGAGAAGCTGGGCGTCGACGTGCGAGCACTGTGGACCGACGACGGGATCGCGATGCAGCTGCCCGAGGTGGAATCTCCTCCCACGCTCGAGGAGCTGATCCTCGACCCCGAAGAGGTGCAGGCGCTGGTGACGTCGCAGCTGCCTGCGTCCGCGTTGTTTGCCGCCCGCTTCCGCGAGAACGCGGCGCGGTCGCTCCTGCTGCCGAAGCGGCGGCCCGGGCAGCGCACACCGCTGTGGCAGCAGCGCATGCGCAGCGCCGGCCTGCTCCAGGTCGCGGGGCAGTACCCCGACTTTCCGATCCTGGCGGAAACCTGGCGCGAGGTGATGAGCGACCACTTCGACATGCCCGCGCTCACGGCGCTCCTGCGGTCGATCCGCTCGCGTGAGATCCGGGTCGTCGCGGTCGACACCGAGCGCGCCTCCCCGTTCGCCTCGTCGCTCCTCTTCTCGTACGTCGCCGTGTACATGTACGAGGGCGACCAACCGCTCGCTGAGCGGCGCGCCCAGGCCCTGACGCTGGACCGTGACCTGCTTGCCGAGCTGCTGGGGAGCGAAGACCTGCGCGAGCTGCTCGACCCCGACGCGATCGCGGCCGTCGAGCTGGAGCTGCAGGGCCTCCTGCCCGAACGCTTCCCGAGGGATGCGGACGAAGGGCACGATCTGCTCGTGAGGCTCGGCGACCTGGGCGACGACGAGGCTGCGTCCCGCGGCGTGGACGCCGAATGGCTTCGATCGCTCGAGCGCGACCGCAGGGCGGTGCTCGTCCGCGTCGCGGGCGAGTCGCGTTGGATCGCGGCCGAAGACGCGGGCCGCTACCGCGAGGCGCTGGGGGCGAGCTTGCCGATTGGACTGCCAGACGTGTTCCTCGCTCCCGGGCTGAATCCGCTGGAGTCGCTGCTCCGCCGTTACGCGCGGACGCACGTCCCGTTCGTCACGTCCGACCCCGCGAAGCGCTGGGCGCTGCCCGTGGCTGCCGTGGAGGCTGCGCTCACCCGACTGGCGTCGCGCGGTGATGTGGTCGCCGGTGAGTTTCGCCGCGTCGCCGAGGGCCGCGAGTACTGCCACCCGGACGTCCTGCGCATGCTGCGCCGCCGCTCGCTCGCGGCGCTGCGGCGCGAGGTCGAGTCGGTCGCCCCTGACGCGCTGGCGCGCTTCCTGCCCGCGTGGCATGGCGTCGGCGCGAAAGCCGGCGGAATGGACCGGCTGATGGAGGTCGTGTTCCAGCTGCAGGGGTTGGCGCTGCCGGCGACGGTGATCGAGCGGGATGTGATCGCCTCTCGGGTCGCGAACTACGCGCCGCGCCTTCTTGACGAGCTCGTGTCAATGGGAGAGCTGGTCTGGGTCGGACGCGGCTCGCTCGGGACGAGCGACGGCCGGGTCGCGCTCTACCTGCGCGGTGACGCGCCACGCCTGGTCCCGCCGCCGGTGGATCCGCCGCAGGCCGAGCTGCACGAAAAGATCCGAGCGCACCTCGCCGCGCGCGCGAGCTTCTTCCGGGACATCTACAACGCGTGCGGTGGCGGCGACGAAGACGTGATGCTCGACGCGCTCTGGGATCTCGTGTGGTCAGGTGAGGTCACGAACGACACGTTTGCGCCGCTGCGGCTCCTGGGTCCGATGGCCCGGCGGCCCACCGCCCGGCCCCGCCTTCCGCGCCTCACCCAGCCGCGCGCGACGGGCCGCTGGTCGCTGGTCAGCGACATCGTGGGAGGCGGTGCCAACACGACCGAGCGACTTCATTCGGAGGCCGGCGTGTTGCTGCAGAGGCACGGCGTGCTCACGCGAGAGGCTGTCGTCGGTGAAGGCTGGCCGGGCGGGTTCGCAAGCCTCTATCCAGTGCTTCGCGCGATGGAGGAGTCGGGCCGAATTCGCCGCGGCTACTTCATCGAGGGGCTGGGCGGCTCGCAGTTCGCGCTGCCGGGCGCGGTCGACCGGCTGCGCTCCCTCCGCGACTCCGGCGGCGGCATCGTGGCGATCGCGGCGACGGATCCGGCGAACGCGTTCGGAACCATCCTGTCGTGGCCTCAGTCGGACGGCCGCATGGGACGTGCCGCCGGTGCTTACTGCGTCATCGACGACGGCCGGCTCGTCCTTTACCTCGAGCGCGGGGGCCGGTCGCTCCTGACAAATGGAGAAGTGCAGCTGGCCCACCTGCAGGCGCTCATCGCGGTCGCGACCAACGCAGGTCGAGTCGAGCTGCAGAAGGTAGACGGAGTTTCCGCGATGGATTCGCCGCTGAAGAGCATTCTGCGCGAGGCAGGATTCTCACAAACCCACCGAAGCCTCGTCGCTTACGCGAGCCGGCCCTGACGGCCCCGCATGCTCAAAGCCGGCCGACGGCTTGGGCTGCTAGATCCGTCGGCGGTCTTCTCGCGGGTGAGTGAACCCGCGCTCCTTCACGTCAATGCGCCCGCTGCCGAAGCCGGGGCGCGAGTCTTCACCCCACCAGCTCAGCACGATCATCACCAGGAGCGGGATTGCAACAAGGAGCCAGCCGCTCACGCGACGAGCTTACGCCTCGCGGTGGTACATCCAACCCGCCGTTTCCGTCATGGACTCGTCGCTGAAGAGCACCTTGCTCGAGGCGGGATTCTTACAGGCGCATAGGAGCCTCGTCGCTGGGGCGAGCCGGCCTTAGAGGTACGACCAGCGTGCGTGGGTACGATTACTGCTCCATCGGGGAGTAGCGCAGCCCGGTAGCGCACTTGACTGGGGGTCAAGTGGTCGCGGGTTCAAATCCCGCCTCCCCGACCAAAGGTCAGCGAAGTACGCCCATCTGTTGCCAGAGCGTGAAGCGGTCCGGGATGAACCACGATTCGGCGACGCGTCCGTCGACGAAGCGGTCGATCCGGATCTCCTCGAAGGACACGGTGCGGCCGTTGCTTGATCTGATCTGTGCCCACACCTGGAGGCATCCCCGGTCCGTGGCTGATCACGTCGCCCCTCATGATCTCGTCGGCGACCTCGAGGTCGCCACGCCCGAAGACCTCTTCGTAGAGCCGTCGCGCGAGGTCCTTGTTGCTCACAACGCGGCCCTCGCCGGCGCCTTCTCACGCCTGAGCGGCGTCCCGGTCTCGAGCAGCGTCTTCAAGCCGCTGAGGATGAAAGGCCATCCCCCCGCGACGTTGTCGTAGACCTTGCTGCCACTCGGGAAGTCATCGTGGATCGCGGTCAGCCGCGTGATTCCGCCGTCGTCCTCGAGCTCGTAGGTGACGCGGCTCGGGCCCTCGGCATTGAGCTCGGCGTCGTAGTGCACGAGCCAGCTGAGCACAAGGCGGCGTGGTCGATCGTACTCGATGACCTCGCTCTCCACCAGCTTGCGGCCGGTTCCGTGCTCGAGAAACAGCTGCGTCGTTCCGACCCTCCAGGGTCGCGTCGCTTCGCTGCCGTAGAAGTAGCGACGGGTGAACTCTGGTTTGGTGATCGCCTCCCAGACCTTCTCGCGCGGCGCGCGGAAGAAGACCCGGTACACCTGCGCCGGCCTCGTATCGACTGCCCTCATCTCTTCCTCCAGGTCGAGCTTCAACCCGGCCAGCGCGGCGGCGCGGGCCTCGCAGTACTCGCCGATCCACCGGTCGCGGATCAGCCGGATCGGGAGAACCTTGCGCCGGCTCTCGTCGGCCAGCGCCCTGAAGACGGACTCCCCGTTGATCCCGATTTCACGTGACTATTCGGTAACGGGTCAAAAGACCGGGCCGGATGACTCGAACTAGGCGACCGCCCTGCCGAACTGCCGCGCTCCGATCACGACGGCGACCGCCGAGAGCGCGACCAGGATGACGACGCCCTTGAGCACGCTTGGATCGCCGATGTTGCCAAGGAAAATGTGGCGTGCGGCGTCGACCGCGTACAGGAGTGGGTTGACAGCGGCGATGTCCTGCAGCCACTGCGGCGCGATGCTCATCGGCAGGAGCACACCGGACAGCAGAAGTATCGGCAGCGTGGCGGTGAAGACGATCGGCGCGTAGCTGTCCTCGCTCTTCACGGCCAGCGCGATGGCGTATCCGATCGACGCGGTCAGCAGGCCGATCAATCCGATGAGGAGAAGGACCACCACGATCCCGAGCGGATTGATGCTGAGACCAAAAGGCAGGGCGATCAGGATCAGGATCAACGACTGCAGCACGATCGAGAACATGTCGCGTAGCGCGCGGCCGAACAGCAGCGCGACGCGACTGACGGGCGTGACACGAAGCCGCTCGATCACGCCCATGCGCAGCTCCGAGATCAGGCTGAACCCGACGCCCGCGGCGCCGAACATCCCGAGCTGCACCAGCAGCCCCGGGACGAACACGTTGTACGCGCCGCCCGGCGGAAACCCGCGCATCGCAGCGAGGGGCTTGAGCAGCGGCGCGAAAAGGATGAGATAGAGCAGCGGCTGCAGGACGCCGAGGGCGACCCATACGGGGTTGTGGATGAAGATCCCGAAGTACCGGCCGAATATCAGCCACGTGTCGCGCAGCACCTTCACGCCGCCGCCTCCCGCAGGGACCGCCCCGTCTGGCGCAAGAAGACGTCGTCGAGACTCGGCCGGTGAAGCTCGACCGTCATGAGCTGCAGGCTCGCTCCATCGAGCAGACGCAGGATCGCCGGCATGGCGACCTCGCCGCGATCCACATATAGATGGACGGAGCCGTCCTCGAGCCGCGCCTCGCGCACGAACGGCTCGTCCTTGATGAGCTCGAAGGCGCGCTGCTGGTCGCCCGCCACGCTGAGGGTGACGACGTCTCCCGCGACCGCACGCTTGAGCTCCTCGGGCGTGCCCTCGGCCACGATCTTTCCGTAGTCGATGATCGCGACGCGGTCGCACAGCGCGTCGGCCTCGTCGAGGTAGTGGGTGGTGAGGAAGACGGTCACGCCTCCGTCGTGCATCCTCCGCACCTCGTCCCAGACGCGGGCGCGACTCTGCGGGTCGAGGCCGGTAGTGGGCTCGTCGAGGAACAGGAGCCGCGGCGCATGCACCAGGCCGAGGCCGATGTCGAGGCGTCGCTTCTGACCGCCAGAGTAGGTATTGACCTTGCGGTCGGCGGCGCCTTCGAGCTCGAGCATGTCGATCAGCTCGGCGGCGCGTCGCTGCGCTTCCGGCACCGACATCCCGTACAGCCGGCCCTGGAACACGAGCTCGGTGCGACCCGTGATCTCCCGGTCCGCGCCGCCCGCCTGACCGACGTATCCGATCCGCTCGCGGATCCTGGCAGGCTCAGTCGCGAGCTCGCACCCGGCAACGCGCGCGGTGCCATCGCTCGGGGGCAAGAGCGTGGCGAGCATGCGCAGCGTGGTCGTCTTGCCGGCGCCGTTGGGGCCGAGAAAACCGAAGATCTCGCCTGCCTGGACGACGAGGTCAACGCCGGCGACCGCCACAACCTCGCGCCGCCGCGACTTGAAGACGCGGCGCAAGCCGCGTGTTTCGATTACTGCTTCAGGCGTGGTTTCCATCCGCCGAGATTCTCGCGGATGTCGTGAGCGGGCCGCCTGTCAGCAGCTCCCAGAACGCCTCCTGGGCCGGCCCACCGCGCGTGCTCCGGCGAACAGCGCTGATGGAACGGAGCACCGACGGCACGGGCAGTCGCTTCACCTCGCCGCTGCTCAGGTCGCCGGCGACCGCGCGTTGGGACAGCGCGCAGAAGCCCAGCCCGGCGAGGACGGCGGCCCGGACGTACTCGGGGTGACCCAGGTTCAGGACGGCGACGCGGTCGTAGGCCTCGCCGAGCATCGCCCGGACGTGCTTCTCCGCCGACCACTGGGGTCCCCGGCCGAGGTAGAGGTGCTGCGCGAGATCGTCTTCGGAGATGCGGCGCAGGCTTGACAGCGGGTGGTCGCGGTGCGCGACCAGGATGAGCTCGTCTCTCGTCATCTCGAAAGCGACCAGATGGGGGTCCGGCTCACCTTCGACCACCGCGCAGTCGAGCGTGCCCACGAGCACGCGCCGGTTGAGGTCGGTCGACGGCTCGACGGACATACCGAGCTTGATCCCAGGGTGCTGACGGGTGAACTCGGCCAGGTAGGGCGGCACATAGTAGGTGGCGCACGTTGGGCTTGCGCCCAGCTCGAGCGACCCCGCCCGCAGGTTGCGCATCCCCAGCGCCGAATCCTCGACGACCTCGACCGAGCGGAGCGCCGCCCGACACGTGTCGGCCAAAAGACGGCCCGCGTCGGTCAGCCTTACCCGGCGCCCGTCGCGCTCGAAGAGCTGGAGGCCGACGGCGCGTTCGAAGTGGCGAACCTGCTGGGTGACGGCCGCCTGAGTGAGGAACAAGGAGGCCGCGGCCTGGGAAATGTGCTCGGTTTCCGACACCGCCACGAAGGAGCGGAGCTGCTCCAAAGTGAACGCCGGCCGCTTCACGGGGACATATTAGTTCAGCTTATGGAAGTGATTACAAAAGATAGACACGGATGCGGCTTAATAAATGCTGAACCTGAGCGTTGTACGAGTTACCGTTCATAACGCACGCGCCGACTGCGCGAAAGGAGGGAAGGAAGTAAATGAGTTGGGGAAAGGGCCGCAGCCAGAGCGGCCAGGGCATGGTCGAGTATGCCCTGATCCTGGTGCTTGTTTCGATCGTCGTCATCGTGATTCTTTTGACCATGGGCCAGCAGATCGCGAACGTCTTCTCCAACGTGGTCGCCGCCCTGGGGGCCTGACAGTTTCCGCCTGACGATGGGGCCGGCCCGCCGGCCCCATCGAACGGCGGGCGTCGGTAGATCCGGCTACAGGCGAGCGGCAGGCTACCTCCTGGATGCTCCAGAGGTCGTCCTCAGGCGCGGCGCAGCGTTCTTAACCTCTGCCTAACCAAGAGGCCGGCGGCAGCCGCTACAGTTCTTCCGTGGCGGTCGGAGCCCACCCCGAGCCGGAAATTTCGCCCGTCCTCGCCCCAGTCGGATCCCGCTACATCAATCGCGAGCTCTCGAGGCTCGACTTCGATGAGCGCGTCCTGGCGATGGCCGAGGGACGCAAGCTGCCGCTCCTCGAACGGTTGCGGTTTCTCGCAATCTTCAGCCAGAACCTCGACGACTTCTTCCAGGTCCGGGTAGCCGGCCTCAAGGAGCAGGTGCTCGCCGCGATCGCGGTCGCGTCGCCCGACGGTATCTCGCCGCTCGATCAGCTCAAAGCGATCCGCCTGAGGGTCGAGGGTCTCGTCCAGCGGCAGATCGGGATCTACACCCGGGAGATGGTTCCGGCGCTGGCGCAGTCTGGGATCGCAATCATCCGCGCGGGCGAGGTCGACCGAAAAGAGCTCGCCCAGCTGCACACGGTGTTCCGCGAGCAGATCTTTCCTGTCCTGACTCCGCTGGCGGTCGACCCGGGGCACCCGTTCCCGTACATCTCGCACCTGTCGCTGAACCTGGCCGTGATGGTGCGCGACCCGCAGCGCAAGCAGCAGCGATTCGCGCGCGTCAAGGTGCCACCGGTGCTGCCGCGGTTCATACCTTTGATCGACGGCGAGCGGTACGTGCCGCTGGAGGACGTGATCGCCCTGCACCTGACCGCCCTGTTCCCGGGCATGGAGATCGTGTCGCAAAGCCCGTTCCGGGTCACCCGCGATGGCGACCTCGACGACGTCGACAGCGACGCGGAAGACCTGCTCGCGGCGATCCAGACCGAGCTGCGCCGCCGCCGGCGCCACGCCCGCGTCGTCCGCCTCGAAGTCGACCCGGGGATGACACCTGAGGTGCTGGAGCTGCTGACCCGAGAGCTCGAGCTTCAGCCGGCCGACATCTACCAGGTGGACGGGTTGCTGGATATGGGAAGCCTCCTGTCCCTGACGTCGCTCGACCGCCCCGATCTGAAGGAAGAGACGTGGACGCCGACGACGCAGCCCCGACTGCGCGGCATCGCGGCCGAAGTTCCCGATCTGTTCGCCGTGCTGCGCGCGGGCGAGGTCCTCGCGCACCACCCGTATGACTCGTTCGCCACCTCAGTCGAGGCGTTCATCGACCACGCGTCGAGCGATCCCGACGTGCTCGCCATCAAGCAGACCCTGTACCGCACCTCAGGACCCGCCTCGCCGATCGTCCGCGCGCTGATCCGTGCCGCCGAACGTGGCAAGCAGGTGGTGGCGCTGGTCGAGATCAAGGCGCGTGGCGACGAACAGGCGAACATCGGCTGGGCACGCGCACTCGAAGAGGCGAACGTCCATGTCGTCTACGGCCTCCTCGGCTTGAAGACTCACGCCAAGGTGACCCTCGTCGTCCGGCGTGAAGGCGGCCACATCCAGTACTACCTCCATGTCGGTACGGGCAACTACAACCCGAGCACCGCGCGCATCTACGAGGACGTGAGCCTGCTGTCGTCGGATTCCGACCTCGGCTCCGACGTCACCGAGCTATTCAACCTGCTGACCGGCTACAGCCGCCAGAGCCGCTACCGCAAGCTGCTCGTCGCGCCGACCAATCTCCGCCACGGAATCACGCAGCTCATCGAGCGCGAGGGCGTCGTGGGTGGCCGGATCATCATCAAGGTCAACAACCTGATCGACCCTGAGATCATCGATGCGCTCTACTCCGCATCGCAGCGCGGCGCGCAGATCGACCTGCTCGTTCGCAGCATGTGCGCGCTGCGGCCGGGCGTGCCGGGCCTTTCGGAGCGGATCCGCGTGCGCTCCATCGTGGGCCAGTTCCTGGAGCACTCGCGCATCTTCATGTTCGCCAACGGCGGACGTCCCGAGTACTACCTCGGCTCATCCGACCTGATGCAGCGCAACCTGGACCGCCGCGTCGAAGCGGTCGTGCCCGTCGGCGACTCGAAGCTGCGCCAGCGGCTGCAGGTGATCCTCGACGTCTACCTGGCCGACGATGTGCTCGCGTGGGAGCTCGGTCCGGACGCGCTGTGGCGCAAGGTCCCCACGGTTCGTGGGGTCAACGCGCACAATCGCTTCAAGGAGATGGCGCTCGAGAGCGCCCACGGCAACGGGCTGAGCGGCGTACCGCACCCCTGAGGGGCTGATGCTCGAACGCGAGGTCAAGCTCGGGGCGGGCCCGGCGTTTCACCTTCCCGACCTCGCCGGCGTGATCGAGGGTGTGGCCGTCGGTCCGTCGGAGACGATCCGGCTCGAAACCGTCTACTTCGACACGCCCGACCTGCGCCTGGCGCGATGGGGAGCGTCGCTGCGGCACCGCGCCGGCGAGGGCTGGACGTTGAAGCTTGCTCCCCCGCCCTCGGCGCTGGGCCGGCCGGCAGCCGTTCTCGAGCGCGATGAGCTGACGTTTGAGGGCGGAGCCAAAAAGCCGCCCGAAGCCGCGCTCGAGGTGGTGCGCGCCTACGTGCGCAAGGCCGAGCTCGTCCCGGTCGCGCGCCTGTCTACTGTGCGCCGGCGGGTGCGCCTTGTCGATCCGACCGGTGTTCGGGTCGCCGAGGTGGTCGACGACGAGGTGTCGGTGCGCGACGGGCGCCGCGTGGCGGCGCGATTTCGAGAGATCGAGGTCGAGGTCCCCGGCGCGGACGGTGTTGACACTGTCATCACTCCCCTGGTCACACGGTTGCGCAGCGCCGGCGCGGGGGCGCCCGACCCGACACCCAAACACATCCGCGCTCTCGGGCCGCGCGCGCTCGAGCCGCCCGAGGTCGCGGCCGAACCGCTTCTGCCCAATGCGCCGGCGCGAGACGTCATCCGCAACGCGATCGCCCAATCGGTGGCCGCGCTGCTCCACCACGACCCGCTGGTGCGCACCGGCCGCGACCCGGAGGCGGTGCACCAGGCGCGCGTGGCGACGCGCAAGCTGCGTTCGCATCTGCGCATGTTTGGGCCGCTGCTCAACCTCGAGTGGACCGAGCCGCTGCGCTCAGAGCTGGGGTGGCTCGCGCTGAGCCTGGGCGCGGTCCGCGACCGCGAGGTGCTGCTGGACAGGATGCGTGGCCGCGCGCAGTCCTTGCCCGCAAACGATCTGCGCTCGGCCGGCGCGCTGCTGCAGCTTCTGGAGAACGAGATCGATTCGCTGCGCAAAAAGCTGAAGGACGACCTCGACTCGCAGCGCTATGTCGACCTGCTCGAAAACCTCGTCGCCGCCGCGCACTCGCCGGCGACGCTGCCCGACGCCGAGCAGCCGGCGGCCGGGGTGCTGCCCGCTCTCGCCACCACACCGTGGCGGCGTCTGCGCTCAGCCGTCAAGCAACTGCCCGACAACCCGACCGACCCAGAGCTCCATCGCATCCGGATTCTGGCCAAGCGCGCGCGCTATGCGGCGGAGGCGGTGGCCCCGGTCGCACCGGCCGCAGACGCATTCGCCAAGGCTGCTGCGCGGTTGCAGACGGTGCTCGGCGAGCACCAGGACTCGGTCACCGCGCAGGCGTGGCTGCGCGCGGCGAAGGTTTCCGGACGGCGCGCCTTCGTCGCGGGGGAGCTCATCGCGCTCGAGGGCATCGCAGCGCAGGAAGCGCGCGCGAAGTGGTCGAAGGCCTGGAAGTCGCTCGACCGCAGGAAGCTGCGCGAATGGATGCCATGACCCTGCGCACCTTTTACGTCGTCCGTCATGGGAAGGCCGGGAATCCCGAGAAGTGGTCCGGGGACGACCGGCTGCGACCGCTGAACAAAAAGGGAAAGATGCAGGCGGACGAGCTGGTCGACGTCTTCAAGCGGTTGTCGGTGTCCGAGATCTATTCGAGCGATTACCTGCGCTGCGTCCAGACGGTCGAGCCGCTCGCCGCGGCGCGCAGACTGGAGATCAAACGCTCGCCATCGCTCGAGTTCGGCAGCGGCCTCGAGGGATTGGGTGAGTTCCTCGGCGACCGAGCGCTCGACAATGCCGTGCTGAGCACGCACGGCGACATCGTGTTCGAGCTGGTCGAAGACCTGGTCGCCCGCGAGGTCATCAAGGCAGGCGACGGCGGCTACCAGAAGGGTTCGACGTGGGTGCTCGAGGTCGACGAGCACGGGGTGACGGAGAGAGCGCGGTACATTCCGGCGCCGTGATCGAGCGCGTGGCGCGCGAGAACCTCTAGATTGCCCTCGTGGTGACCTTGCGGGGGCCTGGCCTGACCGAGGACCAGGTCGTCGCCGTCGCCCGCCACGGCGAGAATGTCGCCCTGGCCGCGAGCGCTCGGACCAAGATGGAGCGCAGCCGCACCCGCGTCGAGCGTGCGGCCGCGTCGCGCGAGCCCGTCTATGGCGTCTCGACAGGCTTTGGCGCGCTCGCCGGAACGCGCGTCGCCCCGCTCCGGCAGCCGGAGCTGCAGCTGGCGTTGATCCGCTCGCACGCCGCCGGCGTCGGAAGCCCGGTCGACGTCGAGGTCGTACGCGCGACGATGCTCCTGCGCGCGCGGACCCTCGCGATGGGGATGTCCGGCGTGCGGCCGCTGCTCGCCGAGGCGCTGATCGGAATGCTGAACAAAGGCGTGACGCCGGTCGTGCCCCGCTACGGATCGGTTGGCTGCAGCGGCGACCTCGCGCCCCTCGCGCACATCGGACTAGCGCTCGTCGGTGAGGGCGATGTGCTCGACGCGCAGGGTTCGCGCCGAGCCGCGCGGCAGGCCATGAAATCTGCGAGCCTGAAACCGGTGAAGCTCGAGACCAAGGAGGGTCTCGCGCTGATCAACGGCACGGACGGAATGCTGGGCATGCTCGTGCTGGCCTGCGCCGACGCGGATCGCCTCTTCAGGACCGCGGACGTGACCGCCGCGATGTCGGCCGAGGCTCTTCTCGGAACCGACCGGACGTTCCAGTCGCGCCTCCAGGAGGTCCGACCACATCCCGGCCAGGTGGCGAGCGCCGCCAACCTCGCGCGGTTGATGCGCGGGTCACAGATCGTGGCGTCGCACCGTCACTCGCAGCACGCGGTGCAGGACTCGTACTCCGTGCGCTGCAGCCCCCAGGTCGCGGGCGCCGCGCGTGACACGCTCGCTTTCGCGCGGCGGGTCGCGGAGGTCGAGCTCTCCTCCGCAATCGACAACCCGATCGTGATGGAGAACGGCGACGTCGAGTCGAACGGCAACTTCCACGGCGAGCCGCTGGCCTTCGCGGCGGACTTTCTCGCGATCGCGGCCGCGGAAATCGGATCGATCGCGGAGAGGCGCGTCGACCGGCTGCTCGACCCGCACCGCTCCCAGGGACTCCCGCCGTTCCTCGCCGAAGAGCCGGGGGTGAACTCGGGCCTGATGGTGGCGCAGTACACGGCCGCCGCCCTGGTCGCAGAGAACCGGCGATTGGCGGCGCCGGCGAGCGTCGACTCGGTGCCGACGTCCGGCATGCAGGAGGACCATGTCTCGATGGGTTGGGGTGCCGCGCTCAAGCTGCGCAGCGTGCTCGACAACGTGACGAGCATCCTTGCTGTGGAGCTGTGCGCGGCCGCGCGCGCGCAGGAGTTGCGTCGCCCGCTCGAACCTTCGCCGGCAACCGGGGCTGTGCGTGACGCGCTGCGGAGGCGCGTCGCCGGCGTTGGACCCGATCGTTTCCTTGCCCCGGAGCTGGCGGCGGCGGAGGAGTTGATCCGCAGCGGCGCCGTGGTCGAGGCCGCGGAATCGGTGGCCGGCCGGCTGCAGTGAGCCGCAGGGTCCGGGCGCCGAGGGGCTCCGACATCTCGTGTCTCGGCTGGCCGCAGGAAGCCGCCATGCGCATGCTGATGAACAACCTCGACCCCGAGGTCGCCGAGCGGCCCGAAGACCTTGTGGTCTACGGCGGCACCGGCCGCGCCGCACGGTCGTGGGAAGCGTTCGACGTGATCGTGCGCGAGCTGAGGCGGCTGCGCTCCAATCAGACCCTGCTCGTGCAGTCGGGCAAGCCCGTCGGCGTTTTCGAAACGCACGAGTGGGCTCCTCGCGTCCTCATCTCCAACTCGATGCTGGTTCCGGAGTGGGCGACGTGGGAGGAGTTCCGGCGCCTCGAGGCGCTCGGCCTGACGATGTACGGGCAGATGACCGCGGGGTCATGGATATACATCGGCACGCAAGGGATCCTTCAAGGCACTTACGAGACGTTCGCCGCGGTCGCCCGCAAAAGGTTTGGAGGGTCGCTTGCGGGCACCATCACGCTGACGGCGGGCCTCGGTGGGATGGGCGGCGCGCAGCCGCTGGCCGTGACGCTCAACGGCGGCGTCGCGCTGTGCGTGGAGGTCGACCCCGAGCGGATCGAGCGCCGGCTCCAGCTCCGCTACCTCGATGCGCGCGCCGACGACCTGGAGCACGCGCTGCGGCTCGCGACAGACGCGAAGAAGGCGAAGCGAGCCATCTCCATCGGCGTGCTCGGCAACGCCGCGGAGGTTTTCCCCGAGCTTGCGCGCCGCGGCTTCGAGGTCGACGTCGTCACGGATCAGACTCCCGCGCACGACCCACTGAGTTACATCCCGAAGGGGATGTCCCCCGAAGATGCGGCCGAGCTCCGCCTCGACGAGCCCGATGAGTATGTGCGTCGCGCGCGCGAGAGCATGTCGCTCCAGGTCGACGCGATGGTTGCATTTCTCGACCGCGGCGCCGAGGTGTTCGACTATGGCAACAGCCTGCGCGCGGAGGCGCGACTGGGAGGAAGCACGCGCGCGTTCGACTATCCCGGGTTCGTGCCCGCGTACATCAGGCCGCTCTTCAGCGAGGGCAAGGGGCCGTTTCGCTGGGTCGCGCTGTCGGGCGATCCTGCGGACATCGCCGCCACCGACCGCGCGATCATGGACGAGTTCGCCGGCGACGAGGCACTCGTGCGCTGGATCAAAGCCGCAGAGGAGCGCGTGAAGTTCCAGGGACTGCCGGCGCGCATCTGCTGGCTCGGCTACGGCGAGCGCGCGCGCGCGGGCAGGCGCTTCAACGAGCTCGTGCGTTCGGGCGACGTCAAAGCGCCGATCGTCATCGGCCGCGACCACCTCGACTCCGGCTCGGTGGCGTCGCCGTATCGCGAGACGGAGGCGATGCAGGACGGCTCGGACGCGATCGCGGATTGGCCGATCCTCAACGCGTTGCTCAACACGTCGAGCGGAGCAACATGGGTGAGCGTGCATCACGGCGGCGGTGTGGGCATCGGCCGGTCGATCCACGCGGGCATGGTCGTGGTGGCCGACGGCACCGACCTCGCGGCGCAGAAGCTCGAGCGTGTGCTCACCAATGATCCGGGCACGGGCGTCATGCGTCACGCCGACGCCGGATACGAGCGCGCGATCGAGGTCGCCAAGGAGCGCGGCGTCCACATCCCGATGCGCGACTAAACGATGCGCGATAGTCGCGACTATCCGAGCCTTTCCCGCACCAATCGGCGCGATGGTCGCGACTATCGCGGTGTTGCGGGGTGAACGGCTCGGGCCGCTGGCACGCCGAACAGGCCTGGCTCGGCCATCCCGCGCAGAACGTGCTCATCGAGGTGGAGGGCGGACTCATCAAGTCGATCAGCGAAGGCGCGCCCACTCCGCACGACGCGACCGTCCTCCGCGGATGGACCTTTCCGGGGTTCGCCAATACGCACAGCCACGCGTTCCAGCGCCTGCTCCGCGGCGAGGTCGAGTCGAGCGGCGGCGACTTCTGGGAGTGGAGGTCCCGGATGTACGGCTATACAGAGTGGGATCCGGCCGACTACTTCAACCACGCGCGCCGCGTTTTCCGCGAGATGGTGGAGGCGGGCATCACCGCGGTCGGAGAGTTTCACTACCTCCACGCGCACGGCAATGAACTTGGTCTGGCGCTGATCGATTCGGCGCGAGAGGAGGGCATCCGCATCACCCTCATCGACGCGTGCTACCTGCGCGGAGGACTTGATGACCGCCCGCTCGACCCGGAGCAGCGGTCGTTTTCCGATGGCGACGCCGACAGTTGGGCGCGGCGCGTCAGCGAGCTGCGCGAGGCGGACGGCGTGCGCATCGCGGCGGCGATCCACAGCGTGCGCGCCGTCGACCCGGAGTCGATGCGCGTCGTGGCGACGTGGGCGCGCGACCACAAGGCTCCGCTTCACATCCATCTCGCCGAGCAGCCGGCCGAGGTCGAGGAGTGTCTGACGGTCGAGGGCTGCACGCCCGCCGAGCTGCTCGAACGAGAGGGCATCCTCGGACCCGACCTGACCGCGGTCCACGCCATCCACGTCAACGAGCGCGACGTCAGACTGCTGGGCGAAAACGAGGTGACGGTTTGCGCGTGTCCGACCACCGAGCGCGACCTCGGCGACCGGGTCGGCCCGCTGACCGCCCTGGTCGACGCCGGCTGCGCCCTCTCTGTCGGAAGCGACTCGAACGCGGTGATCGACATGCTCGAGGAGGCGCGCGGCCTCGAGCTCGACCAGCGCCGCGCGACCGGCCGACGGGTGCTGCACGACCCGGAGGAGCTGTTCAGCGCGGCGACGGTCAACGGGATGCGAGCCCTGGGCTGGAACGCGGGCGAGCTGCGCACCGGCATGCTGGCGGACTTCGTGACTCTGCAGAGGGACGACGCCGAGCGGCGCGAGATCGGCCTCACGCAGCTGATCTACACCTGCAGCGGTCGGGACGTGACGAACGTCGTGGTCGGTGGCGAAACCGTCATGCAGAAGTGAGACGGCTGCGCAACATCGGGCGCCTGTTCACCGGCACCGCCGCCGGCGTGATCGAGGACGCCGCGGTCATTTGCGACGGCGAGGAGATCGCCTGGGTGGGCAAGCACGGCGACGAGCCGCGCGAACTGATGGAGGCGGTGGTCGACGAGGACGACTGCGCCGGCGGCCTCGTGACGGCGGGGCTCATCGACGCGCACACGCATCCCGTCTACGCGGGCGATCGGATGGCGGAGGTCGCGATGCGGTCGGCGGGCGCGTCGTACGAGGAGGTCGCAAAGGCAGGCGGAGGGATCCGCGCGACAGTACGGGCCACCCGCGAGGAGCCGATCAGTCACCTGGAGGACGCGACCGCGCGCCGTCTGTGGGCGTGGCTCGAAGGCGGCACGACCACGGTGGAGGCGAAGACGGGCTACCTCCTTCAGCATGAGGGCGAGATCGAAAACGTCCGCCTGCTCGCGCGCCTGGCGAACCGCCACGACCTGCCGCGCATCGAGGTCACCTTTCTCGCGGCGCATGCGCTTCCACCCGATCGATGGACGCGGCTGGGCGCTTACGCGAAGCAGGTGGCCGACTGGTGCGACGACGCGTATATGGCGGGCGCTCGGTTCTGCGACGTGTTCTGCGACCGCGGTTACTTCAGCGTGGCGCAGTCGCGGAGCATCCTCAAGGCCGCGATCAAGGCAAAGCTCGCCCCGCGCTTGCACGCCGACGAGCTCGCCCGCACCGGCGGCGCGCGTCTTGCGGCGGAGCTGCACGCGGTGTCGGCGGACCACCTGCTTCGCGCCAATCACGGCGACGCGGTGGCGCTGGCTCGCGCAGGGGTGGTCGCGACGCTTGCGCCAGGGACGGCGCTGTCGATCGGTAAGCTGCCGCCGGTCAAATCGCTCATCGACGCGGGCGCGGTGATCGCGCTGGGGACGGACCACAACCCGGGTACGAGCGGCCTGACGAGCATGAGCGCTGTCGTGGCGCTGGCGGTCGCGGTGTTCAAGATGTCGGTCGAACGTTCGCTCCTCGCGGCCACGATGGGCGGCGCCTACTCGCTATCGCGCTCCGACCGCGGCGTGGTCGCGCCGCGCAAGCTGGCCGACCTTGTGCTCTGGGACGCTGACCACGAAGGGGCCTTCGCCTGGGCCTACGGACTCAAGCCGCGAATAGTTTGGCTGGGCGGCGCGCAAGTATTTGCGTGATAACGGGTTGCTAATTGCGTGCAATCAGCCTATAAGTTGCACCTGAAAACGGCCGCCGTTCGGCGCATCTCAATCCACCCGCGGTCGAAAATGGAGGAAGGCAAGTAGTGGCAAAGTGGAATCCCCTGGCGCTGAAGATTCTCATGTGGGTCATGGGGGTCTTGCTCGTGGTCAGCTCGGCATCGAGCTTCATCGGAGTCAACGTCTTTCCCGCCGCCAACCAGGGCATCGCCAGCGCCGCCAGTGCTCCCGTCGCGGGAATCGCGTTTGGCGCCGGCCTCATGATCGCGGGATTTGACCCTATAGCCAACATCAGCTGGGTCCGCGCGATCGTCGTGTACGCGATCCTCGAGATCGTCTACAACATCTTCACGATGATCGTGCTCGGGACGTTTGACATCGTCGCGTTCATCATCGCGATCCTCGTCGCGGTGCTCGTGCTCGTGCTCTACCCGAACAAGCCGGCTCTGTGGATGCAGACCGGTGCGTCGAGCGGAGCTCGCGCGTAAGAGTTCTTCCCGACTGACGCTCGAGGGGCGGCGATTGCCGCCCCTTTCTTTTTAGTCGCGGATCACGGTCGTGCGTGCGATCTCGTCGTGCACCGAACGCCGCGTGATCCACGAAAGCGGCAAGACCGCGAACCTGAGCAGCGACTGTGTCGCCGTCGGTCGTGAACCGTCGAGGCTCACCACGCGTTCCCGCAGCACGACACCACCGAGGGTCCGGCCGAGAAGGGTCCAGCAGGCGACGTGATAGGCGGCGGTGATCGCCAGGGTTCGGCGCAGGCGGCGCCGGCCGGTGAGCCGCGCCAGCGTCAGGCAGAACGCGACATCGACCGCAGCTGCTCTGAACCGGTCCTCGCGCGGAGCTTCGACGCCTGGCGGCGGCTCGTTGTCCAGCAGCCGCAGAAGGTAGAGATGGGTGGCGAGCTGGTGAAACTGGAGGTGGCTGATGTCATAGAGCGGTCTCGGGATTGTCGGCCGGTGGTTGGTGGCCGTCGCCGTGACCGCTCCGTCCTTCGCCTCGATGCGCCAGACGCCACCCGGCCTCGCCAGCAGACCGCCCACGATGGGCCACTCGAGGTAGTTGCGCCCGATCCGTTCCTGGCCGAAGCGCAGGAGCTCGATCGGGCCGATCCGCCACGCGCTGTCCCGGAAGCGGACCAGGCCCAAGGTCAGGTCCTGCACCGACTCGATATAGGCGTCCCGCAGCTGCGCGCCGCTGAGTGGTCGCGTGACCTCGACCGAGTCCGAGGTCGTGACCGCGTCTCCGCTCCAGGTGGCCACTCCCATATCTTCGTTGTAGTGGCTCGGTTCGAGTTTTCCGCGGGCGTGACGGTCAGGACCACGCCCGAGCGCGCTTTTGACTACTTCGCCGACTACCACCACGTGGCGGAGGTGCTCGAGGGCGTGAGCCGGTGGGAGCCGGTGGGCGGCAAGACGACCGGCGCCGGCGCCCGGTACAGCGTGGAGATGACGTCGTTCGGGATCCCGCTCAAGAACGTGCTGCGCCTCAGCCAATGGGAGCGCCCGCACGAGATCGCCTGGGTTTCGGAGTCGGGGTTGGTCAAGCAGGAGGGCGGGTTCACGTTTCGCGAGGTCGCCGGCGGCGTGCGGATCGAGCTTCGGATCGCGTACCAGCCGCCGGCCTCGGTGATCGGTGCGGCGGTGGCCCGACGAATGGACGGCCAGGTTCGTCACCGGCTGCAGGAGGCGCTGGACCGGATCCGGGACGTGCTCGAAACCTAAACTCGTAATTGCAAATGAAGCTGACGCGCGAGGCGGCGGCGATTCTTGGGCGCTCCTCGATCGGCATGCTTGCGCTGCGCGCCGGCCGGACACCCCTGGTCAACCCGGCCGTGTTCAGCTTCGCGGCGGGGGCGATCTGGATGACCACGTCGCGCTACGCCGCCAAGACGGTGCTCGCGAAGCGCGATCCGCGTGCGGCCTTTCTCGTGGATGGCGGGGCGAGCGCGGTGTTGATGCGTGGCGCGCTGGAGGTGTTCGACCCACTGGTGCTCTCCAACGACGTGCGCGCGGTGCTCGACGGGCCAGGCTATGTCCTGGGGATGGCCGGCTACGCGATGCGCAACGCGCCGTTCTTCGCGGGTTACGTGCTCGACCTGATGCGGCTGCCGCGGGAATGGATGCCCTACAACCGGGTCGTCCTTCGCCTCAAGCTCAGCGACGCCGACCTTGTCGAGGGCTCCCCGTTTCCGTCCGCCCAGGCCGCGCGGGTTCCGGCGGTGCCCGCGGAGGTCAGCCGCCGCCTCGCCGGCGTGTCGCGCGCCTACGCGTGCTGGATCGAGGGTGGGATGCCGGTGCTGCGCCCGGCGTTCTGGGAGGTCGAGCGCGGGGTGGTGAGCCTGGCTCCCACAAGCGGCCGGCCGAGCTTGGGTTCGCCCGGCGCGCTGGTGGTGGAGTGGCACCACCGTTTTCGTCCGTCACAGATGGTGGGCGCCTGCGTTCGCGGCACCTTCGCACCCGCACGCGACGGAGACGCGATCGCGGAGCGCTATGGACTGGAGCTCGCGGAAGTGCCTCCCGTCATCGACCTCAAGCCGGAGCGCGTCACCTCGTGGCGCGGGTTTGCGATCACGACGGGCGTGCCGCGCGGGGCGCGACAGCTGCGCGTCGCCAACGAATGACCAGACCGGCCGCGCCCGACATCCGAGTCCGGAAGTGGGACGGCGGAGTGTGGACCGATGCGCCCGACGCAGTCGTCATGGAGGAGCCGCTGCAGCTCCTGCTCGACGGCGCGGAGCTTTCGGTCGTTATGCGCACCCCGGGTGAGGATCTGGAGCTAGCGATAGGCCTGCTCTACGCCGAAGGCATCGTGCGTTCGCTCGACGACATCAAAGAAGTCCGCATCAGCGCGGAGTCGGGTGAAGACGCCGCCGCTCTTCGCGTGGAGGCCACGATCGTCGAGTCGAACCAGGTGGACGTGCACCTCACGCGTGCGCCGCGACGGCGACCGGAACGGTCGATGCTCGCGAGCTCGGCCTGCGGCGTTTGCGGCGCGGTGCTCATTGAGGATCTTCGGCGCGACCTCGCGGTTCTGCCGGCAGGTCTCTCGGTCGATCCGGGCGTTCTTCCGTCGCTGGTCGAGCGGCTGCGCTCCGGCCAGGGCGTCTTCGACCGCACCGGAGGTCTCCACGCGGCGGGGCTCTTCACGCCGGGCGGTGAGGCGGTCTGTGTGCGCGAGGACGTCGGGCGCCACAACGCCGTCGACAAGATCGTCGGCCGCATGCTGCTCCAAGGGCGGCTGCCATTGCACGACACCGTGCTGGTGGTGAGCGGCAGAGCCGGTTACGAGATCGTGCAGAAATCGATCAACGCAGGCATCGCGGTGCTCGCGGCGGTCGGCGCGCCGTCGAGCCTGGCCGTGGGGCTGGCGCGTGAGTTCAACCAGACGCTGGTCGGATTCCTGCGGGGGGAGCGGTTCAACGTCTACTCGGCGCCCGAGCGGCTGACATAGTTTTGACGAATCGCGGATAGTTTCGCGGGTCCGCCCACATAGGCTTCGCCTCATGCGGCGTGCCGCTTACCTTCTGCTCACCGCGGTCTTCCTTGTCGCTTGCGCTAATCAACCAGGCGCGCTGCAGTCACCATCACCCGCGTCCGGCGGCACCGGTCTGCAGAAGATCAAGCACATCGTCGTGATCATGCAAGAGAACCGAAGCTTCGACGAGTACTTCGGTCTTTATCCCGGAGCGGACGGGCTTCCCCGCCAAGGCGGTCAGCTCACGGTCTGCGTGCCCGACCCGGTCAACGGCGGTTGCGTCAAGCCTTACCACGACGCGACCGACCGGAACGGCGGCGGACCGCACGGGAGCGCCAGTGCTTCGGCCGACATCAACGGCGGCGCGATGAATGGATTCATCGGCCAGGCCGAGGGCGGACGCAAGGGCTGCGTCGAAGCCGTCGATCCAACCTGCACCAACTCCGTCAAGACCGACGTGATGGGGTACAAGGACGCGCGCGACATCCCGAACTACTGGACGTACGCCGGCGATTTCGTGCTGCAGGACCACATGTTTCAACCGAACGCGTCGTGGAGCTTTCCCGAGCACCTGTACCTGGTGTCGGAGTGGTCGGCGAAGTGCTCCAAGGTGGCGGACCCGATGAGCTGCCTCACCAACATCGACGCGCCCGGCGACAGCATCGGCGCGAGCGCGGGCAAGATCAACGGCGGAAACCAGCAGGCGCGGAACTTCGCCTGGACCTCTCTGACTTACCTGCTCTACAAGCACGACATCGGATGGAAGTACTACGTGGCCGAGGGCACGACGCCCGATTGCGAGGACGACGCCGCGACTTGCCCCGCGAAGCAGCAGCGCGTCGGCACGCCGGACATCTGGAATCCGCTGCCGGGGTTCACCGACGTGCGCCAGGACGGCCAGGTCTCGAACGTCCAGACCATCGACCACTTCTACGCCGACGCCAAAGCCGGCGACCTACCCGCCGTCAGCTGGGTCACGCCCAACGGGGCCGTGAGCGAGCACCCGCCCGGACTGGTATCCGCAGGCCAAGCGTACGTGACAACGCTCGTCAACGCGGTCATGAGCAGCTCCGATTGGTCGTCGACCGCGATCTTTCTGACCTGGGACGACTGGGGTGGCTTCTACGACCACGTCGTTCCGCCCTCGGTCGACAGCGCCGGGTACGGGCTGCGGGTGCCTGGGATCGTGATCAGCCCATATGCGCGCCGCGGCTACATCGACCACCAGACACTGAGCCACGACGCGTATGCCAAGTTCATCGAGGACGTCTTCCTCGGCGGCCGGCGGCTCGACCCCCAGAGCGACGGCCGGCCCGACTCGCGTCCCGATGTGCGCGAGAACGCATCGCAGCTCGGCGACCTCGCGACCGATTTCAACTTCGACCAGGCGCCGCGCCCGCCTGTGGTGCTCGACCCCAATCCCGCGCCTGGACCCGCCTCGACTATCTAGTCTTTTTCGGTGATCTCGGTCGCCTCCAGGTTCAACCGGCTCGCGCGCGCCCTGGTTATCAGCGCTTACGTGCTGGTGGTCGAGTGGTCGAGGGCGCTGTTCATGCGGACGCCCGAGCTTGTGCTGCCCGCGCTCGCCTTCGGTGGCGCGGCGCTCGTGCTCGCGGCGTGGGGATGGCCGGCGGATAGGCTCGGCCTGGGCACGTCGCGGCTGGGCCTTCGCGTGCTCGGGGGATTTGCGCTCGGGGCGGTGCTCCTCCTCCCTGCGGCCGTGCGGCCGGGCGCGGCGCCGCTGCTGCCCGCGGGGCTGGCGTTGGCCGCTGTCGCGGTCTCGATAGGCGAGGAGGTCGCATTCCGGGGCGCGCTCTACGCGGTGCTGGAGGAAATCGGCGGCGCGCCCGCTGCGGTGTTCGGCTCGACGCTTTTGTGGACGCTGGCCCACGCGCTGTCGCATCCACCCGCATTTCTCGGCGCCGTCGCGGCCGCGGGCCTGCTGCTCGCCCTTTGGCGTTGGGCGTGCAAGGACCTGGTCGCGCCTGTCATTGCACACGTCATCGCTGACGTGACGTTGTGAAGCGACTCGCGATTCTCGCCGTCGCAGCGACGGGCTATCTGATCGCTGCGTGGATGGTGGCGCCGGGTTTCTATGACGGCTTCGGGCCGCCGCAGCCCTACAACTGGACATGCCCGCCGCCGCAGGCCGGTGCGAACATCAAGCCGAGCTCGGGTCACCTGGTCATCAAGGTGATCAACGGCAAGAGCGACGCGAACTCCGCTTTCACCGACGACGGGCAGATCGTGATCGGTTTCTTGCCGGGCGCCTTCGACGTCACCGGGAAGACAAGCGTGACGGTCGACATCACGCCATTGCCGACCTGCCCGCAGCCTGCCGGGTTGCGCTTTGTGACGAACGCCTACCAGGTCAGTGCGGACGCGCCCCTCGTCGACCACCTCGTGGTCGGCGGACAGAACGAGCCGCCCGCCAACCTCACTTTGCGCTACTCCAACCTCGAGCCCGATCCGAACGACATCTATCTCGCCGACGATCCCGGCGGACAGTGGACTTCGATCGGCCACACCTCCCAGGCGGCGCCGTTCACGATCGATACGCACACCAACAAGGTGGGCTACTTCGCGGCGGGCTACACGGCGTCGGGCGCCACGCCGCCCGGCGTGGTCGTGGGGGGCGGGCAGGTGCTGCCGATCATCGTCGCCGTGCTGATCGTCGTGGTCGTGCTGGCGGGGCTGCCGCTGGCGGTGATGCGAAGGCGTCGCGGTGGGGGCGTCGTCGACGACGAGGACAACGCCTAGCTGTACTTGATCGCTTCGAAGACAGTGCCGCACTTGCGGCAGCGGTACTGAAGCGTCATCGCCTGCGTGCCGAAGAGCGAGATGACCTCGGCGTCCGCCGCTTTGCAGTGCGGGCAGCGGGGCTCAGAGCGGGGTTGGTTTCGCGGCGGGCGGCGCGTACTTCTTCTCCTCGAGGCCTCTCAGCATGCTGAACGTGTGGGCGTCGACGGCGCCAGGTTTTCCACGGCGCCGGACCGGATCCCATTGGCTCCAATCGACCTCCACATTGGGTGCTCTGATTTCGAGCTGCTCCTCGAGACGCGAGCGCAGCTCAGCGGGGCCCATGCTGAGCTTGCCTTCTTCGTGCAGCGTCTCGGTCTCGCCGTGGGGCGGCCCGAACCACTCGATGGCCTCGGCCCACGCACGGTCGAGCGGCGCCTTATCGATGCCCGACCGCAGCCAGCTGCGGCCGTGGAGGAAGTGGTAACGCTCCTCCATCAGCATCTTCCGTAGCCTGGTCTGCAGCACCTCGGCCGAGCCGCCAACGCAGGCCTCGATCATCGTGGTGAAGGCCGTGTCGAGGATCGCGTTGGCGGCGACGAACTGGCTCCACTCGGTCCATGGCTCGTCGAAGTAGGGAAGGTTGCGAATGGTGGCTGCGTCCGATTCCCGTTCTGGGGTGCGCGGGTCGGCGCCCAGCGGCTCGAGACAGCCGTAGAGAACCCGGCTGTGGCCGAGGTCGTCGAGGCCCATCGCGGCGGCGGCGATGTCCGCCTCGAGCGAGGGTGCACGCGTCGCCCACTCGGCGTAGCGCAAGCCCAGCATCTGCTTGTTGTCGGCGATGCTCAGGACCAGGTCGCTGAGACTCAAGCTTCACCGGGTTGCCAGAGGTGGATGACGTCGTCCTTGCGCACGATCGCCATCTCGCACCAGCGCTCCTCGTCGTAGGTCGCGCGGGCGTAGGCCATGGCGAGGTCGGAGTCGGGCGCGACTACGCTGCCGACCTGACGCAGCGGCTCCTCTCGCGTTTTGCGTGCGAATACCTCGTATTCGATGGCGTCACCGCTGACGCGTTTGTAGCCGTTCTTGCTCAAACGGCGAGACCCCATTGTTCGAGGGCGTCGCGGCCGGCCTCGGTCATGCGCGCAGTGGTCCAGGGCGGGTCCCAGACGACGTTGACGCGAACCTCCTCGACGCCGGCCTCTTGCAGCAACCGATCGCGGACGTCATCGACGATGAAGTCGGAGGCCGGGCATCCCATCGCGGTGAACGTGAGGTCGACGTCGACGACGCCGTTCTGCTCTGTGATGCCGTAGATCACCCCGAGGTCGACGAGGTTGATGGGCATCTCGGGATCCTGCACGTCGTGCAGCGCGGCCCACAGCCGGTCCATCAGGAGTCTCGCTTCTGCGACTTGTGTTGGTGCGATTTGCGGAAGTTGTGGAACTCCTCCTGGAACATCGCGACCATCTCTGCGTTGCGTGGGCCCCGGGCCCGCCAGCGCTCCAGGACGTCGTCCCAGGTGATGGGCTGCTTGAAGTCCCAACGCTTGTGCTCGGCGTCGAACTCACACGGAAAGGGGTAGTCGAGCTCCCACACGTCCTTGCCGTCTTTGATTTCTTTGTGCGCGGGGACCCGCACGCCGATCTGCTCGCAGTAGGGGACGACGGTGCTGAGCCACCACTGGCGCAGCTGGTCGTTGGTGAGGCCCTTGAGGCGGTATTCGAGCTGGGTCGAGTGCATCTTCATCGCGTCGGGAAGGCCGAACCACTCGACGCTGAGCGGAAACATCCAGTCGACCGCTCGCTGCAGCTCATCCTTCGCCGAGCCACCCGCGGCGCTGATGCGCTTCATCCAGGTGCGGCCGTTCCGCAGATGGAAGTTCTCCTCGAGCATGACCTTGTTGAGGCCGCGCTTCCACGGCCCGTAGGAGCACTTGTCGTGGATGTCGCCGAGGAGGCAGAAGCCGGCCTGGTCGTAGAAGCCGTTGGCGACGACGAGCTCGGTCCAGCTTTCGAGGGGGACGTCAAAGGCGTAGGGGTAGCGGAAGCTCTTCGGGTCGCGGCTGAAGATGAGCTTCTCCTGGTCCTCGCCGAGGTCCTCGAGGATGTGGTAGGCGATGTGGGCGTGGGCGAGCTCGTCCTGGATGATGGCGATGCCGGTCATGAAGGCGTTGATGCTGGGGGCTCTTTTGGCCGCCAGGTAGTAGGCCGGTGCGCTGATGAGCTCGGTGTCACCGCTGACGATCAGGGTGTGCTTGAGCTCCTTCAGGTACTCCGGCGTCATCTCCTTCGGCGATTCGATCAGCTCGCCCGACTTGATCATCTGATCGAACTCGGCGGCGGTGGGCATCAACTCAATTCTGGCGGATACCGGGCGGGCGGTAGAATCGTCTCTTCTCCCCAGGCAGCCGTTCCTGCCGCGCCGTGGTGGCTATAGCTCAGCAGGCAGAGCACCAGATTGTGGATCTGGGTGTCGCGGGTTCAAATCCCGCTAGCCACCCCTAAGGCCGTCTCTCGGTTCGGTGCGTTTGGCGCAGAACGCACCCCAATTTGGTCATCGAGTGGGGCGTTTGACGCCAAACGCACCTGATCCGGGTACGCCGCCGATGACGGGCTTTCGATTGCGTAGGATGCCGGCTATGGGGCGCCCTTCGATCTACGAGTTTGCAGGCGGCCACGATGCCTTCCTCGCCCTCTCCGCCGCGGTCACGGAGCGGTGCATCGCGGATCCCGAGCTCAACCACGCCTTCTCGCATGGGCTGAGTCACAGCCACAACGAGAACCTTGCCGCGTACTGGGAGGAGGTCTTCGGCGGCCCGCGCGGTTATTCCCGCAACCTCGGCGGCCACTCGGGCATGCTGACGATCCACGCGGCCCAGGGCGCCCCTGACGAGTGGGGAGACCGTTTTGAGGCCTGCTTCATCCAGGCGATGGACGATGCCGAGCTGCCCTCCGATCCTGGATTTCGCAGGGCCATGCGCGACTACATCCACTGGGCGACCCGCGAGGTCAACCGCTTCTCGCCCATCGGCTCAACGGTCGAGCCGGACAAGCCGATGCCGCGCTGGTCGTGGGACGGGCTGGAGACCTGAGGGAATAAGCGGCACGCCTTAGAGGATTGCCTCGACAGATGGCACAGAACGCCGCCCAGATCGAGATCCCACCGCGAGGCACTCGTGGTCGACGCATCACGGACTTCTTCTTTCGGTTGCTCAAGCCGCTTTCTGCCAGCCAGATCTCGCGCTACCGCAAACGGGCTACCGCCGAACCGCCGAAGATGGGCAAGGTCCCACTCGTCCTCCTGACCACGGTCGGCGCCAGGACGGGGCGCGAACGGACATCGGTGCTGGGCGGCTTCGAGGAGGCCGACGGGTCGTGGCTGGTCGTCGGCTCGAAGGGTGGTTCACGGACGCATCCCGCTTGGTTCATCAACCTCGCGAAGAAGCCCGACGACGTTTGGTTGGAGGTCGGCAGTCGCAAGTTCAAGGTGAGGCCGGAGCTCCTGAAGGGTGAGCAGTACGAAGCTGCGTACCGGCGAGTCGTCGAGGACTCTCGCCAGTACGCGGGGTACCGCAAGGTCACGGATCGAGAGATCCCGCTCGTCCGGCTTAAAGCGGTCTGAGAAACCTTCCCGGTAATGTCCGGGAGGTGCGGCTGCTGGGGGCGGCGGTAGTTTTGCTGTTCGCGCTCGTCGCGACCGGCTGCGCGCATCCGCAGACGCAAGCCTCTTCGTCGACGCAGCAGCGTCACGTTTTCGTGATCGTCATGGAGAACCACTCTGCCTCGGAGGCGCTCACGGGCCGATTCACGTCCTCGCTGGCGCGGCAGTATGGCGTCGCGGAGAACTACCACGCGGTGGCGCACCCAAGCGTTCCGAACTACCTCGCGCTGACGTCGGGAAGCACCTGGGGAATCCAGGACGACAGCTACCACGTTCTTCCGACGAAGGACCTCGGGACGCAGCTGTCCGCCGCGCGCATCACCTGGCGCGCGTACATGGAAAGCCTGACCAGTCGCGGTTGTATCGACAGCCCTGTGCCGTATGACCCCGGACACAATCCCTTTGCGTACTACGGCGGGAAGTGCCCGCCAAACGTTGTGTCGCTGACCGACCTGACCAGCGACCTCAGCGGCTCGACTCCGCAGTTCGTCTGGATCACTCCCGACATGTGCCATGACACTCACGACTGCGCGGTGTCGGTTGGAGATGCGTGGCTGCAGCAGCAGGTCGGACAGATCACCGCCTCGGCTGCATGGAAGTCGGGCGGCGTGTTGTTCATCACCTGGGACGAGGACGACGGCGGCACCGACAACCAGGTGCTGACCCTGGTGGTCGCTCCGGGCGTCAGCCACAGGGCGAGCACCAAGCGCTATACGCACTACTCGCTGCTCGCGACGATGGAGGACGTGCTGGGCGTCGGCCGGCTCGGCCAGGCTTCCAGCGCCGCGCCGATGACCGACCTGCTTCCTTCCTGACCCTCTCTCTACCTTTATCTATGTGACTCTCATCGTGTGCGACGTCGGCCCGCGCGACGGGCTGCAGAACGAGGCCAAAACGCTCGAGCCCGCGGTCCGCGCCGAGCTGTGTGACCGGCTCGCGGCGGCCGGCCTGAAGCGCATGGAGGCGGCGAGCTTCGTCAACCCCAAGCTCGTCCCGCAGATGGCCGGCGCGGAAGATGTGATGGCGGCGCTGCACCGCAAGGCGGGCACGTCATACGCGGGCCTGGTGCTCAACGAAAAGGGATATGACCGCGCGGTGTTGGCCGGCGTCGACGAGGTGCACTACGCGTTCGCGGCCGCCGACGAGTTCGGCCGCCGCAACCAGAATGCGACAACCGAAGAGGGGTTGAAGACGGCGCTCGCCTTGGTGGCGCGTGCGCGCAGCGAGCGGGTGCCGATCACGGTGACGATCAGCGTGGCGTTCGGCAGCCCGTTCGACGGACCGGTGGCGGCACAGCGGGTGCTGGAGATCGTCGAGCACCTGATGGCTGTGCCGCCGGACGAGATCTGTCTCGCCGACACGATCGGAGTCGGCGTCCCGGCGCAGGTCCGTGAGCTCGTGCGTGGCGCGAGGTCGCTCGGCGCGACCGTCGGCGCGCACTTTCACAACACGCGAAACACCGGCTACGCCAACGCCCTGGCGGCGCTGGAAGAAGGCGTCGTCTCGCTCGACGCCTCAGTCGGCGGCGCAGGAGGATGTCCGTTTGCCCCGAAGGCCACGGGCAACGTCGCGACCGAGGACCTGGTCTACCTCCTCAGAGGCATGGGCGTCGAAACCGGCATCAACATCGACGCGCTGATCCAGACCTCGCAGTGGCTCGGCCAGCAGCTGGGCAAAGAGCTGCCGGGCATGGTCGCGCGAGCGGGGGATTACCCGGCCGCCTAGTGCGCTCCGGCGTGCAGCCCGTACAGGGCGCCGAACTTGTTCTGCACGTATGCGATCCACGGCGCCGCGGTCAGCGGTTTGCCGGTCGCCCGCTCGAGCAGCTCGTTGGGCGTGAACTTGCGCCCGTGGCGGTGCACGTTCCGGCGCAGCCAGCTGAGCAGCGCGCTGAACTCGCCCCGCTCGAACTGCGCGTCGAGGCCGGGAATCTCCGAGCGGATCTTCTCCATGAGCTGCGCCGACACCAGGTTCCCGATCGTGTATCCGGGGAAGATCCCGAAGCTCACGTACGACCAGTGGATGTCCTGCAGGACACCCTCGCGGTCGTTGGGAACGTTCAACCCGACGTACGACTTGAAGCGTGCGTTCCAGGCTTCCGGCAGATCGGCGACCCTCAGCGTCCCGTCGAGCAGCTCGTTCTCGAGCTCGAAGCGAAGGAGGATGTGCATGTTGTAGGTGACCTCGTCCGCCTCGACCCGGATGAACGACGGGTACGAGCGGTTGACGGCACGCCAGAAACCCTCGGCGTCAACGCCCTTGAGCGCCTCCGGGAACATCGCCTGGAGGCTCGGGTAGAAGTGGTGCCAGAACGGCAGGCTGCGGCCGACGAGGTTCTCCCACATGCGGGATTGCGACTCGTGCACTCCCGGTGACGCCGCTCCCCACAGCGGGGTGCGGTCGAGGTTCTGACCGAACCCGAGGTCGTACAGGGCGTGACCGGTCTCGTGGATCGTGCCGAAAAGGCACTCGTTGAAGAAGTCGCGCGACACGCGGGTCGTGATGCGCGCGTCGCCGGGGCCGAAGGTGATCGAGAAGGGATGCGTCGACACGTCCTGGCGTCCCTTGTCGATCTCGTAGCCGAGCCTCTTCGCGACTTCCAGCGCGTAGGACAGCTGGAGGTCGGGGTCGAAGCCGCGATAAAGGACGCTGTCGTCGACGGCGTCCGCGTGGCGCGCGATGTCGGCGACGAGGGGGACGATGGCGCGCTTCAGCTCGGCGAAGATGGTCTCGAGCTGCTTCGCCGTCATGCCCGGCTCGGTGCGGTTGATGAGCGCGTCGTACGCGCGATCCTCGTAACCCAGCGCGTCGGCGACCCGGCGGTTGAGCTCGACGTTCTTCTCGAGGTACGGCGCGAAGATCTCGAACTTCTCGTCGCGCCGCGCCTTCTCCCACGCGGGCCGCGCCACGGTGCTGGCGTGGGCAATCTCGGCGATGAGCTCCGCGGGGATCTTGACCGCTTCGTCGTAGTCCCGGCGTGTGACTCTCACCAGGCTGGCCTCGTCGGAGTCGAAGGGCTGGTCCGCGAGGGTGCCCTCGAGGCCGTCGAGGAGCGTGCCGACGTCTTTTGATGCCAGCCTGATATGCGCGAGCTTCAGGAGTGTCGCCAGCTGCTCGGCCCGCGTCTGGATGCCCGCGGGCGGCATGTAGGTTTCCTGGTCCCACTCGAGCACGGCCGCGGCGCGATTGAGGTCTGTGACCTCGGCCAGGATCTGCTTCAGCTCGCCCAGGGCGCCGGTCGAGCCGTTCGTTTTGTCGCCCACCCTTGCAGGTATTCTCCCGAATGAGCGCGTCGCCCCGCTAGCTCAGTGGATAGAGCATCTGTCTTCTAAACAGAGGGTCGGGGGTTCGAATCCCTCGCGGGGCACTTTTTCGGGCGATTACGTGCGTTTTGCGCAAGGCGCACCTTATCCGCGCAAGATTGCGATCTTCTTGCACAAAACGCACCTATGGGCAGGCCCTTGTTTGGCGGATAATTCGCGGCCGATGGCAGATTCAGTCGACTTGAGGACCGGCGACCGAACCCAGGACGAGCTCCTGGCCGGGCTCGACCACGTGCGCGAGTCGCCTGGCGAGGTCGGCACGCTCGAGATGATCGTCGGCCGTCCAGCAGTCGACGAGCGCGTGTTGCTTGCGTCGGGCGAGCTCGATGTCGAGCGCGGGCTCGTCGCGGACCGGTGGAGACGAGGCAGCCGGCCCAACCCGAAGTCGCAGCTGACGGTCGTGAACGCACGGGCGGTGCAGCTCGTCGCGGGTGACCGCACGCGCTGGGCGCTCGCGGGTGACCAGCTGTACGCGGACTTCGACCTCAGCCCGGAGAACATCCCGCCCGGGACGCGGCTCGCGATCGGGTCCGCGGTCATCGAGGTCAGCGACCAGCCGCACCTCGGGTGCGAGAAGTACGCGGCGCGGTTTGGGCGGATAGCTCGCGAGTTCGCCAACTCGTCCGACGGACTGTCCGTCAACTTTCGCGGAATCAACACGCGTGTAGTGCAGTCCGGCACCGTCCACGTCGGAGACGCCATCCGCAAGCTGGATTGAGCGACATCTCGCTCGAGCCGATGACGCAAGCGGAGTTCGACGAGTGGCTCCCGAACGCCATCGTCGAATACGCGCAAGAGCACGTCGTCGACGGGAGGTGGTCAAAGCAGGAGGCGGTCGAGAAGAGCCGTGCCGAGCACGAGAGCCTCCTCCCGCAAGGTCTTGCAACGCCAGAGCACCACCTCTGGACGATCACGCGCTCCAGTGACCGAAAAGCTGTTGGCCTCCTGTGGGCGCACATGGTGCAGACGCCCAGGCCGCACGTGTTCATCTACAACATCGAGGTCTATCCCGACTTTCGCCGTCACGGCTATGCGGAGGCCGCGATGAAGGAGCTCGAGGTGGCTGCAAAGCGGATGGGCGCCGAGGCCATTCGCCTCCACGTGTTCGGGCACAACGCGGCGGCCCGTCCCCTGTACGTAAAGCTCGGCTATGAGCCGACCAACATCGTCATGGCGAAGTCCCTGACCTAGCCTGCCGCGATCAGCGCGATCGCGATGATCGCGGTCGCCGCGCCGAACGTCTGCAGCAGCGTGAGCCTTTCGTGCAGGAACACGCGGGCGCAAAGCACCGTGAACGCGGGATAGAAGGACGTCAACACGGCGCTGATCGAGAGCAAGCCGAAAAGCGTCGCGAACATGTAGAGCACGACGCCGGCGCCGTCAAGAGTGCCGGCGACTCCGATCAGGCGCAGAGTTCCGCGCCGAGGCAGGAAGGGCACGCGTGTAACCAGCGCGAAGCAGAGGGATACCAGGGCGGACCCAAGACGGCCGGTTAGAAACGCCGGAACTCCCGATGCACTGCCCGCGTGGAACAGGATGAAGAACAGGCCGAACGCGATGCCCGCGACGATCGCCATCCCGATCGCGGATCTCGCCCCCTGGCCAGACGGTGGCGCTGGGCCGTTGATCAAAGCAATAGCGACCAGTCCGGCGAAGATGCCGGCCACCTGCGCTGGGTGCAGCCTCTCGCCGGCGAACAGAACCCCGGCCGCCGCCGGCAGCGAGGCAGCGATCACGCCGGTGATCGGAGAAACGATCCCGATGAGATTGAGGGCCATGGCGCGGTAGAAGAGGATCAAACCGAAGCTGCCGATCATCCCGCCGAGAAACGTGTAGCCGATCAAGCCCAGGTCCCAGCGCGACGGCAGTAGCCAGACGGCCAGCGGGAGGGCCACCAACCCGACGAGCTCGACGCTCAGCGCCACGCTCGGTGGTGAGCTGCGACGTCCGGCCACTCCACCGGTGAAGTCCGCGACGCCAAGCGTCGCCGCCGAACCGAGGGCGGCAGCCGGCGAAAGGAACTGGTTCAGAGTGTGGATCGTAAATGAGGCCCGGTCGCGGCTGACCGGGCCCGATGCGAGCTACTTGATCGTTATCTCGTTCGACGTGTTGGCATACGTCACTCCAGAGCCGACGAACGCGTTTGCGCCCGCGCTACCAGGAACGAATGAGCCACCACCGAAATAGGTCGAGACGACCACCGATGCGCGGTGCGACTTGTCGTCACAAGTCGGCTGGAAATAGCCGGAGCCGAAGACGTCAATGCGCGACCCGCTGGCGCCGCCGGTCATTTGCGACTGGTCGATGCTTACGGAGCCGAAGCCGAAGCTGGAAGGCTGGCACGAGTAGTCGATGTCGACGATCACGGAGTTGGGCGGGTTCGCCAACGTGGCGTTGGACGCGAGCTTGATGGTCGCGCCCGGTGCCGCGGCGTGCGCGGCGAGCAACGTGGCAAGGACCGTTAAGACCGCAACTGGGATGAGAGCAAAACGACGTACTGACATTTCTTGGACACTCCGAAAGACGACGTGGGCTCCCCCTGTTGGCGTCGAGCCTGTCCAGGCTCTATCCACGAAACGACGACCACCTCCTTCCAACCCTCGGCAGGTAAACGGAATCGCAGGCGCTTGGTTACCGCGAAGATTCTTGAGGCAGACCAGGAGGCTTGGGCCTAGAAGGCGAGACGAACAGCTGACCAAAAAGAGCGGAGCCGGCGCGAATGCCGGCTCCGCGTGTGCACGACCAGTGGTTATCCGGTGCTATGGCCCCCGAACGAGTCGATCATGTCGCGGTAGCTGCGCATCGCGAAGCGCAAATGCTCGGTGTCATCGTTTTTCTCGACGTCGCTGTGGATGTTGTGGATCCTGTCGCGCATCTTGTTGAATGCGTCGTCTATCAACTTCTCGACTTTCTGGACCGCGGCTTTCGGGTCGTCGATGAACTCCGACTGCAGCTGCTCGAACCGCATCCGTATGTCGCTCACGTCAGACCACTTCTCAGTCTGGCGCTGGGCCGTCATGGTTTGAGGCTCGGAACGTCCCATCACCTCGGGGTTCCAATGCGTCGTTTCGGCGTCGTTGCGCTCCATCACCTCGGGGTTGGTGCGCAGCGTGTCCGCGCCCTTTCGCCGGTCTTCAACCCGTTCCATATCGCTCATGAGGCCATCTCCCTGCGGCCTCGCTCGGGCGCGAGTCGCGACGTACCAACTGCGTCGCCGACGATGGCCTTGTACCGCATCATCGCGCGGCGCATCACCTCGGTGTCCTGCATGGCGCGGTCGCCGCGCATCGCTTCGCGCGCCTTTCGCATGTCATCGGGCATGTGTTTGTCGTCAATGACGTTTGCCCCGCGCTCACTCAACATCATGACCACCGTCTTATCTGCTTCCTGCACCGCTGCGCGGGGGTCGTCGATGAAGCGCGCTTCGATCGCGTGCCAGGATTGCGCGAATCGGTCTTTGGACTCGTCGGGCAGCTGGCGCATTCGTGGCTTGCCCACAGTACGCGCGAGTACAGCGACGATTGCGATCACCACGATCGCCGCGACGACGATCAGGGCGACTACGAGACTCTGACTCATTCTCTCGACACCTCCAAGTGGAGAACGGGAGGCGGGGCGCGCTTACCTGGGATCTCGTTCTAGGGTTAAGACATGTCGAGTAATCCGCAACGTCCGCAGATTCCCGAGGACATGAAGGCCTTCAACACGAAGTTGATAGACGAGATCCGCGCCAACGGCGGCCAGATCGTCAGCGGGCCGCTGGCCGGCAGCAAGCCGATGATCCTCACGACGTCTGGCGCAAAATCATTCGCCGAGCGAACGGTCGTGATCGGGTGGCGGCCATACGGCGATCGCTACGCGGTCATCGCGTCCAACAATGCGGCGCCCCAGAATCCGCACTGGTTCTACAACCTGCAGGCGAATCCGGTCGCGACCGTCGAGGTTGGCACTGACAAGTTCTCGGTCAAGGCCCGTGTGGCCGAGGGCGCGGAACGTGCGGAGGTCGCCAAGCTCATCGACTACTACGAGCGCCAGCAGGCGCTCACTCCGCGCGAGATCCCGATCGTGATCCTCGAGAAGGTTTAGGGAGCGCATCGAGCAGCGGCGCCATTCGCGCCTTGGCCAGGTTGCTCCGCATTATCCAGGCGACGTCCTTGTCCTCCGACTGCAGCCACTTCTGGAGATAGGGCACGGCGTTTTCCGGCGCGGCCGCCGCGGCCACGCTCCAGCCATAACCCAGCGCCTGGCGGAGGACTCGGAACCCGTCGCCGCGGCGATCGCTGCTCGCAGCCAGCGAGCTTGTGATGTGGTCGAGGATCTCGAGCACCTGCACGATCTCGGCGTTGTTTTTCAAGATCGCCGGCTCGCACAGGCCGGCCACGACGGCGCGCTGCACGAATGGGTCGCCGCGCATCCACTCCTTCATGCCGGCGAGAAGCATCGGCATGTTTTCGCGACCGATCTGTTGGAGCGCCATGGCGACCCCCTCGCGCACACGCCAGCGCGGATCCGAAGCCAGCTCGCGCAGCCTTGACATCACGCTGTCCGGCTCGAGCAGCGCGATGCGGCCGAGGCCGGCCGTCCCGCACAGGGCCAGGTACTCGTCCTTCGACGCGCTCAGCTGCCACAGCACGTCGGCGTCGGCTTCTTCCGCCACCGCGGCGACCAGCTCGAGGTTTGCCCTCGGGCCGGGGAGGCCGGAGTGCTTTTTGAGGTAGGGCTCCCAGTGTTGCAGCTGGCGCAGCTCCTCGCGGTAGACCGCAACGCGACTCGGCATTGGGCGATCCTAACCGCGTGAGTGAGGTCGCACGAGCCGGCGCGGTGCGCAGGGGCATCCGCCTCGAAGAGCTGACCGTCGCGTGGATGGTGATCGAGGCGGCGGTCGCGATTGGCGCGGGAATCGCCGCGCGAAGCGTCCTGCTCACGGCCTTCGGCGTCGACTCGGTCATCGAGCTGCTCAGCGGCGTGGTCCTCTACCGGCGGCTGAAGGGCGATTCGGAACACCTGGAAGCGACAGCCACCCGAATCTCCGGAGTTCTCCTCGTCCTTCTATGTGCGTACGTCGTCGTGACCTCGCTGGCCGGCCTGTTGCTCCGCGTCGCACCGACCGAGTCGGTCGTGGGAATCGCTGTCTGCGCCGTGGCCCTGGTTGCCATGCCGCTGCTGGCGTGGGCGAAGCAAAGGGTCAACGTGGTGCTCCAGAGTCCAGCGCTCCGTGCGGACATCGCCGAGACCGTGAGCTGCGCCTACCTGGCTGCGGTCACGCTGGCCGGGCTTGTCATTGCCGGCCTCACCGGCTGGTGGTGGGTGCAGTACGCCGCGGCACTGCTGCTCCTGATCTGGCTTGTGCCTGAGGCGCGCGAGACCCTCGAAGAGTGGCCGCATAATGGGTCCAACCATGGGGGTAAAGGGGTAAATGAGCAGTAGTTCGAGCGATAACTCGGGTCAGCAGGTGAACTCGGAGCACAAGCACCACCACGAGAAGCGCCGCATGATGGTGACGCAGCTCCTTCGCGCGCCGGTCCTCAACCCGGCCGGGACGGAGGTCGGCCGCGTCGAGGACTTCATCGTCAAGCTGAGCGACGGGAGCTACCCGCCGGTCACGGGGCTAATGGTGCGCGTGGGCGCGCAGGACGTGTTCATCGGCAAGGACGTGATTGAGCGCCTCGAGCCGAACGGCGTGCGGCTCAACACCCCCACCATCCGGACCGAGCCGTTCCAGCGCCGCGCCGGAGAAGTTCTGCTCTCGGCCGACGTTCTCGGCCGTCACCTCATGGACGTGAACAAGGGCCGGATCGTGCAGGCCCACGACCTCGTGCTCGCCCCAGGCGACGATGGCTGGCGCCTGACGGGCATCGACCGAAGCCCGCAAGCGATGCTTCGACGCCTGGCTCCTCGCCGCGGCCGGCCGGACCTGAGGCGGCACTCGATTCTCGACTGGAAAGACGTCCAGCCCTTCGTGTCGCATGTTCCCACGGCCAGGCTGCGCCTGCCGCTGCAGCGCCTGCGCCGGCTGCATCCCGCGCAGATCGCCGATATCGTCGAGGGCGCGTCGCACGAGGAGGGGCAGGAGATCATCGAGGCCGTCGAGAGCGACCCGGCTCTCACCGCGGACGTGTTCGAAGAGCTTGACCCCGAGCACCAGGTCGAGTTCATCCGCTCCAAGTCGAACGAGGACGCCGCGCGCATCCTCGAGGGAATGGCGCCGGACGATGCGGCAGACCTGCTGGGTGAGCTGGACCAGGATCGGCGCAAGCCTGTGTTCGACATGATGTCGCCTTCGCAGCAGCACAAGCTGCGCAAGCTGCTTCAGTACCACCCGAGCACTGCGGGCGGGATGATGAGCCCGGACTACGTCTGGGTAGAGCGCGGATCGACCGTCGACATGGCGCTCGAAGCCGTGCATACGGATGACAAGGCTCCGCACCAGCTGCTCACCACGGTTTTCATTACCGAGCACGACGGTCGGTATATCGGCAGCGCGGGCGTCGTCGACCTGCTCCGCGCCGACCGCGTCATGAGGGTGGAAGAGCTCGACCTGACGGCCTGCTCCGTCCACGGCAATGCGGATTTCTCCGACGTGGCGTTGATGATGGCGGACTACAACCTGACCGCGCTGGCCGTGACGGATCCGGCCGGCAGCCTGATCGGCGCGATCTCATCCGACGATGTCATCGAGGCGCTCGTGCCCGAAGAGTGGCGCGCGCGCGTCGAGGCGTCCACAGGCGTATAGACCGACGATGAGCGAGCGCGAGCCAAACCGCAAGGACTCGCGCTTGAAGCCAACGTCCGCGGTGCTCGACGAGATGCATCTCGGCGACATTCACGGAGCGTTCGGCACGATCCGCGTGAGCGACGTGGCGCCGCGTCGCACATGGCGGCGCCGCATCTTGACGTTGCTGGCGATTCTCGGCCCGGGCATCATCGTGATGGTCGGCGACAACGACGCCGGTGGGGTCACTACGTACTCCCAGGCGGGTCAGGACTATGGCTACTCGCTGCTGTGGACCCTGGTGCTCCTGATCCCTGTCCTCATCGTGAACCAGGAGATGGTGGTGCGCCTGGGCGCGGTGACCGGCGTCGGCCACGCGCGGCTCATCAAAGAGCGCTTCGGGAGGTTCTGGGCCGCCTTCTCCGTCGGCGACCTCTTCATCCTCAACTTCTTGACGATCGCGACCGAATTCGTCGGCATCAAGCAATCGTCCGAATACTTCGGCATTTCGAAATGGTTGGTGGTTCCGTTGGCGGCCGCTATTTTGATCGGGATCACGGCGAGCGGCAATTTCCGGCGGTGGGAGCGAGCGATGTTCGTCTTCCTCGCGGTCAGCCTCCTCGTCATCCCACTTGCCGTGATGGCGCATCCGGATCCGGGAGCCGCGATCAAGGGCTATCTCATCCCGGGCATCAACGGCGGCCTCACGTCGAATGCAGCCCTTTTGATCATCGCGATCGTCGGAACTACCGTCGCTCCGTGGCAGCTCTTTTTTCAGCAGTCGAACGTGATCGACAAGCGCATCACGCCGCGCTGGTTTGCGTACGAAAAGGCGGACACGGTGATCGGCTCAGTGGTTGTGGTGATCGGCGCGTCGGCCATCATCATTGCCACCGCGTCGGTGTTCTCAGGCACCAAAGAGTTTGGGCACTTTTCGGACGCACTGTCGATCGCCCTGGGATTCCGCCAGTACAACAGCTACCTCCTTGGGGCGACGTATGCGCTCTTCCTGTTCGACGCCTCCATCGTCGGAGCGTCCGCCGTCACGCTGGCGACCTCATATGCGTTCGGTGACATCTTCGGGATCCGGCACTCTCTGCACCGAGGATTTAGAGAGGCAAAGCTCTTCTATGGCATGTACGCGGGTATGGTCGTTGTCGCGGCCGGCCTGGTACTCGCTTCGAACGACTACATTGCGAGTCTTATAACCGTGGCGGTCCAGGCTCTCGCCGGCGTGCTTCTGCCTAGCGCGTCGGTGTTCCTCGTGCTGCTATGCAACGACATCGACGTCCTGGGACCATGGATCAACAAGCCCTGGCTCAACATCGTGGCCACGCTGATCGTCAGCGTTCTGTTGGAGCTCTCGTTGATCCTTATCATCTCGACGATCTTCACCTCGATCGATGTGACCAGGCTCGTGGGGGTGTTGACGGCGATCCTGATCGTCGCCATGGTCGTGGCCTCCATCCTCGTCGTCCGCAGCCCGACGCGTCCGCTGCAGATGTCCGCCGAGGACAAGGCCAACTGGCGGATGCCAGCCCTGGCCCTGCTACAACCCGCGCGGTGGTCGCTCGGTCGGCGGGCTGCGGTTCTCGCCATGCAGGCTTATCTCGGAATCGCGGTGGTGCTGCTGATCGTAAAGGCAGTTCAGATCGCACTCGGACACCACTAGGCTCTTAACAACTCACTTACAAAGCCAAACCGCGCCCAGGCGTAGAATGCTGCGCCGTGCCGCTCGGTTTTCGAAGCGGGCACCGCGTCAGAGCATCGCGCCGGCGGCTTAGCCCTTTACGCACCAGCTTTCTCGTCGTGCTCGCCATCTTCATGTCGGCGATGGCTGGCGGCATCGCGTACTTCGTCCCGGCGGCGCAGCTCGCGATCGAGTCGACGGGCCAGGTCGTGCACGTCGCGCCGTCGCCCAGCGAATCAGCAGCGCCGTCGACTTCCCCCACGGCGTCCGCGGCACCGACTCCGGGCGCGTTCACCGTGCTGCTCCTGGGATCGGACGACGACTCCAAGTTCAGCTCGGACCACGTGTTGACGCAGTCGATGATCCTCGTGCGGATCGTTCCCTCGACCAAACAGGTCACCATGCTGTCGATCCCGCGCGACCTGTACGTGCCGCTGTCCACCGGCGGCTCGGGAAAGATCGACGGAGCGTACTCGTACGGCGGCGCCGGCGCGGCGGTGGCGACGGTGGAGCGCGACTTCGGCGTGCACGTCGACGACTACATCTGGATCGGGCTGCTCGGACTCGTGAAGCTGATCGACGCCGTCGGCGGCATCGACGTCGTCACGAGCAATCCCGTGCTCGACGACTACTACCCCGCGGACATATACGGCGGCTGGCCGTATGACTACGAGCGCGTCGCGGTGCTCGCCGGCCCGCAGCACCTCGACGGGCTCCACGCGATGCAGTACGTCCGCTCGCGGCACGGCGACCTGCAGAGCGACCTCGGTCGCTCCCAGCGTCAGCAGCAGGTGCTGATCGCGATCCGCCAGAAGTCGAAGCAGCTCTCGCCGGCGGACCTGCCGGCGATCTCGCAGGCGTTGGGCGGCGAGCTGAAGACGAGCATGGGCCTGACGAAGGTCGCTCAGCTTCTGCCCGTGGCGTCGAGCTTCGACAACCTCGACGCGATCAACCAGATCATCCTGGCCCCGCCCTACACGCATGGATGCGGCTGCCCCGAGACCTACATCAATGGGAACTGGGGCCTGATCCTGCCCCTGGTGCACCAGTACTTCCCATGATCTCGCGCTTCATCCTCGCGGTCGCGCTCGCCGTCGTCATGGTCTTCGTGGGCATCTCGAGCTTCATCTACCTCGGGACGCGGACTTCGAAGGTCGCGGCGCCTGCGCAGAAACCGACCGCCGTCGCTCCACGGGCCGAATCATTGGTGCTTCCTGGCACTCTCTACATCGCGCAGTCCGGCGCGATCTACAGCCTGAGCGCCGGTCGATTCCACCAGCGCACCGCTGAGGCCGGCTACACGCAGCCGTCGCTCATGCCCGACGGAAGCCTGCTCGTCGTCAAGAGGAGCAGTTACTTTTCCGACGTTTACGTCCTGAGCCGGTTCGGCACGCCGGTGCGGCAGCTGACAACCAACCAGTACCGGTTCGGCATGGCCGACCCGAGCCTCAATCACTGGTCCTTCTACCCGCGCGTGAGCGCCGATGGAGGGACGTTGTGGATGACGTACGACGGGCTCAAGTGCGACGGCTGCTACGACGTCAGCCCCGCGATCTATGCGATGCCGTTCGGTGGCAACATCCGGCAGGCACGGGCGTGGACCGACGGCGGTTACTACTCAGGTGGTGATCAGCAGCCGATCCCTGTTTCCGGCGGCGTGATCTACACCAAGTACGACTACGCGTCGAGCTACGACGCCAACCAGCCCAACAAGCTCGTGGGCATGCTCTGGTTCACGAATCGCGCGGGCGCGTACGGCCATTTGCTGACCAGCCCGGCAGAGGATTGCAGGACGCCGTCGCTTTCGCCGGCCGGGAACATGATCGCGATGGTGTGCACCTATCAGAAGCAGGAGTCGTTCCTGACGATCGCGTCGTGGAACGGCTCCACGCTTGGTCCACGCCAGAACATCGTGACCGACCAGCTCGTGGCCCAGCCGACTTGGGCGCCCGACGGGTCGGGGATCGCGTTCCTGGCGCCAGGAGCTGCCGACGGGCCGTTCCAGCTGTGGTGGCTGCCCAAGGCGGCGTACACGCCGCCGCCGCCACCGCCGCCGCCGACGCCCACACCGGGTGGTCCGCACAACGGGCCCCTGCCCTCGCCGTCGCCTCCTCCGCCGCCGCCGGTGGTGAAGCCTATCGAGGTCACGACCAACGACGGGTTCGACGCGACCTCCCCGATGGCGTGGTCGAGCTAGACATCAGTTCGTCCGGACGAACGACCATTCTGGCCTGAAATTTCCTCGGATCGTCCGGACGAACTGAGAGTGGCTGCTAGCAGCCCGGGCGGTCCGGGCCTCGGTCCAGGACGGGTTCGGCGCTGGCGGCCTGGGCCTGGTCGCGGGTGACGTAGTGGTCGGCGACCATCTGCGCGAGGACCTCTGAGCGCCGCGCCTGGGCGGCGGCCGGGTTGACCGTCGGGTCGTAGACGGACGGCGCCTGCGTGACGCCCGCCAGCAGCGCGTACTGGCCCAGGGTCAGGCCCTGCAGCGGCGCCCGGAAGTAAGCGCACGCGGCCGCAGTCACCCCGTAGATGCCAAAGCCGGTGGTGATCTCGCTCAGGTAGTCGGCCATGATCCGCGACTTGCTGAGGACCCGTTCGGCTTTGAGCGCCAGCGCCATGTCATTGAGCTTGTTGCGGCCGAGGTCGGACCCGCCGAGATACACGTCCTTCACCAGCTGCTCGGTGATCGTCGAACCCCCCTGGCACAGGCACACGTTCACGACGTCGTACAGCACGGCGCGGCCCAGGCCGATCGAGTCGATGCCGTGGTGGGAGTAGAACCGCTCGTCCTCGGTCGCGACCACGGCTTCTGCCAGCGTCTTCGGGACCTCGCCCTCGCCAAGCAGCGGCACGTTGCGCTCGGTGGCCAGGGCGGCGACCCTGTGCTGGATGTCCGAGACGTCGGGCGTGATGTTCCAGAGGGTGGCGGCGCTCGGAACGAAAAGGGCGGCGAGGACGGCCACGGCAAGCGCCAGCCGGCGCGCTACGCCCACGGGTCTACGAACGGGAAAACGAGTTCACGCGTTACTCCAGAAGGCCAGAACCGATGCAAGTTCCATGGGAGAATTCCGTCGGCATGAGCATCAAGTGGAAGGTTGCCCTGGTCGAGGACGACCGGCGTCTTGCGCGCGCCGTTGCGACCGGGCTGGGAGAGGAAGGCTACACCGTTCGGGCCGTTGACTCCGCGGGGCGCGGTCTCGACCTCGTCCGGCAGTGGAACCCGGACGTGGTCTTGCTCGACCTGATGCTGCCGGACAACGACGGCCCCGAGCTGTTCGAGACGTTCCGGGCGGAGACGGACGCGGCCCTGGTCGGCATCAGCGCCAGGTCATCGGTGAGCGACCGCATCGCCGGGTTGAAGCTCGGCGCCGACGACTACGTGACCAAGCCGTTCGAGCTCGAGGAGCTCATGGCCCGGGTGGAGGCGGTCATCCGGCGCCATCGCGGCAAGGGCGGTGCACGCCTCTCCTCGGGCGACGTCGTGGTCGACCTGACAGAGGGCCGGGCGACGCGCGATGGCCGCCAGCTTGGCCTGACCGGCATCGAGTTCCGCATCCTGGCGGGGCTGATGCGCAACGCGGGCCAGCTCGTCACGTACGCCCAGCTGGCGGAAGCGGTGTGGGCGGTGACGACCGGCCCCGAGTCGAACTCTCTGGAAGTCCATATTTCGAGAATCCGCCAGAAGCTGGAGCAGAATGGCGGTTCGAGGTTGATCCATACCGTCCGCGGCCTGGGCTACCGATTCAGCGCGGATCAGGAGTAAAGGAAGTTCGATGAGGGCGAGGAGCGTGGTGGTCGGCGTCCTGGTGGCGGGGGCGATGCTGCTGGCCGCGCAGGTCTCTGCGTCGGCGAACGTCGCGTGGTGCATTTCCGATCCGCCGATCCTGGTCGTGACACCGGGCGGCCACAACCTGACCGTCAACAACCAGGTCTACCTGCCGCCGTACGCAAAGCACCTCAAGAGCAGGATCTACGACACCGCCTTCGCCACACCAGATTCGACCGGCGGGACCTTGGTCACCGTCTACGTGTTCGTCCCCGAGCGCGCCCAGGTCGTGTCGTCAGCGAACCGGTGGCGGGTGAGCGACACTAAGGACGGAAGCACTGTGGTGACGCTCTACCTGCACGTGCCGATCACCTGAGCAGCCAGACCCTGACCTTCAGGGGTCTCGGGCGGCCGCTCAAGGCGGCCATCGTCGGAGTTCCGGCCGCGGGCGTGATCCTGGCGGCGGTCGCTGCCTTTGTGGGCGGCGGCGGTTTCGCCGCCGCACAGCCGTGGCGGTGGGCGCTCGTCCCGGCCTGCGTCGTCGGTGTGGTGCTGGCGGAGAGGTTCCCGGTCAAGATCGGGCCCGAGCAGAAGGTCAACCTGGGTGCGTTGCCCTGCCTCGTCGCGGTGCTGCTGCTCCCGCCTGGCATCGGGCCTGCAACGGCTGCCGTGAGCGTGCTGGCCGGCAACGTGACCGTGGGCCGCACGCGGCCGGAGGCCGTTTTCAACGCCGGCAACACGCTCGTGGCCGGGGCGGTGGCAGCCCTGGTGAGCACCCACGCCGCTGACATCGACCCCGTCGGCGTGGTGCGCGACAGCGCCGCCGCCTTCCTTTATCTATGTGTGAACCTGTGCGTGGCCGTGCTGCCGGCGTCCTTGCACAGCCGGCAGCGCTACTTTCGGCTGCTCGCGCACGCGGTTTCGGCGACCTGGCCCGCGCTCCTCACGCTGGGCGCTTGCGCGGTGAGCATCTCGGTGCTGGCGGTGGAGGCCCCGATCGCGGCGCCGCTTCCGCTGGTCGTGCTGCCGATGATCTACCGCATGAACAGAGCCATCGAGGCGCAGGCGCGTGCGAACGAGCAGATCGCGGGCGTGCTGGCCGCGCAGCGGCGGTTCCTCACCGACGTGTCGCACCAGGTCGCCACACCCCTGGCGACGATCATGACCAACCTCGCGATTCTCCGCCGTGCTTCGCGCGACGGATCTGTCGGTGACGCGATCGCGGACAGCGTCGCGGAGGCCGAGCGCATGAAGCGCATGCTCGGCCGGTTGCGCTCGCTGGCACATGCCGACGAGGACGTGCCCCTGAGGCGCGAGCTGGTCGACCTAGCCGAGCTCACGTCCGACGTGGTGCGCGCGTACACCGCCCAGGCCGAGACGTCAGGCGTCGGGCTCGTCACCGAGGTCGGCGCGCACGCGCGCGTCAGCGCCGACAAGGACCTGCTGCGCGAGGCGGTGGCCAACCTCGTCGACAACGCCGTGCGGGTGAGCCCGCGCGGCACGAACGTGCGGCTGCGGGTCGAGGGCCCGGTCATCAACGTCGTGGACAGCGGGCCCGGCATCGAGGAGGAGCGTCTCCCTGCGCTGTTCGAGCGCTTTCAGCGCAGCGATTCGGGCAGCGGACTCGGGCTGGCGATCGCACGCCGCGTCGTCGAGCGGCATGGAGGCACGATCCGGGTCAAGACCGCGCGGGGCGCTGGGAGCACCTTCACGATCGAGCTGCCGGCCTAGCTAACTTATTCCCGTGGCGATCATCGTCTGCCCGCAACCGCAAGCGGCGGAGATCGGGCTGGAGGTGGTGCGCCGCGGGGGAAACGCAGTCGACGCGGCCGTGACGTGCGCGTTCGTCCAGGGCGTGATCGACCCGCAGATGTGCGGCATCGGCGGCGGCGGAGCGATGCTGGTGCACAGCCCGCAAGCGGGCGACGCGCTCATCGAGTTCTACCCGGTGGCCGGCTCGCGCGTGCGCGAGGACCAGTGGGAACGTCTCTTCATCCGCGAGGCGGCCGACCGCTACGGATACGTGCTCGAGGGTTGGGTCAACGACGTCGGCTACCAATCCGTGGCGGTGCCGGGGACGGTGGCGGGGCTTGCCGAGGCGCTCACGAGGTTCGGCTCCATCTCGTGGGAGGAGGCGATCGAACCGGCGATCGGCATCGCGCGCGACGGCTTCGCGGTGAGCGGCTTCATGCACGGCTACTGGACGACCGACTACGGCCCAGATGTCGTTCCCAATGTGCAGCGTATCCAGGCGACGCCCGCCGCGAGGGGCCTCTACACGCACGACGGCCGCCTGTACGCGATCGGCGAGCGGATGGTCATGGCCGACCTGGCGCGGACGCTGGAGCGGCTGGCCGCGGATGGGGCGGAGGACTTCTACCGCGGTTCCATCGCTTCGGAGATCGCGGCCGACTTCGCCCAGAACGGCGGGTTCATCACCGCCGAGGACCTCGCGACGTATGCGGTGAACGTCACCGAGCCGATCCGCGGGACCTACCGCGGGCTACGAGTGGCGGCCGCTGGGCCGCCGGCGGGCGGCCTCACGCTGCTGCAGATGCTGAACTTCCTCGAGGGCTTCGACCTGCGTTCGCCCGGATGGCCGAGCACCGAGGCGGCGCGGCTGCTGGTCGAGGCGATGGCGTGGGCGTTTGCCGACCGCGAGCTGCACGTGGCGGATCCGCGCTTCGTCGACATCCCGACTGGCGCGCTCGCCGACAAGGAGTACGCGTCTCGCGCGCGCAGCGTGATCGCCGACCGCGCGGACACGACGCACGTGTGCGTCGTCGACGACGGAGGGAACGCGGTGTCGGTATCGCACACGCTCGGGTCAGCGTCCGGAGTCGTGACCCCTGGCCTTGGCTTTGGCTACAACGACTACATGAACTGCTTCGACCCGCGACCCGGGCGGCCCAACTCGATCCAGCCGGGCAAGACGCGGATGACGATGATGACGCCGACGATGGTGTTCGACGGGCAGCGGCTGCGCGTATGCGTCGGCGCGCCGGGCGGGACGAAGATCGTGAGCGCGATCCTGCAGGTGCTCGTCAATGTCCTCGATCACGAGATGTCGGCGGTGGAGGCGGTCAGCGCGCCGCGCGTCGATTTCCAGGGCGACGCCGTGCAGGCGGAGGCGCGGATTCCGCGCGTGGTTTGCGATGGGCTTGCGCGTCACGGTTACAAGGTCAACCGGCGGACGCTGAACTACGACTCGTACTTTGCGCGGCCGCAGGTGATCGTGGCCGAGCGCGACGGTTTTCTATCCGGCGGCTCCGACCCTCGCAAGGATGGCGGCGCTGCGTTCGACACGGAGACGACATGAATTTCAAGGACCGCGTGGCGCTGGTGACGGGTGGTGGCCGAGGGATCGGGGCGGCGACCGCCGCCCGGCTCGCAAGCGAAGGCGCGAGGGTGGTGGTGTCGGACCTGGACGCGGCGCCGGCGGAGGAGGTGGCGAAGCCGATCGGCGGCCTCGCGATCGCGTGCGACGTCACCTCGCGCGAGCAGGTCGTCTCGATGTTCGAGCGCGCGGTGCGCGAGCTCGGCCGGCTCGACATCCTGGTGTGCTGCGCGGGGATCATCCGCGACAACCTGCTGTTCAAGATGAGCGACGAGGACTGGGACCTCGTCATCGATACGCACCTCAAGGGCACGTTCCTGTGTGCGCGCGAGGCGCAGAAGTCGATGGTCGCCGCCAAGTACGGAAAGATGGTGTTCCTGTCGTCGACCTCCGCGTTGGGCAACCGTGGACAGACCAACTACTCGACGGCCAAGGCTGGACTGCAGGCAATGGCGCGCACGCTGGCCATCGAGCTGGGGCCGTTCAACGTCAACGTCAACACGGTTGCGCCAGGATTCGTCGAGACCCGCATGACCCAGGCGACGGCGGAGCGGATGGGGATCGACTTCGAGGCGTTCAAGATCGGGGCGGCGTCGCAGATCCCACTCCGGCGGGTGGGGCAGCCCGAGGACATCGCCTCGGTCATCGCCTTCCTCTGCAGCGACGACTCGAGCTTCATCTCTGGGCAGACGATCTACGTCCGCGGGGGGCCCTGACCTCCAGCAAGGTCTTCGGTCGCGGCCCGTTCAGCCTTGTTAATGGGCCGGCTACTCGGACAGGTCAGGCGACGCGTCGGGGTCCGAACTGGTGTTCGACGCCGAGCACTCTGGCGGCCGGGTGCGCGAATTCGAATTGAATTCGGGCTCGAGGGCCGATTGGCGCCCGTCGAGCTTCCCATAAGTAGCCGTGCCCGGTTGACTGGCCCGACGAAGGTCTGTTAGGGTGCCTGAAGTCTTTTGGGGAATTCGTCCGGGGGCGGATTCACGAACTTTAGGGGTAGGCATTGCGAGTTAATCGTTACCTGACCCATGCTGTCGTGCTCGGAATAGCGATTGCCATGTCGAGCTACGCGGCGATGGATCGGCATTTCCCGACCACGCTCACGGCGAGGTTGGGTCCGGTCAATGCGGAGGCGGTGGTCGTCGCGGAGGGCGGCGAGTACGGCGACGTTTCGCTCGGCCGCTACAGCACGATCATCAAGCCGGTCGCGATCCCGACCTCAGCTCCCATCTCGCATGCCCCCGTGACGTACACCGTCGCCGCCGGCGAGACGCTGACGACGATCGCCGCCAAGTACCACGTGTCGGTTGCAGAGATCCGCTGGTCGAACAGCAACCTCTACTCCTCGGACACCGTGGCGACCGGCGACCAGATCGTCATCCCGCCGGTACCCGGCGTCGTGGTGACGACCAAGGGGACCGACACCGTCGACACGCTGGCGGCCAAGTACTCGGTCGACCCCCAGACGATCATCGACTTCAACCGGCTGCGGAGCTCGACGCTCGTCGCGGGCATGACCCTGGTCGTCCCCGGCGGCACCGGAGGCGCGTTCCCACCGCCGCCTGCGATCGCCCAGATCATCCACACGGGGCTCACTTCGAACTTCGCTGTGCAGGTCCTGAACTGCTGCCTCGGGCCGTACGTCAACAACAAGTTCCCGGTGGGATGGTGCACGTACTACGTGGCGACCAAGCGCAACGTCACGTGGAACGGCGACGCGGGGTACTGGTATCAGAACGCGTCGTACCAGGGCTACCAGGTCGGACCGACGCCGAAGGTCGGCTCGATCATGGTCACGTGGGAGTCGTGGGCCGGCCACGTCGCGTACGTGGAGGCGGTGAATCCGGACGGGTCCTGGGTGGTGACCGAGATGAACTGGGTGGCGTTTGACGTGATCGACCAGCGCACCATCAAGCCGGGACAGCTCGGGTCGAAGCTCGTGGGGTTTATCTACTAGCCGCCAGCTCCGTCTCGGGTCCTCGTTCCGCCCACTCCTCTTCCATCGCTTCTATGTCGTGCTTGACCGTCCCCAGCCCGCTCGCGGATGCGATCGCGGCGGCGAGCAGCAGGGTGGGGCTGGTGATCAACAGCGCGGCCTGGAGGCTGCCCACGTGGTCGGAGATCACGCCGACGTCGAAGGGCGAATGCGAGTCGCCCGCGACGTGGGAGATGAACAGAAGCAGCGTGACCGAGCTCGCGCGGAGCGTCGGAGCCACGACGTTCTGGGCGACCGCGGTGAACGGGCCCTGGTAGAGGTAGAGGCAGACCACGGTGAGGAAGAAGAAGGGGATGAATACGCCCAGCTGCGGGCTCAGGATCGCGACGGTGATCAGGACCGCGCCCGCGATGAAGCCGACGATGCCGACCTCGAGGGGCGCTCGTGCCGTCTTGCGCGCGCGGCGGTCGGAGATCCAACCGCCGGCGAGGATGCCGATGAGGCCGCCGGCGACGATGACGGCGCCGCTAAGGAGGCCCGCCTTGCCGGACGTCAGCTCGAATCTTCTCTGGAGGTACGTGGGCAGCCAGAACGCGTTGGAGGCGAGCACGAAGTAGAGCAGCGTCTGGGCGATGATCGTCGCCCGGAGCGTGGGGATCTTGAGGAGCTCGAGGAACTTCCTCGTCGTGGCGTCGGCGGTCTTGGCGACGGCCTTGCCGGTCTGCTCAACGGCTCCTCTCAGCGGTTCGCGCATGGTGAAGGCGAGGGTGGCGAAGATCAGCCCCGGCGCGGCGGCAAAGAAGAACGCCGGGCGCCAGCCGATCTTCTCGGCGACGATCCCGCCGCCGGCGTACCCGACCGCGATGCCAACGGTCGCGCCGGCGCCCCAGATGGCCATCACCCTGCTTCTTTGATCTTTGGGGAAGTAGTCGCTCATTAGGCTCGTGCCTGCCGGGTAGTAGCCGGCCTCGCCAATGCCGACCACCGCGCGGCTGAGGAACAGCTGGGCGAAGCTGCGGGCAAAGCCGGTGAACAAGGTGGCGACACTCCAAATGGCGACCCCGACGCCGATCACTACGTTGCGAGGGCCGCGGTCGCCCCAGAGCCCGAACGGAATCGCGGCGAGGGCGTAGACGAGGAGGAAGGCGCTGCCGAGGAATCCGAGGGCAGCGTCGGAGATGTGGAGTTCTTTTTGGATGGCGGGGGCGACGGAGGCCGCGAGGTAGCGATCCATGTAGTTAAAGAAGTTGATCCCGACCATCACGGCGAGGACGTAGCGGGCGTAGGCCTGGCTAGCGCGCGGCACTGGGGGAATTATGAGGTTGGCTAAACTAGGCCTCTCGCTGTGGGTCGGCTGGGCATTGGCGAGCTCAAGTGGCTGTAAACCACCCGCGAAAGCTGTGGGGGTTCAAATCCCTCCCGGCCCACCATCCTCGATTTCGTATTCAGATCGATCAAATTCGCTCTCACCTTCCAGACTGTTTCAAATGGAGAGAGCTGCTGACTGGAGAACTGACAGCGCGAAAACCTCGGTTCTAATGGCCACCGAGCGACCTCCCGAGCGCGGAAGCCCGTGTCTCGCAATGTCACAAATCGCCGAAGGATAAGGTCTATCGGGGAAGCTGGCTTGGCCCCATATAGTCGACTTTGCAGAAAGGCCCGCCTGTCCAAGCGCGCCTCAGAAGGCAGCGACTCCGCTTGAGTTACAGGCGACCTGGCTCACCAACCTAGCCAATGATTCGTGGCGATAGCAAGGATGCCGACAGTGCCCATAGTTGCACTCTCACCAACCATCCATCGGAACCCACAGCGAATGGTGAACCTTCCTACGAGGATCACCGTCAGCGAGTAAGCAACAAAGATGAACTCAAGGCGAGGGAAAACTCCACTTACATCAGCGACTAGAAGGACGGCTGCTAGAGCTGCCGGAGTTGCGAAAACGACAGTTCTCCAAAACCACGGTCCACGCAAGTCAGCCATGTGCACTCCAGCCATCCTGATGATGTCCCACATTGGGACAAGGCTCACGCCGATGAGGATGGCCACGATCAAATACCAGCGGGCGTGCGGATCGAGTCCATTAGCACGTGCTATCCCAAGCAGAGTCAATGTGACTATTGACACGTGCACGAACGCGCGGGACTCGGCAAACCGTTCGACTTTGTGCAGCGCACGTCTGGAGAGCTCCATCGCATCCTGTCGAAAGCTTTCCGCGAGCCGCCTCTCGAGGTCACGCAGTCGCACGCTCGACGAAAGCCAATCCTTGGACTGATCGCGATTGATGAACCGGTAGAAGAGGATTGAGCTCCTTCTCGGCCCATGAGCCAGAAACCCAGGTATCTGGCTTGTGGGATCGACCGCGCCCAGGATGAAAAGCAATGACACGAGGAGGCTAACCATGAATCCTGCGAAGAACACGACAGCAGCATCGACGTCCGGGCGAACGAACCGCAGGGGATTCGTCTGAGTCTGGCCTGAGAATACGAACAGGGTGACCCCAGCTGCGGTCAAGAAAGCCAGAGCCGTTAGGACTCGACCGATCTTGTCGTCTTCGTGTTTGATAAAAGCGAGAACTTCGTCATAGCTATGTTCCAGAACGTTCGCACGACCCATCCAATCTATCGGAGGCGGACCGACTATCTGATTCACATGGCGAATGATTGCAAGCGGCGCGCTTTTGTCAATGCCATACATCAGTGCGAGGCTGGATCTAGATTGGTCGCGGACGATGTAGATACAGACCACAACGGCTATCGCCACATCGTTGCGGTCGATCGCCAGTTGCGGTGATAGCGCCATACGAGACTAATGGTCCGAGTCGCAAACCAACTCCAGCACCATGGACCACATCGTGGATACAGAGCCGCCCGCGGCGCGAGAGATGCTAGATTGCGACCAGACCGGACCTCATGAACCAGTCAGGGATCCCGTTTCCCCCACAGACGCAGCACCTGCACGACGTCGCGCTGCTTACCGAAGCATTTGCTGCGGTCGTGGCTGATCGAACCGCCTGGTATGTGAGCTCACCGCTGACATCAGGCTTGCGTTCACGGCACTGGTTGACCGCTAACCGAGCCGTGGACGATGCGGGGCAGGCGTCTTCCGAAGACTTCATACGACATGTGGTGGCGTTGAATCGGACCGAAGCAGCGACATTCGTGCAGGCGCTGAGATCCCGTGAACGACATGTGGTCATCGATCCGACCGCTCTGGAAGACGTGCCGGGGTGGACGCAGTCCGACTATCGGGTCCTATGGGCAAAGATCATCCAGCGTTATGTTGAAACCGTCGTGTTTCGAGATGGATGGCAGCACAGCAATGGATGCGCATGGGAGTTCTTAACAGCCTGGGCAGCCCGGTGCCTGCTGCTGAGGGAAGACTTGAGCCCGATGAGCGTTCAAGACGGGAGGTCGCTCCTGGAGGCCTCAGCCGCGGAGCAGCCACCAGGCGCGAGCAAGGCATTCCTCACAGCTGTCCTCAAGGCCCTCGCCACCGAAAGCATGGAAAAGCAATGGCGCGCACCCCGATGAAAACAGCTGGCGCTGCTCAGAGTCGTCGTGAGCCGCAGCTTCAGTTCAAAGACGAGGTCCTGGACCAGCTCGCTGAAAGGGCTAATGTCGCCCAGTTCGTCAGCTTCTCGCCCCGGTTGGAGCTGCGTTTCGCACGCATTCGCGGCGTACGTCGGGATGCAGCGTGGTCCTTGGCCGAGGCCATCCAAGCCCTCATAGAACACAGCGGAGAGGGGCTGGTCAACGTCCGCAGCTTCGATCCCATCCAGCCGAAGGGGAATCCATTCAAACGCGAGCTTCGGACAGTGGAAACGGCGATCGATAACATCCGGGAATACGCGGCTCAAGGGTTGTACACGATCGTCAACGAAGCTATTGACGTGAACGATGGGGGCGTATCGGGGGTTTCGTATGGCGGTTTGCTGGAATTCGGGCCAGGCGACACTCCGCGCATAGTCGAGAAGCCCGGAACCGTATCGCTTCCGCTTGATATGGGGCTTCGAATCCTCCGCAACGTGTACGGTTTCACGCCCGATCTGCGCTACCCTGTCGAGACGCGCGTCGAGTTCAGCATCCATCCCCTGCGTCGAGGTGTGCTCCGGAGCCACACGATCATCTGGGAGCTGGAGAAGACCGGCGCGGTTCAGCTCGAGGCGAATCCGGTGTGGCCAAACCTTTTCAGCCAACACATTGGCGACAAAGTGTTTGGACTCTTGGTTGCGGACGCGATTGGCCTTCCTGTGCCGCACTCGACAGTAGTCTCGAGGAAGGTCGCGACGTTTCAGTTCGGCAAACGAACCGGAACCGGCGATCGGTGGATTCGGACTAGTCCCACAGTACAGGCGCCAGGCAAATTCACCACTCAACGGGGTTGGACGGATCCCTACGCGCTTATGGCGCGAGAGGACCCCCAGGGCACGCTAATTGCCTCTGTTCTCGATCAGGAGGGGGTCGACGCCCAATATTCGGGTGCTGCTGTATCTGGCCCCAATGACGATCTGACCATCGAGGGCGTGTCTGGGTTCGGCGATGCATTTATGGTCGGCCAGGCCGCGCCAGAGGAATTGCCCCATTCGGTTGTGAAAAAGGTGAGCGTGGCCTACAAAATGGCTGCGCGCCGTCTTGGGCCTGTGCGGTTTGAATGGGTGATTGATGCGCAGCGCCTTTGGATCGTGCAATTCCACCGTGGCCAGACCATGACGTCACGCGGAACAATTTATCCGGGTAATCCACGAACCTGGATGGAGTTTCGCGTCGAGAGTGGGCTCGAGGCGTTGAGATTACTTATCGAGGAGCTGCCAAGCGGCGATCAGACTGGTGTCATCATTATCGGCCAGGTTGGTGTCACCAGCCACTTTGGTGACCTGCTTCGCCGCGCCCGGATACCTTCTCGAGTGGCCTAACCTCTACCGCCCGCGACGCTAGGCTCTTCTATCCTGTTGGCCACCTCAATCATGTCCTCCCGGATCGTCTAGTCGGTTACTGACGTAACGGTCTTGCGCTACGCAAGACGTGTCTCCGTCTGTCGATCAGCTATGCGATGGCCGGCTGGCAAAATAGAGGTAGGCCACGAGTCCGAACACTCCCAGGAGGCAAGGAGCAGCACCCACTTTTGAGACAAGGCGACCAAGGTATTCTCCAGCGTGGTCATCGCCGGCTGGCGGCGACCTTGGTCCAACAGTGCTGACTCGAATCGGGTGGCGGTGCGGGGGCGCTGTACGCCCGCCACATGCTGTGGGCCAGGTCGCTCTTCACTCGGTACCTGCACAGCGCAGCCAGCTTTCCGAAATCTACAGCGCCCGTCTCAGTGGGAACCGGCGGGTCTGGCATCGGCAACTTTACCGTCCTCTCCTTTTCTGTAATTCGGTCCATCTTGCTTTTGAAACATCGCCCGAGTTCGTTATTCGGAGGCAAGCTGCCCTCCGTGAAGCGAGGCATAAGCAGTCACCGTTCGCTGCGGGCGTGGTAGCAGTTCCGGGGGCGGAGATCTCGTCCGCAGACTTGACTTTTGGGACGTTGTTGTCTCATAACCCGATCGATGGTTGACGAGCTCCTGGCCGAGTTGAAGCTTTTGTACAGCAGGTCGGCAAGCCTGCAGCAGGCTTGGACAACCGAGGAGCTCCAGCTGACAGCGATCCTTCCTCGAGTGTTTGATGAACTCGAGCACACGTACATCGAACCATTTCCCATTGGAGTAGGTGGCAGCGGAATTGTCTTTCGCATTAAAGACAAGTGGCTCCGGCTGACTCGAGCCCTTAAGCTGGCTCGGCCTGTAGTCGGAAAACAAGAACTACTGGCCAGCCTCTTGAGAGAGGAGACGGACAAGCTTCTGCGCCTAGCGCATCCCAACCTGGTTCGTGTCTACGCGCGCGGAAATATCGATGTCGGTGATACGACCGCTCCCTATTACGTGATGGACTACATCGAAGGGGTTCAAGACACGTCCTCATACTTCAAGACCCATAAAGTCGACGACAGCGAGTTCGTCTCGGTCGTGGAGAAGATCCTATCGGCTGTGGAGTATATGCATTCGGCTGGGGAAGTACACATGGATTTGAAGCCGGCCAATGTGCTCATGACTGCCGGTAGTGAGCCTGTGATTTCTGATCTGGGCTTTGCAAAGGTGATGAAGACGGATAGCGGATACACGCTGATCGGTGGAACCGAAGGCTACATTCATCCCGGCGCCCGCAAGTATCTATTAGAAGCAGAAGACGAGAATCGTCTTAGGGGAGAAGCTCCCCGCAACGAGGTCAAGCCTGCGTGGGACCTCTATTCGCTCGGCAGGACGTTCCTTTCATTCCTGGCGCAGATCGAAAGCAGAGGCGATCGCCCGCTGACTCCATATACGCACCGCTACCTGAAGCTAGTCGGCTGCCGTTTGCTTGATGGGGAAAATGGTGTCAACGACACGGCTTTAGGCATCGCAGTCAACAGTTACACAGAGCTCAAATATCGTTCAGCTGCAGAGGCACACCAGGATATTCTCAAGCTGACTGGTGGTTATGACATCAGCCGGCAAGTACCGGAGTTGAATCCCTACACCCCGGACACAATTCAGGCTTCTACCCTCGCTACCACGCCGTTTACGAAACGGGTGGCGGACCTGTTGGGGGAGACCGAACTCAAGGCGCTCGGAACATTCAGTCAGCTCGGACTATTGAATCTTATCTACCCAACAGCGACCCATACTCGGCTTGAGCACACCATAGGGACGTTCGCAATGATTGTGCGTTACATAAACGCGCTCTACAACGATCCACTGAACCCGATCTTTCGTCAGATCATGTCAGAGCAGGACATTAAGGCCGTACTCGTTGCAGCGCTCGTGCACGATATCGGCCACTACGGTCTTGCTCATGATCTTGAGGAAGCTGAACCTGACATCTTTGATCATGAGGAAAGAACTCGTCATTTACTAAAGACGTCCGATCAGCTCACGAAGGTGATTGGTGGCCACTCTGACACTGAAAACAAGCCCGGTTTAGTGTGGGACATACCTGTCGATCGTGTTATTGCCGTTCTGGCCGCGAGGCCTTGGACGACCGAGGGTGGCTTACGCGATCGAATGCTCCATGCACTCCTAAGTGGCCCGATGGATGCAGACAAGTTGGATTACTTAGTACGAGACAGTCAGAACCTCGGGCTGGCCTATGGACGGGTCATCGATGTCGAGAGGCTGCTCCGGTGCTTAACGATTGTCACGAAAGTCATCGGCCAAGAGACCTATGCAACGTTAGGAATATACGAGAAGGGTCGTGTAACCGCTGAGGCAGTGGCGTTCGCTCGGTATGCGTTATATGGCTCAGTTTACTGGCATCACGCCTATCGCGCCATTAAGGCCATGCTGCATCGCCTGGTTTGGGAATACCTGCACGACTTGGACGTCGCTGACGCAAAGCGACACGAGGGTATCGTTAAGGTTGCACGTGCACAGCTCTACGATTTCCTAACGCCTACAGAGTCGTCTGGCCCGCAGCTTCAACTAATGGCTGGACCTGCATTGCCTGTGGCAACGGCAATCAATTCGGGTGACCGCGCGGTTCTCGAATGGCTTGGCACCAAGGGTGGTGATGTTGGACATGAGATGGTGAAACTCATTGGGGAGCGGCGAATCTACAAGAGGCTTGTGGCCGTGTCGCGTGAGAGACGGTCAGAGGGGGACACTCTGTGGCCCTTAATATCTCGCCTTCTCGGCCGCTCGGACTGGCGCCTTCAACTTGATATTCAGAAGCGATTCCAGCGCCGAGTGCGAGATGCGGTCGAGAAAGCTCCCGCTCCTGATGCCCCGAGCTCCGTAGTTACGGCAGACGCACGCAATCGATTCATTGTTGAGGCAGGTGACCGGGTTTTGCTCTTAGTCGATTACCCGGCGGACAAGTCTGGAGGGAGCTCAGGGTTAGAGTACCTTCTTGAAGAAGACCGGCGACGGCTGAAGTTCGACGAGTTGGCCGTCGCGAAGATGGAGCGTTCAGCCGTATGGGATGCGTTGCGGGACAACTTCCGCGACTCCATCGGCAAAGCCCGCATCTATTGTCATCCGGATCACCATGCATTCCTTTCAGCCTTCTTAGACCGGCAGCAGATTGAAGACCAGCTTGAGCTGACGCTCAGAGACCTTCAAACGTGACGCGGTCGAGGCAACATTGTGCCGCTACTTTCGAACGCTGCGTCGACAACGTTGGCAACGCCAACTCCAAGGCAAATCCATATTTCCGGGTGGTAGTTACTCAGGCGACGACCCGAGGACTGCGGCGACCCAGTCATTGGTCATTCGGTGATGAGCATGAGTTGATCGCCGACTTTCGCAGGGCTTACTGCAGACTCATACGCTCGTGCCATGAGCTTCGGAGCCTCTGGGTGGTCCGTAGCATGAATCATGTGATACATCAAGCGCCCGCGCTCACCTTCGCTCGCATAGATGGGCCATGGTTTAACAGACGTGTAACCTAATTCGTTCTGGAATCGCTGAACAAAGGCATGCGCGCGTCCCCATGCGGTCATCGCCAAAAGTGATGTCCAATCGGTGCGGCCCCACCAGGCCTCGGCCTGCAGCCTCCCAGCGTCGCCTAGTCCGGCGATCGCCCGGTCGAACCAGCCCTGCGCCAGGAAATAGAAAAGCTCGATCTTCGTGTTGGCGGTGGCTTTGAACCCAGCGAGCTTCACCAGCGTTTCCCAGTGACATTCGAACGTACGCTGGTCCAATAGACAGAAGGTCGCCTCGGCGCGCAGCCGGCGCAAGACTAGGTTGACTCTCTGATTGAAGTCCCCTCCATAAACATGAACGTCCAGCTCGCTGTGCTGTGTGCGCAGGGTGCGCAAACGCTTCACCTGCTCAGGATCCGTATCACAGAGGTAGAAGTGACGCAGCCACAGTGGTTGCAGCGATAGAACCAACCCGGCCGCCCAACTGTCTGGCTGCAGCAAATTCTGAGGGCCGGCGAAGCCATCGATGTACGTACCGTGGTGGGTGACATGTTGGAAAAGGCGCAGATATCCCGTGATCAGATGCGCCTTGTTAGCTGTCCAGACAGGTAACTGTGGGGTCTTCACGACAACCGGATCAAACCGTTCCTTCTTCGGCGGCCGGAAAAGCCAAGCGCCTAGTTGCTCCTGGTGCCGTGCCACAGTTAGGCCTCCGGCGTCTGGCAAAACACTCGGTTCGTCAGTGGACGCCCGGAAGGCATGTGCCTAAGATCGCAGGAAGACTGGGGCGGCAGGCAACTCCTTGGAAGCAGGCATTATATGATCCGAACGGATGTTCGACTGATGGCAGATTTGGGCTCCTAGGGTGCGGGACAACACGCCGATTGAGTGGACGGAGGCTACGTGGAATCCGGTTACTGGCTGCAGCAAGGTGAGCCCGGGTTGCGCGCATTGTTATGCAGAGACATTCGCCGAACGGTTCCGTGGAGTAGCGGGCCACCCATATGAGCAAGGCTTCGACCTGAAGCTTTGGCCCGGTCGACTGGATGTGCCGATCAGGTGGACGCGCTCTCGGATGATCTTTGTTAACTCGATGTCCGATTTGTTCCATGAGCAAATTCCCTTCGAGTTCATCGCCAGCGTGTTCGACGTCATGGAAACTGCCTATTGGCATACGTTTCAAATTCTCACCAAACGACATGAACGACTGGCGGAGTTGGCGCCCCTATTGCCATGGCCAGTGAACGTCTGGATGGGCGTCTCCATTGAGAATCGGCGATTTGTGCATCGAGCTGACTACCTTCGCCGGGTACCGGCTGCGGTACGGTTCATCTCAGCGGAACCACTCCTCGGTCCGCTCGAGGGCCTGAATCTCGACGGCATCGATTGGCTAATCGCCGGCGGAGAATCCGGAGCGCATCACCGACCAGTGAAAGCGGCTTGGCTTGTCGGACTACGGGACCATTGTCGCGATCACGACGTTGCCTTCTTCTTTAAGCAATGGGGTGGACGCCATCCAAAAACGGGCGGCCGGCTTCTAGACGACGAGGAGTTGTCAGCCTTGCCGAAGGCAGACCCTAGTCGTTGGAGTCCCGTTCAGCCAAGATTCGCGAGATTACGCATCTAGCCCGCTGCCGAGGCGCAGTCAGTGCGCGCGCTCGAGACGGAGTTGGGAAGCCTATCTCCTGACATTGCACTGCTGCGAACGGATCCCCGTGTGGACAGCGGAACGCTCTCGTCGCCCATATCAGGATCGACTCGAATTTCCACCAGAAGCTCCTTGAGCATCCGCGGACAACGCTCCGATCATCTGCGCAATTGCGCGGCGAGTACCCGCTGACAAACTCATCAAGTCTTCGTTAGCTTTGACGAGGCGCTCGTCTCCGGCGATCTGGGCAAAGAGCGCATCGAGTCGCGGATCGACCGAGGTGGTCGGGGCAGGTTTCGCTACGAGTCGCCACCGCCTGCGCGGAGTCGATGGCAATGCGTCGCGGATGCCGCCGAGAAGGGCGACCAGATTGGTATCGAGTGCGGCATCGAGGCGGCGAGCCGTAGTCAACGTTGGCAGGCTTCCCTGACCATTTTCGAGCTCACTCAGGTGTCCAGGAGCGATACCCGAACGTCGCGCGGATTCACGCAACGATATGTCACCCAACCGGGCGCGTGCGCGGTAAAGGCTCGTTGCGACACGTCGGCTGCCGCTTGCCCGAACCCACTGAGTCAACTCACGCGCCAAGCCTTGTGGCATGTTGTCCCGATCGAACCGCGCGGCGATCCCCGCGATTAAGGCCTCGACCTCAGCGACCACCTCCCTAAACGGGGAGTCGGCATCGAGATGACGCCATTTCTCTAGAAGCGATCGGGACGATTCCTCCAGGTCGGCAATCGATATCGCCCAGGCCCCGGCATCGCCTGCTGCCGGTTCTAGATAAAGGGCGTTGACGGTCTGTCTAACCGACTTCAGTCCCGCCTCGACAGCGATCTCCATGGGGGTTGAGGCCAAGGGAAGTGTTCGAATACGAACGCTCATATGCGCCACGAACGGATCTTGCGCCGACACAGACGCCCTGTCAAGCTCGAAGGCAATGGACAGCGTCCAGGCGCAGGACGCCGACCGAGTAGTTGCCTCGGCGATCGGCCGGCGCATCCTCCTTCGTGGCTACTTCACGACACCAGTCACCGTTGAGGCGGCCGAACTGGCTGGCAACACGACCGTGTTCGTCAGGGTGAGAACCGCCACCGGCGGCCTCGACGAGGTGCCCGTCACCATCGTCGACCTGGAGGCCGCTCTCCAGGATCAAAGCAGTACCGCCGCCGGCATCGTCGCTCCGGATGATCTCTTCCTCCTCATCGAATCGGCGCGCATCCGGCTCGCCCATGCCTACGACCCATTCTTCGCGGTCAGCCTCTCCGGCATCGAGCCTCTTCCGCACCAGCTCGAAGCCGTCTACTTGCAGATGCTCCCGCAGCTTCGGTTGCGGTTCCTCCTCGCCCACGATCCCGGCGCGGGCAAAACGATCATGGGCGGGCTCCTCATGAAGGAGCTCAAGCTTCGCGGCGCACTCGATCGAGTGCTAATCATTTGTCCCGCGCCGCTGACCATCCAATGGCAGGACGAGATGCGCAGCCGTTTCGAGGAAACCTTTGAGATCGTGGAGACCAACCTGGCCAGGAACACGTTGGCCGGGAACGTGTGGGACCGCTTCCCGCAAGTGATCACCTCGCTGGACTTTGCCAAACAGCCTGGCATTCGCGAAGGCGTTCTGCGCGCCCGCTGGGATCTCGTGATCATCGACGAGGCCCACAAGTGCTCCGCCCACACTTACGGGCGCGAAGTTAAGAAGACCAAGCGGTATGAGCTAGCGGAGATGGTGTCCCGTGAGACGGACCGATTGCTCCTGCTCACAGCGACACCACACCAGGGCGACACTGACCAGTTTGCTCACTTCCTGCGACTTCTCGACGAGGACCAGTTCGTGGGCCTAGATCTCGACCGCGAGATGATAGCGCTCGAGGATAGCCCGTGGTTCGCGCGGCGGATCAAGGAGGAGCTGAAGGACCTGGACGGGCGCCCGCTCTTCACCGAGCGGACTGCTGTGACCAAGCCGTTCGCACTTTCCCGCCTAGAGAAGGCGCTGTACGACGACGTTACCGAGTACATCAATCTCTTCCTGCCACGGCAGACCGGGCGTCGCCGCTCAAGCGTGGCCCTTGCCAGGACCGTTCTCCAGCGACGCCTTGCGTCGAGCCTCGGCGCGATCGAGAGAACCCTCGCCAAGCGGCGTCAGCGGTTCATCGACGTACTGGAGGAGGTTGGCCGCCTTGATGCTGCCGGCCAGCAGAAGCGTCTTCAAGAGCTCCGCTTGATTGAGGTTGCGGACGACGAGGTGGAGTCAGGGGAGGGCGAGGAGGAAGAGGAGGAACAGATCGCGGCCAGCGTTTCGGTTGCGGAGCGAATCGAAGACATTCGTGCCGAGGTCGCGCGCCTCTCGCAACTCGTCGAGCAAACACGGAGGGCGCGCGAGCACGGCGATGAGTCGAAGTTAGTTGCGCTCCGCCGAGCTCTGGAGGGTGCCGATTTCGCGGAGCTGCGGGACGGGCGCGGCAAGCTCCTCATCTTCACCGAGTACCGGGATACCCAGGTCTACCTGCTCGAGCACCTCAAGGAGTGGGGTTACTCGACCTGCGAGATCCACGGCGGGATGGACGCCCAGAGGCGCAAAGAGGAACAGGGCCTGTTCCAGACCGACCGTCAGATCTGTGTCGCCACTGAGGCGGCCGGGGAGGGCATCAACCTCCAGTTCTGTCACCTCATGATCAACTACGACCTCCCCTGGAACCCAAACCGCCTCGAGCAACGGATGGGCCGGATCCACCGGATCGGCCAGCGCTTCGCGGTCATGGTGTTCAACTTCGTTGCCGACAACACAGTTGAAGGCTCGATCCTGCTGGCTCTCCTCCACAAGCTAGAAACCATCCGCGTCGCGATGGGCACCGACCGCGTTTTCGATGTGGTCGGCACGCTCCTGAAACTCAACGACGTCAATCTCGAGGAGATGTTGCGCGAGGCCGCCTACAACCCGGCGCGTCAGGCGGAGTTCGAGGCACAGATCGAAAGCATCTCGCCGGAGCGTCTCAAGGAGTACGAGGAAGCGACCGGGATTGCCTTGGCAACACGCCAAGTGAACCTTGGCAGGATTCGTCCGCGGGACTGGCGATCCGAGGAGCGCCGATTGATGCCGGAGTTCGTGGAGCGCTTCTTCCTGCAGGCGGCCGAGCGGGTGCGTCTACGCGTTGAGCCCCGTGCTGATGGCCTGTGGCGGGTCGACCACGTGCCGCAACGTCTCCGCGTCCCGACCCTACCCGCGGTCCAGCGTTTCGGAGCGCCCGCGACCGAGTACCGCAAGCTGACTTTCCTGAAGGAGCACCTGAACCAGGATCGGCATCTGGATGCAGAGCTGCTTTCGCCTGGGCACCCGCTGTTCGCTGCAACCGTCGACGCCCTCGAAGAGAACCTTGCCCACGCCCGTCAGGCCACCGCGCGTTTCGTCGCCCCGTGGGCGGCCGCGCGTTACCGCCTCCATTTCTTCGAGTTGCGGGTCATGGGAGAGCTGCCCCCGATGCCTGGCGGTGCAGCGCGGCCGGTGCCGGCGCATGCGGAGCTCGCCGCCGTACTGGAGGACGAGCACGGGAATTTCGAGCTCGCCGCGCCAGACGTACTCCACGACCTGACTCCGGCGCAAGACTCTGGCAGCGGCGAGTCGCCGGGCGCTGAGGACGTTCGACGAGCTGAGCGCTGGCTCCAGCTGAAGCGGTCAGTCCCGAAGGTGGCAGAGCTACGACAGGAACGGGCGCGTGAGATCGAGCTGCGACGCGAATACCTGGAGCGGTCATTTCACGAACTGATAAAGCGACGGCGCAATGCGTGGGGTGCGCTGGCCGCCAAAGTCGCTGCTGGTGACGAGTCGTTCAAGCTCGCGCGTGACGAGGCGCAGCGGACGCTGGAGGAGACAGAGCGGCGTCGCGATCACAAGCTGCGCGAGCTCAGCCATCTCGAGGTCTTGCGGCCGGCACCTGCAGCCTACTTGGGCAGCGCCATAGTGGTGCCGGCCGAGGAAGGCGCTGTAACGCGCATTGCCCGCCAGGATCCCGAGGTGGAGCGGATCGCTGTCGAGGTCGCGATGGAGTTCGAGAGGGCAGCGAGTCGTCGCCCGCTTTACATCGGTGACTTCAAGGACGGCAGCGGCTTCGACATCCGGAGCATCAGTGCAGCGGATCCGGAGGGTCGACGCGAGGTTCGGCGGATCGAGGTCAAGGGTCGAGGTGGCGATGACGCCACGGTGATGCTCTCACCCAACGAATGGACCCAGGCAAAGCGTCACGGCGAGAGCTACTGGTTGTACGTAATTACAGGATGCTCTCTTGGGCACCGACGCATGTTGCGTATCCAAGACCCGTTCAAGCAGCTTGAGCGGGTCGCCGAGAGGTTGACAGTGGTGAAGGGATTCATGTTGCCGGCAGCCGCTGTGATTGCGGCAGCCGAGGAGAAGAGGTGATACAGGGCCGCCGCTTGATTGAGGAGTTCCTGCCCGTCAGGAAGGTGAGTTACGAGGCGACCCGCGAGAAGCTTCTTCGCCGGCGCGACTATCACCTGTCGATGCTGCACCTCTGGTGGGCGCGCCGGCCACTGGCGGCTGCCCGCGCTGCTGTGTACGCCACGTTGGTGCCTGCGGACGGCGCCGGAAAAGATCACAAGCGGGTTGAGGAGTTCATGACCGAGCTCTGCGCATGGGGCGGAACGATGGGTGCGCCGACGGCTGCCGTTGACGAGGCGAGGCGCCAGGTTGTCGCCGCGGCCGGCGGTCAACCACCGAAGGTGTTGGACTGCTTCTCAGGCGGCGGCGCCATCCCACTCGAGATCTCCCGGCTGGGCGGGCAGGCATATGCCGTTGAGCTGAACCCAGTCGCCTACCTGATCTCGCTGTGCACTCTCGTATACCCCCAAACCTTCGGTGCATCGCTTGCGACGGATGTGGAGAAGTGGGGCAATTGGCTGCTGGATCGCGCACGAGCCGAAGTCGGCGACCTGTACCCAGCAGTCGGGACCGAGTCGCTGAAACATCAACAGCTCACGCTGACGCCACATACCGAACAGCTCACGCTGGCAGGCGGCACGATGCGTCCCGTGGCCTACCTCTGGACACGGACTGTGCCGTGCCCAAACCCGGCGGTAGCCGCTCACGATTTGCATCTGGTGCGCCAGACCTGGCTGGCGAAAAAGAAAGGAAAGGGCGGGTCGGCTGGCAAGTACCTTGCGCTCGAGCCGGTTGCAGATCGGCGCGCCCTGAAGATCAGCTATCGGGTCGTCAAAGCGGCCACGGAAGATGGCTTTAGCTTCAATCCCGAAGAGGGAAGCGAGCGAGGTGACGCTGGGTGCCGGCTGTGCGGCGCCACTGTCAGCGCAGACGACGTAAAAAGGCTGGGCAAGGCGGGCAAGATGGGAGCCGCGCTTATGGCCATCGCAGCGGTGAAGCAAAAGGGTCGTGGTAAAGAGTACATCGGGTCAGAGGAGGCCAGAGCCTACCTTCCAAACCGACCAGAGATCGCTAGTCGGCTTGATGCGCTCGTTGAAGCAACGGGTCTCGGGATACCTGACACGGCTCTTCCACTCGATTTCGCTCAAGCCTTCAGCGCGCCGCTATATGGCCTCGAAACCATCGGATCGCTTTTTACTGATCGGCAGTTGCTCTCTTTGCTCACTTTCTGCAAACTCGTGCGCGACGCCCACGCGGAGATGCTCGCGCAAGCGATGGATGCTGGCCGCGCGCGAGCTGTAGCGACCTACCTCGCTATGGCGGTCGACCGAGTTGCAGACAGGTGCAGCTCCCTCTGTCGTTGGAACAACGTTGGCGAGAAGACTGAAAACACGTTTGCCAGGCAGGCGCTGCCCATGGTATGGGACTTTTCAGAGACCAATCCATTTAGCGGATCGTCAGCGGACCTAGAGGTAGCGATCTCGCAGGTCGCGAAAGTAGTCCGTCATTGTGCCGCGACGGGTCAGCCGGCTGTGCTCACACGCGGATCAGCCACAGACGCCATTGCAGGGGGTCCATTCGACGCCGTAATTACTGACCCACCTTATTACGACAACATTCCGTACTCGGACCTCTCTGATTTCTTCTACGCCTGGTTGCAGCGATCGATCGGGCATCTCTACCCGGAACACCTTGCCGCACCAGCGACGCCGCGGCGTAAGGAGATCGTTGCGTTCCCTCACCGCCATGGTGGAAGCGCCGACGAGGCCAAGAAGGCGTATCGCGCTTTGATGGCCGAGGTTTTCGATCACCGACGGCAAGAGATGAAGCCAAATGCTCCGATGGTCGTCGTCTACGCGCACAAGACCTACGATGGCTGGGCCACCCTGGTCGATGCGCTACGGGTGGCACGCTTCACCATCGTCGAAGCGTGGCCCCTGGATACAGAGATGCCGTCGCGCTCGATGGCGCAAGGGCACGCCAGCCTAGCCTCCTCGATCTTCCTAGTCGCCCGACGCCGCGAGGACGCGCGAGTCGGCGAATGGGTGAGTCAGGTCTATCCCGAGCTACGTCGGATCGTCGGTGAGCGGATCAAGGAGCTGCCAGCGATGGGTGTCCTTGGCGACGACCTCGTGATTGCTGCAATCGGCGCTGGCCTCCGTGCTTACACGGAGTTCGCCAGCGTCGAGCTGCCCAACGGCGAAGAGCTGAAGCCTGAGACGTACCTGAGCGAGGTCCAGCGCGAGGTCATCGAGACGGTGCTGGTCGAAGTCTTCGGGCTCGACCGTAGCGGTATCAAGGCAATCGACCAGGTCACTCAGTTCTACGTGATGGGTCGGTTCGAGTTCGGACACGTTTGGGTCGAGTTCGACCGCGCTAATACTCTGGCCCACGGGGTCGGGATCGAGCTCGGTGGTCCCCGGGGCCTGATCAAAGGGGCGCGCTCGCTGCTCGCCCAGGAGACGGGCAAGGTGCAGCTTCGCGACTATAAGCAACGCGGCAGTAACGACGCAGTCGGCCGTTCCCTTGACGGCGCGATCGCTCCCCCCTTAATCGATGTCCTTCACCGTGCCCTCTGGCTAGCCGAGGAGCGGCCGTCGGACCTTCGCGACTTCCTCAGTTCCACCGGTGTGGAAGCCAACCAGCTGCGACTGGTTGCCCAGGCGTTGAGCGGAGGTGCACTATCCCGGAAGGGTATCGGCACGACTCCAGGCGAGCAGTCCGCGCTACAGAGCTTGCTGGCGTCCTGGAAGCGACTGGTCGAGGAAAGCCTCGCAGGCGCACTGCGATGAACCGCTCTGCCTATCGGCTGAAACCTTGGAATGAGGTCGTCAGCCCGCACGACGATATCGTGTCTGGCGACCTGGAGATGGCGACGTACGCCGCTGATCTTGGCGGCGTCGACCGCGGCGACTCCAACGTCCCTAAGGTCTACCGCGACGCACGCGAGTTCTTCCGGACCACCTATCCGACTCGGAACCTTCGTCGGCTGCTTTCGGACGTACTTGAAGTGCTCGGCGGTGGCTCTGGTGACCGAGTCATCCAGCTGCGCACACCTTTTGGCGGCGGCAAGACTCACGCGCTCCTCGCTCTCTACCACCTGCTGAAATCGCGGGCAGCTGTTGACCACCGGGATTTGGAGGGTCTGCGAGATCCCGGCCCTGGGCGGGTGGCGGTGCTGTCGGGTATCGACCTCGATCCGTTGACGTCACGACGGGTCGGCGAATTAGAGATCAGGACGCTATGGGGTGAGTTGGGTTACCGGCTTGGCGGTGATGCCGGCTACGAGATGGTCCGAGCTCATGATGAGAAGGGCAGCCCGCCGGCGGGCAATGTTCTACGCCCCCTACTCGCCGACCAGCCGACCCTGATCCTTCTCGACGAGGTTCTCGTTTACGCCGAGCGATCTGGCGGTCGCTTAGGAACCGATCCGATGCGCCGCCAGGCGTTGGTCTTTCTGCAGACTTTGACAGAGGTAGTACGCGCCCTACCCAATGCAGCGATGGTCTACTCGCTGCAGGCAAGCGTGCATGAGGCGGCAGGCGATGAAGCCCTATTGCAAGAGCTCGACCACCTAGTTGCCCGGGTCAACGCGATCCGCGAACCGGTCTCAGACGACGAGGTGATGCGGGTCGTCCAGCGCCGACTCTTTCCGACGTTTGGCGACCAGAGCACCCACACAGAGGTGGCCAGGGAGGTCGCGGCGGCGTACGCGATCACCTATCGCAACGTCCGCGAGACCTTCGCCAAAACGGAATCAGAGCGCCGCGCTGCCGGCAAATACTCGGAGCGTTTTGAACAGAGGGTGCTGGACTGCTATCCCTTCCATCCCGAATTGCTCGACCTCATGTATCACCGTTGGGGGAGCCTGCCGTCGTACCAGCGCACGCGTGGCGCTTTGCAGTTTCTGGCCAGCACGGTACACGCGCTCTGGCACGGGGCACGGTCGCCGCAGCTGCTGATCGGGCCGGGTGAGGTGGCGCTCGAGGACGAGCAGGTCCGGACCACGTTCTTCTCTCAGGTCGGGGAGCGTGAGCGCTACTCGTCCGTTCTGGCCGCCGATATCACGGGCGGCGAAGCTCGCTCGAAGGAAGTCGATCGCCGCATCGGAAATGACTCCCCGAAGTACGCCAGCATGCAGGTGGGTACCCGCTGCGCGACGGGGATCATGCTCTACAGCTTCGGTGCTCGGGAGGGCGAGGAGCGCGGGGTCCTTGAAGCTGACCTAGTGGAGGGTCTTGCCTCGCCTGAACTCGACCGCAACGTGATTACGACCTGTCTTCATGACCTGCGTGAAGAGCTCCTGTATCTCCATCACACGGGGCGCCGCTACCGCTTTGAACCGAAGGCGAACCTCAACCTCCTGATCTCGGAGGAGGCCAAGAAATGGGATTCGCCCGAGATCACCGCCCATATCCGGCGCGAGCTGGAGAGGTCGCTCTCAGGGGCATCGCGATCGGCAGTGCTCTGGCCGCCCGACCCGGGCGCAGTCCCAGATGGCGATCCCCTGTTCAGAGTGGTTTACCTGGCGCCGGAGTGGGCTGAGCGCAATGAGGTGGAAATCAATCATCACGTCGCAAAGCTCCTCGAATGGAAGGGCGCATCACGCCGCGAGTTCCTGAACTCCCTGGCCTTCGCGGTCCCAGGTCGGGCGGCACTTGACCGGGCTCGGACGGCGGCACGCCTCTGGCTGGCCGTCGACTCACTGTTGAGCGAGGTGAAGTCGAAACGCCTAAGCATCGATGCCGAGCAGGTCGACGAGCTTAAGGCTCGCCTCTCCGCCTCCGCTGCGGAGCTTGCCGGTGGACTGGAGCGTCTGTACGAATTCATTCTGGTGCCAGTCGAGGCGCCAAAAGGTGACGAGGGTGGCAAGCCGTTTGCTTTCGATTCAGTCGATCTTCGGGCTCAGTTGTCCGCAGGCCGGACGGCCCACGATCGGATTCGCGACGGACTTCGGACGCGCGTATTCGAGTCCCTGACGCCAGCCAGGCTCGTATCGCTTATCAAGCTCGGGGATGAGCGCGACCACGTGGGCACCGAGGAGCTCGCGGCGTGGTTCTTCAAGTTCCTGCGCTTTCCAAAGCTTGTGGATGAGCAGCCCTTGCGGGCCGCGATCGCCAAAGGGACGGCCGACGTCCTGGGCTACGTCTCTGCCGCCCGGGTCGAGGACGGACGCGTAGTGCTGTCGCGGACCGAGCTCGTGCGGTTTGGCTCAGCGGCCCCGATCGACGAGATCGATCTTGGACCAGGCTGCTACGTGATCAGCCCGCAGCTCGCGGAATCGCTTCGAGGCAGCCCTGCCCCCGAGCCAGCCAGAGAGCACGAACGCACGCCCGGGCGTGGAGAGCCAGATGCGGGGCCGCATGTAGGGCCGAACACTCCTCCGGCCGCAAAGGTTCTCCGCCTGACTTTCCAGGCAAGCGCCGCCCAGCTCTTCCGAATCTTGCCCGCTCTCCAGAACCTGGCTGACCGGTCGGCAAAGTTCTCCGTCAGGGCTGAGGTGGAAGCCGTGGGGAAGGAGCCGTTCGATCCGACGTGGCTGCGCAACGCCGTCAACGAGCACATGGACGAGGCGGGCATCGACTCAGAGTCGAGGCTCGAATAGCGCTAGGTCGCGCGAGGGTCCGGCCTGGGCAGCGCTGGAGGAGGCTGGTAGCTCGAATCCTCCAGCACCCGATGTCCAAAGGCTTGCGCCGCTCCTCGATCGTCACCCTGAACTGAAGCGGGCTGTCACCTAATCCGGCGCTAGACTGCCGCCAATGCGCTGCGACCGGTGTGGCGAGGAGAATCCCGATCGGGCCCGGTTCTGCTCCTCCTGTGGCGCACAGCTCGTAACTGAACCCCGGCAGGAGCGCAAGGTTGTCTCGGTTCTCTTCGTCGACCTTGTCGGTTTCACAGGCAGCTCGGACAGGCGGGACCCTGAGGACGTGCGCGACGTCCTGCAGTCGTACCGCCACGCAGCCGAGGCGGCGATCTCGTCCTTCGGCGGAAACATGGAGAAGTTCATCGGCGACGCCGTGATGGCCGTCTTCGGCGCACCGATCTCCCACGGAGACGACGCCGAACGCGCTGTCCGTGCCGGCCTCAATGTGCTCGAATCCGTCAAACAAATCGGCCTCAACGCTCGCGGAGCCGTGAACACCGGCGAGGCCGTGGTCGCAGTCGGCGCGGTGGCCAGCTCCGGTCAGGCCCTCGCGATGGGTGACGTGGTCAACACCGCGTCGCGGCTCCAATCCGCAGCGCCGCCCGGAGGCTTGATCGTCGGCGAAGAGACTTACCTGCTCACCCGCGAGGCGATCCAGTACCGCGAGCACACCGCTGTCGATGCCAAGGGCAAGAGCGAACCCGTCGAGGCATGGCTCGCCGTCGGGGCAATAACAGCCCGCGCTGAAAAGCCGAGGACTCCGCTGGTGGGGCGGGATCGGGAGATGCAGCTCCTCGGATCGATCTGGGATCGCGCGATCACCGATCGCCGTCCGCACCTCGCCACCGTCCTTGGGCCGCCGGGAATCGGGAAGTCGCGACTCCAGCGCGAATTCTCCGAGCACGTGCGGGACAACGACGGCACGATCGCAAAAGGGCGCTGCCTGCCTTATGGCGATCGGACCGCGTACGGCGCCTTCATCCAGATGATGCGCGACACGTGCGGCATCTACGAGAACGACTCGGTGGACGCCGCACGCTCAAAGCTCGCCGCCACCGTCGCGAGGCTGCTGCCGCCGTCGGAGGCGGAGGAGACGACCTTCAATCTCACGGTCCTGCTGGGGTTGAGCGCAGGTGAGCAGTCCATGCAGCGGGGCTTCCTCTTCTTTGCCGCGCGGCGCTTCATCGAATCGCTGGCCCTGTCCAGGCCTCTTCTGCTCGTGCTCGAAGACATGCACTGGGCGGACACCGGCCTGCTCGACCTCGTCGAGTACCTGGCCGCGTACGTCAAGGACTCGCCGCTTGTGATCCTCTGCCTCGCGCGGCCCGAGTTCATCGATCTGCGGCCCGCCTGGGGCAGTGGCATCCACGCCCACACGACCATCGCCCTCGAGCCGCTGTCCAGCGGGGACGCGTCGAAGCTTGCGCGGACGCTCCTCGCTGCGATCGCCGGCCGCAACGATGCCGCCGATCATCTGGCCCAGGCCGGCGAGGGCAACCCGCTGTTCATAGAGGAGCTGGCTTCATCGCTCGGCGACAAGGCGGAGAAAGAATTCCGCCTTCCCACGACCATCCGCGCGGCCATCGCGTCTCGACTCGACGCCCTGCCTCACTCGGCGCGCGACGTCCTGCTCGATGCATCGGTGGTGGGACGGACTTTCTGGCGGGGCGTGCTCCAGCGCATGGGCGATCACGCCGACCTCGACGACGACCTCGCCCTCCTCGAGTCACGCGACTTCATCCGTCGCGTCGCGACCACGCAGGTGCGTGGCGACCTCGAGTACCTGTTCAAGCACATCCTGATCCACGACGTCGCCTACGCCACCCTGCCGCGTTCGATCCGGCGCCAGCGGCACCGGGCCGTGGCCGAGTACATCGAGGGAGCCGTCCAGGACACCGCCGGGCTATCGACGATCCTCGCCCACCACTGGCGCGAGGCCGGCGAAGCGCCGAAGGCCATCGAATACCTGATCCAGGCCGCCGAGCAAGCCCTCAACGCATGGGCGCTGACCGAGGCCGTCTCGCTCTACGACTCGGCGATCGCCCTAGCGACCGATGACCAGGAGCGGTTCCGCATCATGCTCGCGCGCGGCCTGGCCCGTTCCCGGCTGGGCGAGTACCAGGACGCCGTCTCAGACCTCGGCGAGCTGCTGCCCCACGTGGGCGGTCGCGACAGGATCGAGGCGCTCCTCGGCTACGGATGGGCGCTGCAGTGGACAGAGGCGACGGACGAGACCAACGCCGCGGCCGAGGAGGCGCTGCGTCTGGCGGAAGCGGCAGACGACCGGGAGCTGGTCCCCGTGGCCAAGGCATTGGTGAGCCAGAGCCTCGCGATGAGAGGCGGTCCCGGCGACCTCGACAGCGCAGGTGAGATAGGCGAGGAAGCGCTTCGCCTCTGGGTCGCAGGCGCCAGACCGTGGTGGCACGTCAACCACGAGCACATGCTCGGTGAGCAGTACTACTGGACAGGACGGCTCGCGGACGGGCACGCCCTCATGACCTCGGCGTCGAGGTCCGGCAGCGATCCGCAAAGCATCCAGGCCAGGCTTCGCAGCGCCGCGCTGAGGGCGCAGATCCTGTGCTCGCTCGGTCAGTACGAGGAGAGCATCCAGCTCTTCGACGAGACGACGCGGATGGCGGTCGAAGCGGGGCGTCCGATCAGAGTCGTCCGCAACTATTCGACGCAACCGCTGCGCGAGCTCTTCGACCTGGCCGAAGCTCGTCGACGGAGCGAGGAATCGCTCGAAGGACCCGACGAAGCGGAGGGCTTCATGATGCCGCGGGCCAATGCCCGGACGGACGTGATGCAGGCGGCGCTCCTGGCCGGCGATCTCGAGACCGCTGAACAGTTCTGGCGACTGCAGTGGGATGAGTCGACCACCGCGAAAGCGTGGACGCGCTGGTTGGTGCCCTGCCGCCTCGCCGCCGCGCGGGCCCAGATGGAGCTGATGACAGGCCACACCGATCAAGCGCTCGAGTGGGGACGCAAAGCGATCGAGCTGTCCAAGCCGGTGCGGCGGCTGAAGTACGAGATCGTCGGGCGAATGATCGTCGGACGCTCGCTGACGGAATCCGGCAAGCCGGACGAGGCGGTGACAGAGCTCACCCGGGCGCTCGCGCAGGCGGACAGCCTGGGATCGCCGAGCATCCGCTGGGAGGTCCTTGCGGCGCTCGGTCGTGCGCAGTACGCGGCCGGCGACGACAACGCGGCCGAACGCGCCTTCGGCTCGGCGTCGAGCGTGATTCGCGACATCGCGTCCGGCCTCGACCCTCGCCGCGCCGAAAGATTCCTGGGCGCCGAACCGGTGCGAGAAGTCCTCAAAGGGGCGACGAAGGCGCAGCTCTGACCCTCAGACCGCGATCGCCACCTTCGCCCGAGCGTGGCCTTCGTTCATGTACTCGAGGGCCTGGGGAACCTCGTCGAACGAGTACCGGCGGTCGATCATGGGCGTCACCCGGCCGTCCGCCATCAGCTCGGCGAGGAACTCCATCGACTCCTTCGTCAACGACGCGATGAACAGCGTGACGACGCGTTGACTCCCGACGATCGAAGTCACACGGGTGCCGAGCAAGTGACCGATTATGCGGAGGCTGCCGCCAGCTCCGTGCTGGATCGCCGCCGCTCCGGTCCCGACGTACGTCCCGCCCGGCGCCAGCACGCGCCGGCACCGGCCAAACGAGTGACTGCCCGCGATGTCCACCACCAGGTCGTATCGCTCGCCGAGGCCCGTGAAATCCGACTTCGTGTAATCGACCACCACGTCCGCGCCCAGCGAGCGGACCATTTCCATGTTTCGTGTGCTGCACACCGCCGTCACATGCGCACCCAGAGCCCGCGCGATCTGCACCGCGAAAGTTCCGACGCCGCCCGACGCACCGTTGATCAAGACGCACTGCCCGCGCTGCAGCCGGCCATGATCGCGCAACGCCTGCAGGGCCGTGCATCCGGCGACGCCGACGACGCCGGCCTGCTCGAACGTAACGCTCCCCGGCTTCAGAGCGATGCCCTTCGACTGGCGCACGCACATGTAATCCGCGAACGCGCCGCGCGCGCCGCCGAAGACCTCGTCTCCGGGCCGAAACGAGGTGACGGCAGAACCGACCGACTCGACGACGCCCGCGAAATCGGTGCCGAGAACCACCGGCTTGCGCCCGCCCACCAGATAGCCCGCGAGCGTGGTGGGGAAGAGGTCGACCGGGTTGGCGGACGAGGCGTGCACGCGGATGAGCACGCCGTCGTCCGGAACCACGGGCATCGCGATCTCCGACGGCCGGAGCGACCCTGGCGCCGCCGGCCGTTCGATGCGGTAGCCCTTCATCGACGTCAATTCAACCGAAGTCAGCACTGCGCTCATCGCAGGCTGAACGGGGGGTACTGGTCCGTCACCAGGCTGAAGGCGTAGCCGTTCACGCGGTTGCCCCAGCGAATGACGCCGACGACGTATTCAAACAGGGCACGCGGATACGTCCCGGTGAACAGAATCGCGAACCACGCGATGACCACCGCACCGATCGCGCCGATCGTGAGGAAGAACAGCACCACGTAGTGGGGAATTGCGAGCAGCCACTTGACGAGCGGCAGCCAGCGGTTCAGGCGCTGCGCGTCGGGGTAGGCGAAGTCGAGGTGCACGGCCTGCTCCTCATCGGTCGACGGGTAGCGGTCGTCGAGCAAAGCCAGGTACGCCGTGACGCGGTTGGAGAACCGCAGGAGGTTGAGGTTCCAGTCGAACCACCACCGCGGGTACTTCTGGCGGAAGACGAGCATCAAGATCAGCGGCACGAACACCGCGGCGCCACCGATGACGATCGTGTGCATCGCCTCCTTCTTGTCGCCGTCGCCGAAGGTCGAACCCGAAAGCATCGTCAAGATCACGATGATCGGTATCGCCGCAATGAAACGAAACGCTGTCGATAGCCGGCTCAGCGGCCGTTCCGGAAAATCGACGCCGAACTGCACCGGGTAGTTGCTGACCATGTTCACTCTCCTGTCTGAATTGATTTGAGGCTGATCACCTCGTGGCCGCGGAGGGCCTCGAGGAAGGACTGGAAGCTTCCGTAGACGGTGCACCGCAGCACCGAGCCTTCGACCCGCACGTCGCTCACCCCCGACGCGCGTTCGACCTGACGCACCGGCGGTGACCCGACGAACGTGACCTCGACTCGCTGCGGCGAAACCTCGTCTTCCATGCTCCCGAGCCTAGGCACCGTGCTCCGCGCGGAAATCGGTGGAATTACCGAATGTTGGCCGTAGTAACGTCGCTAGACCATGGCGAGGCCCGCCCACCGGCCCGGCAACCTCCCGGTCGAAGCCACGAGCTTCGTCGGGCGCCGCCGCGAGCTGGCCGACCTCCGCAAGAAGCTCGGGGCAGCACGGGTGGTCAGCCTTGTCGGTCCTGGCGGAGTCGGCAAAACCCGCCTGGCGATCAGGGCCGCGGGCGACCTCGGGCGCGGCTTCAAAGATGGCGCCTGGCTCGTCGAGCTTGCGGAGGTCCAGGATCCTGCCCTGGTCGGAAACGCGGTGATGGCGGCGCTCGACCTTCGCGACCAGGCCGCGACCGCCCCGCAGGACCTGATCCTTGCCTTCCTCCACGACAGAGAGCTGCTCCTTGTGCTCGACAACTGCGAGCACCTGCTGCAAGCGGTCGCGAATCTCGCGACCGAGGCCGTCACCCACGCGGCGGGCGTGCGCATCCTCGCCACCAGCCGCGAGCCGCTCGCGATCGTGGCCGAGCACGTCGTGCCCGTCCCGCCGCTGGCGCTTCCCGCTGCCGGCTCCCAGGAACCGAGCGAGGCTGTCACTTTGTTCGTGGAGCGCGCCGAGGCCGCATCCGGAACGTTCGCGCTGACGGCGGCGAACCAGCCGGCGGTCGCCGATCTCTGCCGCCGGCTCGACGGCCTGCCTCTCGCCCTAGAGCTGGCCGCGGTGAGGACTCGCGTCCTGACGGTCGAGGAGATACTCGAGCGCCTCAGCGACCGCTTCGGACTCCTCACCGGCGGTGGTCGGGCGGCGCTACCCCGCCACCAGACCCTCGAGACCGCCATCGACTGGAGCCACGACCTGCTCAGCCAGGACGAGCGCGCGCTGTTCCGCCGTCTGTGCGTTTTCGCGGGCAGGTTCACGATGCTGGACGCCGAGGTCGTGTGTGGCGGCACTCTCGAGGTCATGTCCTCGCTCGTCGACAAGTCGCTCGTCATCAAAGAGGACGCGCGAGGGGTCGCCTGCTACCGGTTGCACGAGACCATGCGCGAGTACGCCCGCAACAAGCTGGAGCAGGCCGGCGAGTCGGCGACGACGATGGAAAGGTGCGTTGATTACTACGTCAAGACGCGCCAGCTCGCAGCGCCACAGGCGCGCTTTCACCTCATCGAGTGGCTCGCCGAGGTGGAGCTCGAGATCGACAACATCCGCGTCGTCCTCCGTCGCTGCCTCGCTGAAGGGGATTCGGTGCGCGGCATCGATCTCGCGACGTCACTTGCCTGGTACTGGATCACCCGCGCGACGACCGAGGGCGTGCGCTGGCTCGACGAGCTCGTCGCGTCGGGACCGGGCAACCCCGAGACGCTCGCCTGGACCTACTTCATCCGTGGCTTTCTGGCAGTGCTGCAGGGCGACTGGGCCGCCGCCCGGCCCGCGCTCGTCAAGGCCGTCGCGGCCGCGAAGGCGGCCGGCCAGCCCATACAGCTGGTCAACTCGCTGGCCATGGCATCGATCGCCGAGGTGCTGGCGGGCGAGCGCGAGGCGGCGAAGACGTTTCTAAGCGAGGCCGAGCTCATGGTGGCGGACATCGACGACATCCCCACCCGCGTCTCGATCCTGCAGGCCCGCTGCCTCCACGGCATCTTCGAGGGGAACGTCGACGGGGTGAAGGAAGACGCGAGGGAGGGCGAGCGCTTGAGCCGCGAGGTCGGCGACCTCTACGCGCAGCACATGATGCTGCTGAACCTCGGCGGCGCCGCACTTTTCGAGGGCGACCTCGCGACGTCGAAGCCGCTGCATGAGCGGGCGCTTCGCATCGCGTACCAGGTCGACGACCGCATCGGTCAGTTCTATCTCATCTCCGCGCTCGGCTACCACGCCGCGATCGCAGGGCGAGCGCGCGTCGCGGCACAGCTTCTGGGCGCCTCGGACACGATCCGCGTCGGCGCCGGCGCCAGCGTCATGACCGTGCTCGCTCCCTACGTGGAGATGGCGGAAGAGACCGCGACGAAATCGCTCGGGCCATCCAAATACCGGACCGAGTTCGAAAAGGGCCGCCGGCTTGGACGCGACGGCGCGGTCAGGCTCGCGCTGGGCGAGCCCGTCACCGCCGCAGCCCAACCCGACCGCCGCGACGGTGCTCTGGCGAAGCGCGAGGATGACGTCGCACGGCTCGTCGCAGAGGGGATGAGCAACAAGCAGATCGCCGCGCGCCTGTTCATCAGCGAGCGCACGGTGGACAGCCACGTGCGCAGCATCCTGAACAAGCTGGGTTTCAACTCCCGCGCCCAGATCGCCGCCTGGATGGCCTCGTCCAACCCCGGATAGTCGAAAGTACCGGGCATGAGCACGCGCATCCGGGTCCTCGCCGTCGCGGTCATCGTGCTCGTCGCCGCCTACTTCGTGATGAGGGCGCTCGCGACAGCGTGCGCCGGCAGCGGCTGCGACGTCTTTATCCCGATCTCGCTGCTGCTGCCGCTTTTGATCTTTGTCGCTTCCGCAGTGACTGCCGTGCTCGCGATCGCGTCGGCGCGAGGACTGGGCGCGTGGTTCGCGGTCTTGATCATCTCCACGGTCCTCGCCGTGCTGGGGCCGATTGTCGCCCTGCTCATCTTCAAAGACAGTCCGGACGCATTTGTTGCGACGGGAACGGTGCTCGAGCTCCAGCTCGCGGTCGCCGCGCTCGCCTACAGCTTCTACGGCCGGCGCGCACACATATAAGGACGCGCGAGCTCAGCGGGGCAGTCTCGCCTTTCTCAGGTCCACGCGGTCGCCGATAAGCGGGATGCCCTCGCGACGCAGCAGCTGCAGTTGGCGCGCGCCCTTCGCCACGCTCCCATCGGCACGGACCACACGATGCCAAGGCAGGCGCTCGGTGGTCGTGGCCAGCACACGGCCGGTCATCCGTGGCGCCAGCGGTTCGATGTCGCCGTAGGTGCGGACGAAGCCTTTGGGGATCGCGCGAATCCGCTTGACGATCCGCGCCTCTCGTGCCTCGGCCGTCATCTTCACCCGCACCCCTGACCGCACCTTGTACGTCTACCACGTCGCGACTACTCTGGGCGGCATGGCGCGACGAGCCGGTCTCGTCCTGGGTGGCGGCGGAATCACCGGCGCCGCGTGGGAGATCGGAATGATCGCCGGGTTGAAAGAGGCCGGCGTCGACCTGACCACCGCCGACCTCGTGATCGGAACCTCGGCCGGCGCGGTCGTGGGCGCCCAGATCCTGAGCGGCGTGCCCATCGAGGAGCTGTACGAAAGGCAGCTGCGGCCGCCGACGGGAGAGATCGCGATTCGTTTCGGCCTCGGCAACCTCGGTCGCTTCGCCGTCCTGATGCTGCTGGCTGGCGGTGGGAGCGGCGTGCGCGGCCGCGTAGGCCGAGCGGCGCTGCGCGCACGGACCATGACCGAGGCGGCTCGCAAGGCGATCATCGCCGGCCGCCTACCCGTGCACGACTGGCCCGAGCGCGACCTTCAGATCACCGCCGTCGACGCCGAGACCGGTGAGCTCATGGTGTTCAAACGGGACAGCGGCGCCGAGCTGGTCGATGCGGTCGCCGCGAGCAGCGCCGTGCCCATGGTCTATCCAACGATCACCATCAACGGGCGCCACTACATCGACGGCGGCGTGCGCTCGATCGCCAATGCCGACCTCGCGACGGGCAGCGACCCGGTGGTGGTGCTCGCACCGCTGCGGGTCGCGCGCCGCAGGCAGCGTGTCGAGGCCCAGCTCCAGTCGCTGGGCCCGGGCGTTAGATCGATCGTGGTCAGCGCCGACGAAACTGCGCGGAACGCGATGGGCCGCCAGGCGCTCGACCCGGCATTGCGCGCGGCGTCGGCTCGTGCCGGAAGAGCGCAGGCACCGCGGGCGGCCGGTGCCGTCGCCGAGGTGTGGGCGCTGTCCCGGCAACAGTAGAGGGGTGCTGCTCGGAGTCGACATCGGGACGAGCGGAGCTCGCTGCGTGGCGGTCGATGGCTCTGGGCGCGTGGTCGCGAGCGCGGTCGCCGAATACCCGCTTCTCTCGCCACGTCCCGGCTGGTCGGAACAGGATCCCGAGAGCTGGTGGGAAGCGGCGCGCGGGGTCATTGGGAGTGTAGGCGGCGATGTCACCGCCATCGGGCTGACCGGCCAGATGCACGGCGCGGTGTTTCTCGATGCGAAGGACGAGGTCATCCGCCCGGCGATTCTCTGGAACGACCAGAGGACTGCCGCCCAGGCCGAGGCCATCACGCACCGAATCGGAATCAAGCGCCTGACCGAGATCGCGGGCAATCCCGCCCTGACCGGCTTCCAGGCGCCGAAGATCCTGTGGATGCGCGACGAGGAGCCGGATAGCTATGCGCGCGTCGCGACCGTGCTGCTGCCCAAGGACTACATCCGCCTCCGCCTCACCGGCGAGAAGGCGACCGACGTCTCCGACGCTTCGGGCACTCTGCTTCTCGACCTGAGGAAGCGCGACTGGTCAGACGAGATCCTCGATGCGTTGGAGATTCCGAGGTCCTGGCTGCCGCCGGTCTACGAGAGTCCTCAGGTCGCGGGCGCCGGTGACAACGCCGCGGCTGCGATCGGCCTAGGGATAATTCGCGAGAGTCTGGCCAGCTGCTCGATCGGGACGAGCGGTGTGCTGTTCGCTCACACGGACGCGCTGTCTTTGGATCCACAGGGCCGCCTGCATGCGTTCTGCCACGCCGTGCCCGGCCGGTATCACCTGATGGGCGTGACTCTGGCGGCGGGCGGCGCGTTGAGGTGGTGGCGCGACCTGATCGGTGAGCCCGACTACGACAATCTCGTCGAGCGCGCCGCGACCGCACCGCCAGGCTCCGAGGGTCTGGTGTTTCTGCCCTACCTGACGGGCGAGCGCAGCCCGCACCTCGACTCGCGCGCGCGAGGCATGTTCTTCGGCCTGACGTCTCGTCACGACCTCAGCCACATGACCCGCGCCGTGATGGAAGGAGTCGCGTTCAGCCTCCGCGACTCGCTGGAGGTGATGGAAGAGCTGGGCGCGTCGCCGCGCGAGATCCGCGCCACCGGTGGCGGAACCCGCAATCGTTTCTGGCGGCAGCTGCTTGCCGATGTGTTCGGACGGCCAATCGTCCGGACCGTCGCCGACGAAGGCCCGGCGTACGGGGCGGCGCTCCTCGCCGGGGTCGCCTCGGGCGCGTTCGCAAGCGTCGAGGAGGCGTGCGCATCGATCGAGATCAGCCCGGACATCTGCGAACCGTATCAACATCGAGCGCACCTTTATGACCAGTACTACGCGGTGTATCGATCTCTCTATCCCGCGACCGCCGACACCATGCATGCGCTTTCCCGGCTCGCCTCAGAATGGGAAACGTGAAGGTCCCCGAGCAGCTCCGCACGCTGTTCGACGAGCCTGCCCTGGGCCACGTTTCCTTCGTCAACGACAAAGATCAGATCGTGACCTTCCCGATGTGGGTCGATTACGAGGACGAGCACATCCTGACCAGCTCTCCGGTCGGATCGCGCAAGGGCCAGGTGTTCCGAAAGCGGCCGCAGGTTGCGGTCTCCATCGTCAGCACGACCAATCCCTGGCTGTGGGTGTCCGCAAGCGGGCGCGTGATCGACATCAATCCGGACGAGAACCTCGAGTTCATCGACCGCATGGCGCGCAAATACACGGGGCGCGAGTATGAGCGCCGCACGCCGCGCGAAATCTTCACCATCGAAATCGACCGCGTGAGCCCCAACGATCGACAGCTCGCAAGGTTTCGTCGCGATTAGTTCGCCTACGCGACGTCGTCTAACGATGCAGGTGACCATTCACTGGAGGTCGAGATGAGACTTGTCGCAACCGAATACCTTTCGCTCGACGGCGTTTTCGAAGAGCCCGGGCACTGGTCTTTCCCTTATTTCGACGACCAGGCGGGGCAGTTCAAATTCGACGAGCTGAACGCCGCCGACGCGCAGCTGCTGGGCCGTCTGACATACGAGGGCTTCGCGAAGGCGTGGCCGGCGATGGAGGGCACGGGCGATTTCGGCGTGAAGATGAACACCATGCCGAAGTACGTGGTGACCTCGACGCTCAAGCAGCTGGAGTGGAGCGGCTCCAGGCGAATCGACGGTGACCTCGAGGAAGAAGTGGGGAAGCTCAAGGCGCAGCCTGGCCGCGACCTGCTTCTCGCCGGCAGCGGCCAGCTCTTCCGCGCGCTGACGCGCGCAGGCCTGATCGACGTCTACCGGTTCATGGTGCACCCGGTAATCCTCGGCAGCGGGAAGCGCCTGTTCACGGATGACACACCGAAGCGGGACCTGAAGCTGATCGACACCAAGACGTTCAGCAAGGGCATCGTCGTCTTGGAGTACGAACGCGGCTAGTCGCGGCCGCGGGCTCGCCGGGCTGCAGCGGAGGACGCAGCTAGAATCGATTTAGTGTCGACTTCATCCGCAACACTTGCGCCCGCGCATGAGTTCGGCGAGCTCGAGCAGTACCGCGGCGAGCTGACGGCTTACTGCTACCGCATGCTCGGTTCGCCGTTCGACGCCGAGGACGCGGTTCAAGACGCCTTCGTCCGCGCGTGGCGAAGCCGGGACAAATTCGAGGGTCGTGCGGCGCTGCGTTCATGGCTGTATCGCATCGCAACCAACGTCTGCCTCGACACCCTCAAAGGCAAAGAGAGGCGCGCGCGGCCGATGGACCTAGGGCCGTCTTGTGAGCCGATCGAGTCCAACCTTCACGTCCCGAACGAGATTGCGTGGCTCGAACCGATCCCGATGCGCCTCATCGCTCCCGACCGCGACCCGGCCGACGTCGCCGTCGCCAATGAGTCGATCCGTCTCGCGTTCGTGGCCGCGCTGCAGCACCTGCCGGCACGCCAGCGCGCGGTGCTGATCCTGCGCGAGGTCCTGGACTGGCAGGCTTCAGAGGTCGCGGAGCTGCTGGAGACGTCGGTGGCCTCGGTGAACAGTGCGCTGCAGAGAGCGCGGGCCACCATGTCGAAGACCAACACCGCGCCGGAGTCGCCGCAGCCGTTGAGCGAAGACGACCAGAAGATGCTCGAGCGCTACGTCTCCGCGTTCGAGCGCTACGACGTCACCGCGCTGACCACCCTGCTGCGCGAGGACGCGCGCCAGTCCATGCCGCCGTACGACATGTGGCTCGCGGGCCGCGACAACGTCCTGGCATGGTGGTTCGGCCCCGGCATCGGGTGCAAGGGATCGCGCGTCATCGCCACCGTGAGCGCCAACGGGATGCCGACGTATGGCCAGTACAAGATCGACCCCAACGGCGGCTTCTCGCCGTGGGCGCTTCAGGTCCTGGACGTGTCAGGCGGACGGATCCGGGAGATCACCTTCTTCCTCGACACGGCGAAGCTGTTCCCGCTGTTCGGGCTGCCCCTGCACCTCGACGCCTAGGCACGCCTCCAGACCGGCCAGCTGAATCACCCGCCTGAGCTCCTCGCTCACGTTGGCCAGGCAGAGCTGGTAGCCGCCGCGCCTCATGCAGAGCCGCAACCGGGCGATGTGATCGACGGCTGCGATGCTTGGATCCAACTGCGCGCAGTTCAGGATGACCATTCCGGCCGTCATTGAAGTTCAGACGGAATAGCCGGCCCGAAATCATCGGTTTGCGACCGATGAGTCTGGAAGGACCTGGTCGTCTGAATGCGCATGAAGAACTCACGCTGGCTTTCCCTGATCGTCCTCTGCACCGGTTTCCTCTTGATCGTGGTGGACATGACGATCGTCAACGTCGCCCTGCCATCGATCCAGAAGGACCTCGGATTCTCGCAGTCGGGCCTCGCGTGGGTCATCAACGCCTACCTGATCGCTTTCGGCGGGCTGCTCCTTCTCGCCGGCCGGCTGGGTGACCTGGTCGGCCGCAAGGGCGTCTTCCTCGCCGGCCTGGCGATCTTCATCGGCGCCTCGCTCCTCTGCGGACTTTCCTTCACGCAGCCGATGCTCATCGCGGCCAGGTTCGTCCAGGGCGTCGGCGGGGCGGCCAGCTCGGCCGTGATCCTGGCCATGATCGTGACTCTGTTCCCCGAGCCGCTCGAGCGCGCCAAGGCGTTCGGCGTCTTCGGGTTCATCGCGTCGGGCGGGGCCGCTGTCGGGCTGCTCGCCGGCGGACTCATCACCGAGGCCGTCAGCTGGCATTGGATCTTCTTCGTCAACCTGCCCATCGGCCTGATCACCGCGGTGTTCGCGATCCGCATGCTCGAGTCGGACCGCGGCATCGGCCTGGGCGAGGGGGCTGACGTGCTCGGCGCTGTGCTCGTGACCTCGGCCCTGATGCTTGCCGTGTACACCATCGTGCAGACCTCGGACCAGGGCCTGGCCTCGACCCGCACGGCCGCCCTGGGCGCCGCCGCGCTCGCGCTGCTCGGCGGATTCATCGTCCGGCAGATGCGGGCACGCAACCCCATCCTGCCGCTGCGCGTGTTCAAGTCCCGCAAGGTGGCGGGCGCGAACGTCGTCCAGGCCCTGATGAACACGGCGTTCATCGGGTTCTTCTTCCTGGGCTCCCTCGACCTCGAGCGTGTGCTGGGCTACGGCCCGATGGCGATCGGCCTCGCTTTCCTGCCCGTCGCACTGGTCATGGGGGTCTTCTCGATCCGTTTCTCGGCCCCGCTGATCGACCGCTTCGGGCCGGGCGCGATGCTCGCCGCGGGCCAGCTGGCGGCTCTCGCCGCGCTGCTCTTGGTCGGGCTCGGACCGATGCACGCCAACTACGCAGTCCACCTCCTGGTCCCGATGGTCCTGTTCGGGCTGGGCGGCGGGCTCGCGTTCCCCTCCCTGACGATGATCGCGATGGCCGACGTCGCCCCCGCCGAGGCGGGGCTGGCCTCGGGGCTTCTCAACACGACCGGCCAGGTCGGCGGTGCGTTCGGCCTGGCGGTGCTGGCCACGGTCGCCGGGTCGCGGACAGCCGACATGGTCCGCTCCGGCATCGATGGCGCCACCGCCCTTGGAGCCGGATATCACCTGGCCTGGCTGGTGGGAGCCGGCGTGGTCGCCGTGACCCTGGGGATCGCGACCCTGGCCCTGCGCAGCCGTCCAGCCGCCCAGGTCGAGCTCGAATCCCCCTGCATCGGATGCGAAGCTGCCGCATAAGCGACTGAAAACGGCCCGGCCGCCCTTACCCTAATGGGCAGTCCGAGGTTAAAAGGTTTGGCGGAACAGGCGAGCGCCGGGGACGACGTCTACTTCACGGTGCCGGGGATTGCGACCGTCCGGTGGGACGGACCGCATTCCACGGTATTCGTCCAGTGGGACGGCTGGGCGAACGCCGGTGAGTTCAAGTCGCTGCTCGACGCCGAGGTCAAAGCGCTCCGGGACCACCGGGGCAACCGGCTGCTGGCCGACTGCCGGCGGCAGCGGGTCCTCAACCTGGCCGACCAGGAGCGCGCCAACCGCGAATGGCTGCCGGAGGTCCTCGCCGCCGGGCTCGAGCGTTTCGCCATAGTCCTGCCCGAAAGCGAAACGGCCGCCGGCCACCTGCGCGAGCGGTTGAGCAGCGTCACGGAGATGGAGATCGCGTATTTCGCCTCGGTCGAGGAGGCCAGGGACTGGCTGGGGCGGTAGCCCTTTTCGACCTCAACGTCGAGAAGATCCTCGACCACTGGGGCGTGCCGGAGGCGATCCGCGAGGTCATTGCGAACGCGCTCGACGAGCAAGCGCTGACCGGCACCGCCGAGCCGCGGATAGTCAAGCGGCGCGACGGCTGGCACATCACCGACTACGGCCGCGGTCTGCGCTATCAGCACCTGACCCAGAACGAAAGCCCGGAGAAACGCCGCAAGGCAAACCTGGTCGTCGGCAAGTTTGGGGTCGGCCTGAAGGATGCGCTCGCCACCTTCCACCGGCGTGGCATCGAGGTCGCGATCCGCAGCCCCTACGGCGACATCACCCTGCGGCGCGCCGCCAAGAAAGACTTCGCCGACGTCAAGACGCTGCACGCAGCGATCAGCAGGGCCTCCGATCCGAAGAGGCGCGGAACCGACTTCGCGCTCCAAGGACTCGCCGACGCGGACATGGCCGCCGCGCGCGATTACTTCCTGCGTTTCGCCGGTGATGAGGAGCTGGAGAGGACCCCTCTCGGCAGCATCTTGAAACGGCCGGACGAGGACCCGGCGCGCATCTACGTCAAGGGCGTTCGCGTCGCGCTGGAGGAGCAGTTTCTCTTTTCCTACAACATCACGTCGACCACCGCGCAGCTGCAGCGCGCGCTGAACCGCGAGCGCACCAACGTCGGCCGCACCGCGTATCAGGACCGCGTGAAGGCGATCTTGTTGAAGGCGAAGTCCGGCGGTGTCGCCGAAGAGCTGGTCAAGGACCTGACGCGCATCCCGCTCGGCACCAATCACGACGAGGTGACGTGGCTCGACGTGCAGGAGCAAGCGGTGCGAATCCTCGCCGCCAGAGGGAAGACGGTTTTCGTGAGCGCGCAGCAGATGTTCACCATGGGATCGACCGTCCAGGAAGCCCGCGGCGATGGCTACAAGGTGATAGTCATCCCCGACCGGCTGCTCGCGCGAGTGCCCAAGCTGCGCGACATCAACGGCAACCCGATCCTCGACATCAGCGGGTTCATCCAGGCGTGGAACGCGTCCTTTTCATATGAGTTCCTGGACCCCGCGACTCTGAACAAAAGCGAGCGCGTGAGCTGGGAGATCCTGCCCCAGCTGGTGCGCCTCGCCGGCGACCACGCCAGGCGCGTCAAGGAGGTGCGCATCTCCAACACCATGCGCCTGGACGAAGGGGCGTACGAGACCGAGGGGGTGTGGGACTCGCCGACCATCGTGATCAAGCGGTCGGTGCTCGACTCGCCGCGGCACTTCGCGCGCGTGGTGCTCCACGAGATCGCACATGCGAGCTCGGGCGCGAACCACGGCAGCCTCGCGTTCATGGCCGCGATCGACGACCTGGCGGGCCTGGCGGCAGTGGAAGCGCTCACGTCTTCTGCGAAACCCGCGAGCGCCGGCACTCACGCCTAACCGCGACCGGTAAAACCCGCGAGCGCCGGCGGTCGCGGAGCTGGATCGTTAGGGGTTGCGGGATTCCAGCTCGGCCCGCCGCCTGCTCCAGAAGTCCAGCCTGTGCCGAAACCTCTCCACCTGCGACGCCAGAAGGGGCAGGTTGGTCTGCTCCGCCTCCTTCTGCGCCTCGTCGGGCATGGTCGGGATCATCCCCGCCAGCACGTCGAGCAGATCCTGCTGGAGCTTCACCAGGTGACCGTAAACCGATACCCAGCGTCGGGCTTCCTCGAGCGAGTCCGATTCAGGGTTCTCACCCAGGAGCGGTCGATCGAGGTCGGCGCCTTCCCAAACAGCCCCAGCAGCCCCCTTCCTGGAGGCCATGAGCCCATCTTGTGCTCGCGGAGCCCGAAAGTCACGCCTTATCTCTTTCTCGGCGCTCATCAGGGTGGCCTGTATTACCAAACGCGATCCTGTCCCGGACCACTGGAGCCCGGCCAAGGAGCCGGGAACGCTGCACGGCGTCCTCGCCAAACCGGTCGCGCAGCGCGTCGACCGCCGCCTCCAGGCGCATCTTGCGCGGCGGCCCAAGAGGCGAAAAGAGGTCGAGCTGGCCCGCGTCGTCGTCGACCAGGTCGGAGAGGCCCACGCCCAGCGTCCCCACCGTGAGCCGCGGATCTCGCGCCGCCAGCAGCTTCAGCGCGGCCTGGTAGATCTCGTCGCCGGTCGATATCGGCGCAGGCTGCTTCGCCTGCCGCGAGAATCCTCCGGGATCAGGTCGGTAGACGACGCCCACCGAGACGACCCGGCCCCGACGTCCCGCCGCGCGCAGCCGCCGGCCCACCATGTCCGACAGCCGCATCAGCAGCTCCTCGAGGTCCCGCTGCGACGCGGTCGCCCGCGCCAGCACATGCGAATGGCTGTAGCTCTTGCGCACTGCGCTCTCGAAGCCTCCAACCTCGAAACCGCGCAGCCGCAAGCTCCAGCCCCGCGCCACTTCTGCGTGCATCCCCGCGAGCCGCAGACGCGCGGGAGTCGCGAGCAGAAACTGCAGAGGATTCGTGATGCCACCGCGCGCAAGGCGCCGCGCCGAGGCCTCGGCGATCCCGGAAAGGTCGGTCAATCGGAGCCGCTCGAAAACAGACACGAGGTTCGTGTGGTCGATCTGTTCCAGCCCATCGCGTTTGTTGAGGTTGGACGCCTGTTTCGCCATCCAGATCGAGGTCGAGACGCCAACCGACGCGGTGACGCATTCGCCAATCTCGAGGCGCATCGCTTGCTTGATAGCGCGAGCCACACCCTGAGGCCCCAGCTTGCGGAGGTTCGGTGTGCCCGCGAGGTTGAGCGACGCCTCGTCGATCGACATGCGCAGCACATCGGGAGTGTGCCGCAGCATTATCTCGATGAGCTTGTCCGACGCCTCGCGGTAGAGCGGAGGGTTGGGCTCGCGCACGACGAGCGCCGGAAACAGAGCCTTGGCCTCGAAGACCTTCATCCCGGTTTTGATGCCGAGGTCGCGCGCCTCGCGCGATGAGGAGACGATTGTCGCGGCGTCCGTGGCGTAGGCCGCGATCGCCAGCACGCGACCGCGCAGCGACGGGTCGTGCTGCTGCTCGATCGAGGCGAAGGCGCAGTTCAGGTCGACGACCAGCGTCGCGGGGTCGGCGGTGTTGAGGCCCAGCTCGGCGACGTCGGGGCTCACGAACCAATGTTCGCACCGCGCGGCCGAAGCGGCAAGGGGCTAAACCGGCGCCGGCACCTCCGCCGAAGCCACGAACTCGAAGAAGAGCTTGCTCCAGCGATCGGCCGCGTCCACGACCGGCCCGTGACCCGAGCCGTCGAACATCTCCGTCCGCACCCGGCCGCCCCGCCTTCCGTACCCGGAGAGCACGTTGCGGATCTGCGTGACCATCGGCTGGGGCGGGAACGCCTCTTCGCCCGGCCAGCTAGGTACGAACCCCATCTTGCCCAGCGTGCCCATCTCCCACGCCGAGCCGTCGGCCACCACGATGTCCGCGGTTCCGTGTGTCCAGAGCACCGGAGGCTTGGGCTCGAAATCCACGATGTCGGCCCAGTTGCAGTATTTGGGTGACAGGGCGTTGAGGATCCCGCGCGTGCCCGGCGCCATCCCCGGCCAGTTGTCCGAGGGGACGGAGTCGCCCGGGTAGCCGTCGTCGCCGGTGACGGACTTGTTGATCTCATCGACCAGCATGTCCTCGTGCTCTTTCGGGAAGCGAAATGAGGGAGCCCAGTACGAGGTGTTCATCACGTTGCGCGGCGAGAGCGGTGAGTCGGCCGACGTGTCGTGGTCCGCGATCAGCTTCATGAAGTCGAGGTTGCCAGTGCCGCCGCCCGAGCCCGCATAGTCGGCGAAGCATGGCGTGCCGTCTAGCCGCACGCCACCGAATCCGTAGGGCGAAACGGGATCGATGAACGTCAAAGACGCCACTGGGTGCTCGCGGGCGTAGTCGACGATGGCGGCGCCGCCGGTCGACCATCCAACCAGGTGCACGGGACGAGTGACGCCGAGCGCCTGGACTAGCGAATACGTGTCGTCAGCCCAATCCCGAAGCCCGCGTGTGGCGTCGATCGGAACCTGCTCGGTGTCCCCGAACCCGCGCATGTCCGGTGCGATCAGACGATGAGTTTGGGGCGCGACCGGCATTAGGTGCTCGTAAAAGCGCCCGGTGGAAAGGTTGCCGTGGATCAGCACAATGGGCACGCCGTCGGACGGACCCGACTCGATGTACCGCATCCGAAGCCTTGACGTCTGAACCGTGTGCCCGCTCACGCCAGTCGGTAGATCCATTCGATTCGCCTCCTCACGTCAGGTGGTGATGAGTGGAAGCGTACGTCTCTAAGTGAATGGTGCCGGTGCTCGGGATCGGCGCATGATTGACTGAGATTTGCCGAGTATTGAGGACCGGCGCTTCCGTCCGCTAAAGACTCAACCCGCCTTCGACATCGTTGCGATCGCGGCGTCCGCGGGCGGGGTCGTAGCCCTCCTCCAGATCGTCACCGAGCTCCCGGCTGATTTCCCCGCGACGATCCTCGTCGTCCAGCACCTGGACCCCCGCCATCGCAGCCTGATGCCCCAGATTTTCGGCCGGCGTTCCAGCCTTCCGGTCGATGCCGCGGTCGAAGGCATGGAGGTCGAACGCGGTCACGTCTACCTCGCGCCTCCGGACCGGCACATGCTGATCAACCGCGACGGCACCATCAGTCTCACCCAGACCGAGCTGGTCAATTTCGTGCGGCCCTCCGCCGACCTGATGTTCGAATCGGTGGCGGCGGCCTACGGCGAGCGAGCTATCGCCGTCGTGCTCACCGGGGCCGGCAAGGATGGATCGATGGGCGTCACCGCGATCAAGAAGCGAGGCGGCACAGTGATCGTGCAGGACGAGACGACGTCCGAGTTCTTCGGAATGCCATCGGCAGCGATCCGCACCGGTACCGTCGACTTCGTGCTCTCGCTGGACGAGATTCCGTCGGCCCTGGTGACGCTCGTCGGCGGCGAGGTGCCCGATTGACCCTGGAGGCCGGCGTCGACTTCGAGAACCTGATCGAGTACATGCGGGAAAGCCGCGGCGTGGACTTCACCGGCTACAAGCGCACCACGCTCGTCCGCCGTGTCGCCAAGCGCTGCCAGGAGCTCAGGATCGACAACTTCGCCTCCTACCTCGACTATCTTCAGGTCCACTCGGACGAGTTCCCGATCTTGTTCGACAGGATCCTCATCAACGTCACCGAGTTCTTCCGCGACCAGCCCGCGTGGGACGACCTGGCGCAAAACATCGTTCCGAAGATCATCGCCAAGCCGGGTTTGATCCGGATCTGGAGCACCGGCACGGCCTCAGGCGAAGAGGCCTACTCGGTGGCAATGACGTTCTGCGAGCTGATGGGCCCTGAGCTGTTCCTCCGCCGGATCAAGATCTACGCGACCGACATCGACGAAGACGCGCTCGGCAAGGCCAGGACCGGCTACTTCCCCAAAGACCTGGAGACGCTGGACGACGGACTCAAGACCAAGTACTTCGAGCCCCAGGGATCGCGTTTCGTATTCCGCTCGTCGCTCCGCCGCGCGCTCATCTTCGGCCGTCACGACCTCATGCAGGACGCCCCGATCTCACGGCTCGACCTCCTCCTCTGTCGCAACACCCTCATGTACTTCACCGCGGAGGCGCAGGGCAGGATCCTGGCGCGCTTCCATTACGCGCTGAACGAGGACGGCTTTCTCTTCCTCGGCCGCGCCGAGATGCTCCTCACGCATGGATCCATGTTCACGCCGGTCGACCTGAAGCAGCGGATCTTCACGAAGGTGGCGCGGCTGCAGCTTCGCGACCGCCTCCTGCTTCTTGCCCAAGCCGGCAGCGTCGAGGCGACCAACCACATGGCGCGCCAGGTGCGCGTGCGCGAGCTGGCGACGGAGGGCGTGCCCTACGCCCAGCTGGTGATCGATGCACAGGGCTCGCTCGTTGCAGCGAACCACAGCGCGCGCCGCCTGTTCGACCTGGCGCCCGCCGACGTCGGCCGGCCGCTCAAGGACCTCGACCTCTCGTACAAACCGATCGACCTGCGCACGCCCATCGACGCTGTCTACCGGGAGAGGCGCCCCATCACGACAGCGGGCGTCGAGTTTCCGATGCCGGACGGCCTTACGAGGCTCTTCGACGTTTACGTCGCTCCGCTGATGGACGACGACGGGACGATTGCTGGAGCCAGCGTCAGCTTCGTGGACGTCACGCATCTCACCCAGCTGCGCCTGGAGCTCGAGCGCTCCAAGCAAGACGTTGAGACCGCCTACGAGGAGCTCCAGTCGAGCAACGAGGAGCTGGAGACGACCAACGAGGAGCTCCAATCGACGGTCGAAGAGCTCGAGACGACGAATGAGGAGCTGCAGTCGAGCAACGAAGAGCTCGAAACCATGAACGAGGAGCTGGAGTCCACCAACGCCGAGCTGCAGACGATCAACACCGACCTGCGTCTGCGCACCGACGAGGTGAACAAGCTCAATACGTTCCTGCAGGCGATCACCGGTAACATCGAGCTCGGCGCGGTCGTGCTCGACAGCGAGCTTCGAGTGCAGGTCTGGAACGAGCGGGCGGCAGACCTGTGGGGGCTGCGTTCCGACGAGGTGGTCGGCCGGCCGTTCTTCGACCTCGACATCGGCTTGCGCGTCAAGGATCTTCGCGGCATGGTACGGGCGGTCCAGGGCGGAAAGAAGGTGCAGGACGAGGCGACCGTCGACGCGGTCAGCCGGCGGGGCAGGGCCATCCAGGTCCGCGTGATCGCCTACACGCTGTCCGACGGCCAGCGCTCGACGGGCGTGGTCCTGGTGATGGAGGAGATGAAGGCTCCCGAGGAAACGACCCAGACCGCCTAGGCGGTCCGGTCTCTAGGCGACCGCCGCCGCCATCGACTTCCGGAGCGATTCGGTCCAGTCCTCGACCAGGTGCTCCATCGTCTCGATGTCCGTGGAAACCTGGTAGCGCTCCTTGGGCGCAAGCAGGAGGTTTGCCTCCCGCATCTTCTTGACGATCACGTTGCCCTTCTCGATCAAGCGGCTGTACGCGATCACCCAGTAGTCGATGTCCTGGGTCGAGCCCCACGCCAGGATCGCGCGGCGGTACCGGTCCTGCGCCGCACTTGTCTGGATCCGAAGCTCCTCGATCCGGGACCTCACGAGTGTGGTGTTCGAGGTCCGGAGGCTCTTCTCGGTGGCGTCAAGCATCAGCCGCTTCGACTGCAGGACAAGCAAGCGTGACGTGATGATCGATTCCCTCGGAATGTGCGCCCACGCGGCGGATTGCCTGTTACTCACCGCCCTTTCCTGCCACGGCGTTGATGCCGTATCCGCGGTTGCGCTCCACGGTGATCGCGTCACCGAGCCCCACCTCGAGCATTCGGGTCCGCAGCCGCATGATGTAGGTCCGCACCTGCGCGTCGGAGAGTCGGGAATTCTGCCAGGCCAGGGTCGCGAGCTGCTTGCTGGTGAACGGCCTTCGAGGGTGGCGCAGCAGGAAATCGAGAAGGTCGGCTTCGCGACGCGTCAGGCGCAACGACTTGCCGGCGTAGGTCAGCGTGTTGCTCTTGCGGTCGATGACCACGCCCGCCAGCTCGGCGTGACGGTCCCGCCAGGCGGCGAGCCGGTGCTCGATCCAGAGCAGGTTTCCCTTCAGGCCCGCCGCGTCCGGATTTCCATCTGCGCGGGAGATCACCGAACGGAGAACGATCGCCATCTCCTCGTAAATCGCGATCCACCCGGCGACCTCCGGCAGCGCGGATGTGTTCAGATCCTCGCCCGGGAGTTCGCTCAGCTGGCGCTCTAGCTCCGTGACGACGCCCCCATGGGTTGACGGTACACCCGCCGCCGACTTTAAGCCAGCGAATTTTGGCCCCGAATTTTGCGCTCCCGGGCCTATCGTGGGCGCCGTTCTATGGCTGCAGCGGGCAGCAGGTTCGCTTCAGATCACCGGGGGGCAACCACAGGGCAAGGGGCCAAAGCCCGGAGGGAGGGCATGGCCCCTTTGCCATCTCTGGGCGCGATGCGTGTCCTGGCCGGCCGCTCACCGATCCGCGTGATCATCGTCGAGAACCACCAGCTCGTCTCCGAGAGCCTTGGTCTGCTCCTCGACGCGGAGAACGACATGCAGGTCGTGGGCAAGGCGACTTCGGTGGCCGGGGCCTCGCAGCTCCCCGGTCGGCTGGCGCCTGACATCGTGGTGATGGACTTCCATCTGGACGACGGCACCGGGCACGACGCGGCGATCGCCATGCGACAGAGCTTCCCCAACGCGCGGTTTGTCTTCTTGAGCCGTGACGACGGCGACGATGCCCGCCTCGCCGCCGTCGAAGCGGGCGCGAGCGCCTACCTGCACAAGTCAACGCCGGTGGCCGAGGTCATCGGCGCCATCCGCGCCGTCGCCCGAGGCGCGAGCCTGATCTCGCCCGCGATGGTCGCGCGGCTCGTCAGCCGCGGCCGCGAGCGGGAAAGCCTGCGCGGGAGCCTGAGCCAGCGCGAGCTCGAGGTGTTGCAGCTGATGGCCGATGGCATCGCCACCAGGGAGATCGCGCGAAGGCTGGGCATCAGCTATTCGACGGTCCGCAGCCACGTGCGGTCCATCAGCAACAAGCTCGGCGCGCGGTCGATGGTGAACGCCGTGGTCGCCGCACGCGAGCTGGACCTCGTCGTTTAGAGCGCCGTAACCCCGACTTCGACCCTGCGCGTCCGCGGTCCGTCCCAATCGCAGAGGAACACCGCCTGCCACGTGCCCAGCGCGAGCCGGCCGCCCCGCACCGGAGCCGTGCAAGACGGCCCGACCAGCACCGTCTTGATGTGGGAGTCGGAGTTGCCCTCCGCGTGCTCGAACGCCGCCTCCCTGGGCACGAGCTCACCGAGGTGTGACTCGATGTCGGCGGCCACAGCCGGGTCCGCGCCCTCGTTGATCGTTACGCCCGCGGTCGTGTGCGGCACGAACACGTGGCAAACCCCTTCCTTGACTCCCGACCTCTCCACCGCCTCGGCCACGCGCTCCGTGATGTCCACCATCTGCGCCCGGCGCCCCGTCGTGACCTCGAAGGTGACCCAGCTCACCTGCGCATCATCTTCCAGCAGCGCTCCGGGGCATCACGACAGCCCCTGCATGAGCAAGCAGAAACCCGGCGCACCCTGGCGCCGCGAACGAAATATTCGGGGCCGATCAGGGTTTCAAAAGCCCCGGTACGCGGTAACTAAGACCTGCATGCAACTCCAGACCTCCGATTCACCGTGGCTTGACGAAGCCGATGACAGCTCTCCTCAGATAGCGGACGTCCTGTCCGACCTCGAGGAGGAGCGCCCGCACACCCCAGCCGAGCCTGCCCAGGCCGACCCCGACGACGCCCTCGGCGCCTACCTTCGCGAGATCGGCCGGGGCACCCTTCTGACCAAGGAGCAGGAGATCGAGCTGGCCAAGCAGATCGAAGCCGGCTCGGAGGCCGCCCGGCAGAGGATGACCGAGGCCAACCTGCGCCTGGTGGTCTCGATCGCCAAGAAGTACCAGGGTCGCGGGATGCCGCTGCTGGACCTGATCCAGGAGGGCAACGTGGGCCTGATGCGCGCCGTGGCCAAGTTCGACCACCGGCGCGGCTTCAAGTTCTCGACCTACGCCACGTGGTGGATCCGCCAGGCCGTGCTGCGCGCGATCGGCGACCAGGCGCGCACGATCCGGCTTCCGATCCACATCGGCGACCAGACGAACAAGCTCATCCGCGTCACCAACCACCTCCGCGACTCGCTTGGGCGCCAGCCTTCCGACGATGAGATCGGGGAGGAGCTCGGGCTCACGGCGCTGGAGGTCGAGGCTCTGCGCCAGACCGCCCGGGACACGGTTTCGTTGGAGACGCCGATCGGCGAGGAGGGTGACACCGAGCTCGGACATCTGATCGAGGACGTCCAGGCGGAATCGCCGGCGACGGCAGCACTCGAGGCGGACATGAAGGACCAGGTCGACGAGGTGCTGCGAACGCTCGACGGCCGGATGCGGCGGGTGATCCAGCTGCGATTCGGCCTGACGGACGGGCATCAGCGCCCGCTCGACGAGGTCGCGCGCCGGCTGGGGACGAGCCGGGAGACGGTGCGCCAGCTCGAGCGCCAGGCGCTCGACCGCCTGCGCCGCACCGGCCGCGCCGAGGCCCTCCGCCCCTACTCGCAGAACTAAGCTCTGGCCCAGTGGCCCTGGGCTCGTACCTCGCGTTTCTGGGAGTCTCGCTGGTGGTCATCTGCACGCCGGGGCAAGACACGGTGCTGACGATTCGCAACACCCTGCTCGGCGGCCGCTCCACAGGCGCGGCCACCGCCGCAGGCGTCGCGGCGGGGCAGGCCGTCTGGACGATCGCGACCAGCGCGGGCCTGGCCGTCGTGCTCATGGCGTCCGCGCCGCTCTTCCTGGCCATCCGGCTTGCCGGCGCCGCTTACCTGGTCTACCTCGGGATCAGAGCCATCCTCCTCCCCGCGAAGTGGGAAGGTCGCGGCGATGCGACGGGAGGGGCAAAGCCTTCACACGCATTCCTGCAGGGATTCCTCAGCAACCTCTCCAACGCCAAGATGGTCGCGTTCTTCATCGGCCTTCTCCCGCCGTTCGCGGGTCCGCATCCGAGCCTGGCCCTGCTGCTCGCGCTCGGCCTGAACTTCTGTCTGCTGACGCTCGCCTGGCTGGGCGCGTACGCGTTCGCGGTCGAGCGTTTGAGCGGCTTGTTTCGCCGCAGCGCGATGCGCCGAGCGCTCGACCTCGTGCTGGGGTCGGTGCTGGTCGCGCTGGGAGTGCGCGTGGGGCGCGAAGCCCTCGCGTCTTCTTGATTGTGCGGACTTAGACTTAGCGCGAAATTTCTCGACGGTTTCAGCAGGAGGTAGGGGGATGCCAAGGGCCAAGCAGCTGACACTGACGGTTCCCGACAGGCCGGGGATGCTCGGGGACATCGCCTCGGCGCTCGGCGCGAAGAAGGTCAACATCAAGGGCATCTGCGCCGCCACGACGGGCGGCGGCGGGATGATCTGGTTGGTCGTCGACAAGAACGCCGCCGCCAAGAAGGTGTTCGCTTCGAATGGCTGGAAGGCGAGCGAAGACGAGGTTCTGGCCGTCGACCTCTCGAACGCGCCCGGGTCCCTCGGGCGCTTCGCCACCAAGCTGGGGAAGGCGGGGATCAACATCAGCTTCGTGTACGCGGGGCCGGGACCCGCTCGCAAGGTGACCGGCTACTTCGGCGTCTCGGACCTCAAGGCGGCGCTGAAAGTCCGACCCTAGTCGAGGCCGCGCTCTAGCCGCCCGAAAGCCCGGCGGATCTGCGTCCTGGCGTCGTCGGCCAGCGCGTCGCCACGCGCCCCGGCCTGGACACGCCGCCGGACGTGGTCGACGACAGCGCGGTGCGCGCCCATAAGGGCGGTCGCGACGGCGACCGCCTCGACGTCCGGCTCGGGCCCGTCCATGAGCTCGGCCAGCTCACGCGTGTAACGGTCGACGATCTGGCGCTCACGAGCGGCGAGCGAGGGGCTCGCGGCGAAGGTCTCATTGGCCTTCTTGATCGCGACGAACCTTTCTTTCGACCGGAGCCCCTCGACGCTGTCGAGCAGCCTGCGCCGAATCGCTCGGAGCGCTGACTCGCCGGGCTTGCGTTGGCGCACGGCCTCGAGCAGCTCCTCCTCGAAGAAGTGCATACCGCCGTAGAAGAGATCTTCTTTGGTGGGGAAGTAGTTGAAGACTGTTACCTCGGAGACGTTGGCCTCACGCGCCACTTCAGCGACCGTGATGCGATCGAAGCCCCGCTCGGCGAATAACCGCCGGGCGGCCTCGTAGATCGCCTGCCGCGTCTGCTGCTTCTTGAGCTGTCGCAGGCCTACCTGGGTTGCCACACGTCCAGTGTACCGGAATAGATTAGGCTGCTATATTATTTAAGTCACTAAAGAAATACAGCGGCATTAAGGAGGCTGGACATGAATCTCTATTCGTTCGCGCTGTTCGCGCACATCGTCGGGGCGATTCTCGTGTTTGTGCTCCTGACGATCGAGGGTCTCGGCCTGCGCATCGGCTTCAATTACGCGCAGCTCAACCGCGTGCTGGGTCCGGTCTCGGCCCTGCTCATCCTCGTCCCAGGGCTGTACATGATGTCGGCCGAATGGGGGTGGGCCGGATGGATCGTCACCGGCATCGCGTCCTACGCGCTGATCGCCGGCGCAGGGGCGTACACCGGGATCAGCGTCATGCGCGGACGCATGAACCGGAGCACGGCGGTGGTGTCGTGGCTCGCCCGAATCGGAATGACGCTGGGGGTCGCGTTCGTGATGACGGTGAAGCCGTCGCTGGTCCTGTCGGTCGTCTCGGTGCTCGTCGGCGTCGCGCTGGGGGCGGTGGTCGGCTCGTTGACGCGCCGGGAGGTGGCGGCGCAGGCGTGAATTCAGAAGGCGCGGGCCGCGCGTCCGGGTCGGGCTCCGCCCGCAGCGCCGCAACTGCGCTCGAGATCACCCCACGACAGGACTCGCGCCGTTGGGTGGCGCTCGCCTTCATCGCCGTCGCGCAGCTGATGATCGCGCTCGACGCCACCATCGTCAGCATCGCTTTGCCTTCGGCCCAGCGGGCGCTCGGCGCGTCCGACGCCGACAGGCAGTGGGTGGTCACCGCCTACACGCTCGCGTTCGGTGGGCTGCTCTTGCTCGGCGGCCGGGTCGCGGATCTCCTCGGCCGCAAGCGGGCGTTCGTGGTCGGGCTCGGCGGATTCGCCCTGGCGTCCATCGCGGGAGGTTCCGCCCCCACCTTCGCGGTCCTGGTCGCGTCGCGCGCCGTGCAGGGCGCCTTCGCGGCTCTGCTCGCGCCGACCGCGCTTTCGCTGCTCGCCGTCACGTTCACCGAGCCGAAGGAAAGGGCCACAGCGTTCGCCGTTTACGGCTCGATCGCCGGCAGCGGCGCGGCGATCGGGATGCTGCTCGGTGGCGTGCTGACGCAGTACTTCAGCTGGCGCTGGTGCCTGTACGTCAACCTTCCGATCGCGCTCGCGGCGGGAGTAGGCGGCTGGTTGTACGTGCCAGGCTCGACCGCGAGGGCCCGCGGATCGCTGGACCTTCCCGGCGCGGCGTTGGCCGGGGCCGGGCTGGTGGCGATCGTCTACGCGTCGTCATCGCAGCTGGCCCTCCTCTTCGCTGTGGGCGTCGCGCTGCTCGGACTGTTCGCACTGCGCGAATCCCGCATCGCCGCGCCTCTCCTGCCGCTGCGAATCGTTGCCGACCGAGTGCGCACAGGCGCCTATCTCTCGGTGGGCCTGGCGCTGGCGGGCATGTTCGGCGCCTACCTGTTCCTCACTTACTACCTCCAGGTGGTGCTCCACTACACGCCGCTGCAGGCGGGTGTCGCATTCCTACCGATCACCGTGGCGTCGCAGTTCGGGTCGTGGCTGATTGCACGGCGGCTGATGCCGCGGGTGCCGCCGCGCGCCCTGATGGTCCCCGGCGCCTTGGTGGCTGCGGCCGGCCTTGCGCTGCTCACCCAGTTACACGTCGACGGCGGCTACCTGACGGTCGTGCTGCCGGCCGAGCTCCTGCTCGGCGCCGGGCTTTCGACCTTGATGGTGCCGGCGTTCAGCACGGCGACCCGGGGGGTCGAACCGCGCCAGGCGGGCGTGGCCTCGGCGGTGGTGAATGCGACGCAGCAGCTGGGGGCGTCGCTGGGAACGGCGGTCCTCAACTCGATCGCGGTCGCTGCAACCGCCGCATTCGCAGGTCCACGGCCGGTCGCGATCGTCCACGGTTTCGCCCAGGCGACCGCGGTGGGCGCGGGGATCATGGTCCTGGCGGCGCTGGTCGCCGGACTGCTGATCAACGCCCCCAGGCCTGGCCAGCCCGGATAGTCCGGACTATCCGGGGTCCCGCCCGGCAAAAAACCCTGATAAGCCGGACGAACCGCTTGACAGACAGCCGCCGCCGGCGGTATTCTACCTATCAGTTAATTAACTAGATGGAAAACTATGGCGGCTGATCACCTGAGCGTCACGTTTGCAGCCCTCGCCGACCCCACCCGGCGAGCGATCCTGGCGCGTCTTGCCCAGGGCGAGGCCTCGGTCACGGAGCTGGCCAAACCGTTCGACCTGAGCCTGCCCGGTGTGTCCAAACACTTGAAAGTGCTGCAGCGCGCGGGCCTGATCACGCAGAGCCGGAACGCCCAGTGGCGTCCGTGCCGGCTCGAGCCGGCTCGCCTCAAAGAAGCCTCGGAGTGGGTGGGGGAGTACCGCGGGTTCTGGGACGAGAGCTTCCAGCGCCTCGACGAAGTCCTAAAGGATTTGATTCAGAAGGAGAAACAAGACGATGAAGGAAGAGAAGACCGTGCCGAAAACTGAGTACACGATCGAGCCGGGCAAGCAGGACATCATCTCGACGGTCGTCCTCGACGCGCCGCGCGAGCTGGTGTTCAAGGCCTACACGGACCCGAAGCTGTTCGCGCAGTGGTGGGGCCCGCGCCGGTACGAGAACAGGATGGAGAAGTTCGACATTCGGCGCGGCGGCGAGTGGCGCGTGGTGCAGCGCGGAGCCGATGGCAGCGAGTACCCATTCCGCGGCGTCACACACGACGTGACACCGGGCGAGCGCATCTGCCAGACGTTCGAATACGAGCCGATGGCGGGCCACGTGGCGCTGCAGACGGCGACGTTCGAAGATCTCGGGAACAAGACGCGCATCACGGCGCAGATCGTGTTCCAGTCGGTCATGGACCGCGACGGAATGGTCGCATCGGGCATGAAGTCCGGCGCGGACGAGTCGATGGAGCGGCTCCAGGAGCTGCTCGACACGCTCAAATCGGGAAAGTGACCAGAGGTCTGGAACAGATTCGAACACTCGGAGGGGCGCGGCCACACCAAGGTCGCGCCCTCCACTGGGAGTCTTCAAAAGATGGCATCAACAAAGTCGTCAGCTGAGGTCGACGCTTACATCGCCTCGGCGCCCCCGCGGGCGCAGCCGCTCCTTCGACGCATCCGCGCTCTCATCAAGAAGAACGCACCCATGGCGGAGGAGCGGATCAGCTACCGAATGCCGTACTACCACTACAACGGGCGGCTCGTCTACTTCGCGGTCCACACCAACCATGTCGGCCTGTACGCGCTTGGACAGACGTACCAGGCGGAGGGGCTGCAGAGATACGTGGCGGCGAAAGGGACTCTTCAGTTTCCGTTCGACGAAAAGCTGCCCGAGGTCAAGATCGCGGCGCTGATCCGCAAGCGGGTCAAGGAGAACGAGGCGGCCGGCTCAAATGCGGGATCCGCTCGCGCTTCTTCGAGCACTCGATCAGCACGCCCAGCCGCCGGTCGCGCGTCTCGTCGCGCTTCGCGCTTATGACCCAGTAGGCGGCGGTCCGCCGATACCATGGCGCCTGCGACTCGAAGAAGGTCCAGGCCGCCTTGTTCTTGCGGAACGCCGCCTCCCTCTCTGCATCGAGTCCACGTTGGCGGTTCTCGTACGCGTAAATGCGAGAGCGCGCCTCGTCCCGCGCGTCGAACGCGACGCGGCCGGCGGGATGCACCAGGCCCAGAGCCTCGAGCTCGGCAAACCTCCTGATGTTGATCGCGCTCCACACGCTGCCCTTGCGCCGCGGCGTGATGCGCTGCGCCGACTGGTCGTCGCCGAGCGAGTAGCGGACGCTGTCGATCCAGCCAAAGAAGAGCTCCACGTCAACGACGTCTTGCCATGTCACGGACGGACGTCCGGTGTGCTTGCGGTGATATCCCAGCCACAGCTCCCCCGCTGTTTCGTGGTTGGTTTCGAACCACGCCCGGAGCTGTGCAGGCGTCTCGAAGAACGTGACGTTCTCAGGCTTCGGCAAACCTTTTCCGAAATTCGTAAGTTAAGGCATCCTTACCGGCGTGAACGCCGCGCCAGGCAGGCGCCGGAGGATCTACAACGAGTTGGCCGGGTCGAACCTCGGCCGGCTCGAGGCCATCTCCGACGGGATCTTCGCGGTGGGAATGACCCTGCTGGTCCTCGGGCTTGCGGTTCCGGCCATCAACCTCGTGAAGTCCGAATCCGACCTGCTGACGCAGCTGGGCAACCTGGCGCCCGCGCTGGTCACGTACTTCTTGAGCTTCCTTACCCTGGGCATATTCTGGGTCGGCCAGCAGGTGCAGCTGAGCCAGGTCGAGCGCGCCAGTCGCGGGTACACCTGGATCCACCTGCTCTTTCTCCTGTCGGTGACGCTCGTGCCGTTCTCGACACAGCTTCTGGCGCGGTTTCACTGGTCGCGCGTCGCGCTCGTCTTCTACTGGCTGAACATCCTCGTGATGGGAGCCGCGCTCCTCATCGCGGCCGAGTATGGTGCCCGGGCGCGCCTGTTCCCGGAGGACCAGGTGAAGACGATCCTGCACCTGGTTCGGAGACGGGTTTACGCGGCGCAGGGGCTGTACCTGATAGCGGCCCTGCTGTCGGTGTGGGACACGCACTGGAGCATCGCCATGATCGTGGCCATCCAGCTCAACTTCGCCCTGGCGCCGCCAATCCCGTTCCTGCGCTCGATCTGACTACGCGCGGCTGAAGCCGCGACCCGATCAATAGAATTTGCCGCGCTGTGGACCAGATGAAGGCCGCTCGAGGAGCGCTCAGCGGCAGGGTCGCGGTCGTGGTCGGAGGCGCAAGCGGCATCGGCCGAACGGTGGCTCGGGCGCTGGCACACCAGGGCGCACGGGTGGTGATCGCCGACTTCGACGCCGAACGCCTGGAGCGCACGGTCGAGGAGATCCTTCACGCGGGCGGCGCCGAGGCCGCGCTGGCGCTTCCGACCGACGTCCGCAGCGATTCCTCCGTCCGCTCCCTGGCGGCCGACACCGTCAAGGCCATGGGCGGCGTGGACGTCCTGATCAACATGGCCGGCGTGTTTCTCCAGGGGCCGCTCGACCGCATCAAGCCGGGCGACTGGAAGTGGATGCTCGAGACCAACCTTCTCGGCACCGTGCGCACGACGCTGGCTTTTCTGCCGCACATGGTCGAGCGTGGCGGGGGTCACATCGTCAACGCGATCAGCATCGGTGACACGCCGGTGACCGTCGCCTACGACAGCGGCGCGGCGGCCGTTGCCGCTTTCACGAAGGGCCTGGCCGCCGAGGTGGAAGGCAAGGGCGTTCGCGTGTCCCTCTACAGGATCGGTCGCGACGGTCCGCGCATAGGAATCAACACGCGCTCGCGGGGGATGGGGCGGCTCCTTCACCCCACCGACGATCTCGAGGAAGCCTCGACCCCCAACGGGAAGCTCATCGACGAGCTGATCGAGATCATCGACCGATGAACGTCCCGACCGATCTGCTCTCCAGCATCGGTATCTGCGTCGGTTTCGCGGCGCTGATCGCGGCGGTGACCTGGCGCTTCCGGCAGCCGCTGATCATCGCCTACCTCGCGACGGGGGTGATCATCGGCCCCATCGGCCTCGGGTTCATCAAGAACCAGGGCAGCATCTCGACCGTCGCGGAGATCGGGCTGATCCTGCTGCTCTTCGTCATCGGCCTGGAGATCGACCTGCGCAAGATGGCCGGGGGCGGGGCGGCGGTCCTGCTCACGGGCGCTCTGCAGGTGCCGATCTGCGTGGCGCTTGGCCTCGGGTTCTTCTCCCTCTTCGGGGTGCACAACGGACCGCACGACTACGCCCTCCTTTACCTCGCCGCGTGCATGAGCCTCTCCAGCACCCTGGTCGTGGTCAAGATCCTCAACGACAAGTTCGAACTTGATACGCTTCCGGGTCGCATCACGCTCGGCGTCCTCGTCATCCAGGACCTGTGGGCGGTGGCGATGCTCGCCGTCCAGCCCAACCTCCTCAACCCGAACCTCGTCCCGCTTCTCGGATCGCTGTGGCGCGGCGCGCTGCTGGTCGTGGGCGGCTTCGCGATCTCCAAGTACGTGCTGCCGCACCTGTTTCGCATGGTGGCCAAGGCGCCGGAGCTGGTGCTTGTCTCGGCGCTCGCCTGGTGCTTCTTTCTGGCCGGCGCGGCGAGCCTGATCGGGCTGTCGCGCGAGATGGGCGCCTTGATCGCGGGCGTCAGCCTTTCGACCTTCCCCTACAACTACGACGTCGTCGCGAAGGCGGTGAGCATCCGCGATTTCTTCGTCACGTTGTTCTTCGTCGCTCTCGGTATGCAGATCACGATCCCGAGCCTCGAGGTGCTCGGCCTCGCGCTCATCGCCTCCGCCTTCGTGATCGTCAGTCGCGTCGTCGTCGTGCCCATCCTGTACGCGCTCCGGCTGGGCTTGAGAACGAGCATCGTGCCTGCCATCAACCTCGCCCAGGTCAGCGAGTTCTCGATCGTCATCGCGTCGCTGGGCGTGACCCTGGGCCAGATCAAGCAGGACGTGCTGACGATCGTCATCTTCACGTTCGCGGTCACGTCGGTGGTTTCGACCTACATGATCAACTTCAGTCACCCGATCCAGGCTGTCCTGACGACGGTCTTCAAGGCCCTGGGTCTGAAGGACCTCGACGCCGGTCGCGACGAGCTTGCCGAGGAGCTTCACCAGCCGGTGATCTTCCTCGGTTTCTTCCGCGACACGAGCTCGATCCTCTACGAGTTCGAGCACGAGGGAACGGCGAAGGAGGCGCGCGAGTTCGTCGAGAAGATCCTGGTCATCGACTTCAACCCCACCGTTCTGCGCGAGCTGCGGAGGAAGAAGATCAAGTGCATCTACGGCGACATCGCGCACTCGGACACGCTGCGCCACGCCGGCGTAGAGCACGCGACCCTGGTCGTCTCCAGCATCACCGACGACGTGCTGCGTGGAACGAGCAACCTGCGCCTCATGAAGACGGTGCACAACCACGCCCCGGATGCGCGCGTGGTGCTGACCACTGAGCACATTCCGCAGGCGCTGCAGTTCTATGAGGAAGGGGCCGACTTCGTATTCATTCCGCGGCTGTACTCGGCCGCCGCGTGCGCCCGCATCCTCCGCAAAGGCCTCGCCGGCGGGTTCGCCGAGATCCGCTCCCAGGCGATCGAGCACCTTTCGCAGCGCCAGGAGGTGCTGGCCTGAGCCGCCCGACGTAACGACGGCCCGTATCCTCGCGGTGTGGAGACCGCTCGCGTAAGCCCCCTTGAATCCCTCGCCCGGACCTACATTCGGGCCGTTCCCGACAATCCCGCCGACGACGGCCTGTTCGGCCCTGACAGCGTCGTCTGGCGGATCAACCGCGACCGCAGCTTTCCGCTCGCGGGAATGCGCTCGCTCATGGTCCAGGCGCTTCATCCGCTGGCGATGGCCGGCGTCGCCCAGCACAGCACGTGGAAGCAGGATCCGTTCGGCCGCCTGGCGGCGACCAGCAGCTATCTGCTGACGACGACATACGGCGACACGGCGTCCGCTCTCGCGGCGGCGGCCTGGGTGCGCAAGATCCATGTCCACGTCCGTGGCACTGATCCGGAGACCGGCCTGCCCTACAGCGCGGAGGACCCAGCCCTCCTGCTGTGGGTTCACGCGGGCATGGTCGACTCGATCGTCGAGGTGGTGCGGCGCTACGGCCGCCCCCTCGACGCCGCCGACCTCGACCGCTACGTGGCGGAGATGGTCCGCTTCGCGGAGATCGTCGGCGTGCCGCGCGAGGAGGTGCCGTCGACCGTGAAATCGCTGCGCGAGTACCTGGAATCGGTCGAGCTCCGCCAGGCGACACCGGCCGCAAGGGAGGCGATCGAGATCGTACTCGACCCTCCAGACCTGGATCCCGACATGCGCGCCCTGTGGCATGACATCGGTCAGGTGGCGGTGGGCACGCTTCCGAACTGGGCGCGCGAGATGTACGGCTTCAACGCGCCGCTGCCCGAGCTCATGGAGCGCGAGCCCGTCCGCCAGCTGCTCGGCGCAATGGACCTCGCGTTCGAGTCGCTGCCTGGTGTGCTCGAGGCGCGCCAGCGGATCGAGCTGCGCACGAGGCGGTGAGCGCTGCCACCTCGGCGATGCGGCAGTCGCGGGTCAGCCGGGGTGCGGCCATTGCCAGGCTTGCCCTACGGATCGGCGGACGCTACGTCGCCCGCTCGCCGCGCTTGATCTTCGCCTCGGTCGAGCGTCGCAAGGAGCTGCGCCACGACCTCGCGTTCCGCTCCGCCGACGACGTCGCCGAAGAGCTGGGGGCGATGAAAGGCGTGCTCATGAAGCTCGGTCAGATGGCCAGCTACATCTATGAGGACATGCCCCTGACGTTTCGTGCAGCGATGTCGCGGCTGCAGCAGAAGGCGCCGCCGATGACGCCGGCGCTGGCCGCCTCGGTGATCACCGATGAGCTCGGCGGGGCACCCCTGGAGGTCTTCGCCCAGTGGGACGAGCTGCCCTTCGCGGCAGCGTCCATCGGCCAGGTGCACCGCGCGATCACGGGGGACGGTCGCGCGGTCGCGGTGAAGGTGCAGTACCCCGGCATCGCACGAAGCATCACGTCCGACCTCCGCAACGTCGGGCTGCTGCGGCGCATCGTCGGCGCCGCCTTTCCGGGGCTCGACACGCGGTCGTTCGTCGACGAGGTGGCCGAGCGCCTGCAGGAAGAGGTCGACTACGTGCGCGAGGCGTCAAACCAGGAGATGTTCGCGCGCTACTACGACGGCCATCCAGTGATTCGCGTGCCTCACGTAATCCCCGAGCTGAGCACCTCGCGCGTGCTCACGAGCGAGCTCGACTCCGGCCAATCCTTCGAAGAGCTGCTCACGTGGCCGCAGCACGAGCGAGACCTCGCCGCCGAGACCATGCACCGCTTCGTCTTCCGCAGCCTCTACCGCCTGTACGCGTTCAACGGCGACCCGCATCCAGGCAACTACCTCTTCCACCGAGGCGGCCGCGTGACGTTCCTCGACTTCGGCCTCACCAAGCTGTTCACCGACGAAGATCTCGCACCGCTGATCGACGCGGTGCGATTCCTGGTCTTCGACAAGGACTACGAAGGCTTCCGCGAGTCGCTGGAACGCGCCGGCTTTCTCAAAGCCGGCGCGCCCGTGCCGACACAGGTCGTGGTCGATCGTTTCGGCCAGTTCTACGGCACGGTGCTGCAGGACGCTCCGATGACGATCACGCCAGCCTACGCGAGCGCGATCGTGTGCCGCTTCTTCGATGCCCGCGGGCCGCTGGCGCCCTACTCGGACGTGCCCCGTGAGTACGTGATCATGCAGCGCATAAACCTCGGCCTGTACGCCGTGCTCGGCAGCCTCAACGCCACCGCCAACTGGCGAAGGATCGCCGAGGAGATCTGGCCTTTCCGCAACGGGCCGCCATCGACCCCCACCGGCGAGGCCGAGGCGCGCTGGGAGGCAGAGCGGACTCGCCAGACTGCTCAAAGCGCGAGGTCAGTGCTCAGCTGACTACGCTCTTCGGCCTGCGCGTGGCCAGGCGCCGACGCGCACTGGGCTAGATTGTCCGCATAGCGGACACAAGACAGCGCCTCGTCCTGCTGTTCGACGGCACCTGAGGCGTTTGCACGCGGTGCGCGCGCTGGGTCCGCCGGCGCGACCGGGCCGGCCGTGTGCTGGCCATCGCCAATCAGCAACCCGGAGTACTCGAGCGCTATGGCCTCACGCGCGCGGATGCTGACCGGACCGCGTGGACCATCGACCCCGAGGGCCGGCGGCTCGAAGGTGCGGCCGCGCTGAACCGCGTGCTCGCCGAGCTCGGAGGTCCGTGGTCGGTGCCGGTCGCGCTGTACAGAGTGCCGGGGATAGGCGCGCTGGAGGAAGCCCTGTATCGCTGGTTTGCGCCGCGGCGGTCGAAGTTCCGCCGCTTCGGGGTGACGCCGGAATGCGATGAGCCCGGAGCGGGCTGCTCGTGAGCGAGCTGCTGGCGCCTGAGCACCTGCTGGCCCTGGGCGTCATCGCGGTCGCCGTGACCGCGCTGGTTGTCGCGGCGCGCAAGTCTCCCGGGCGTTGGCTGAAGGTCCTGGCGATCGTGCTCGTGGTCGACGAGGTCAGCTGGTGGGTGTACCTGCTCGCAGGTGGGGTGCCTGGGAGCAAGCTCGCGCAGTCTCTCCCGCTGCAGCTGTGCGACGTCGCCATCTTCATCGCGGCCGCGGCGTTGTGGACGCGCAATCAGCTCCTGGTGGAGGTCACGTATTTCTGGGGCGTCGCCGGCACGCTGCAGGCGCTGCTCACACCCGACCTGCCGCAGCACTTTCCGAGCTACCCCTACTGGCAGTACTACATCGCACACGGCGGGGTCGTGGCCGCCGCGCTGCTGCTGGTGGTCGGGATGCGCCTGCATCCCCGCAGGTCGGCGGTGGCCCGCGTCGCGGCGATCACCGTCGCCTATGCGGGGCTCGTGTTCGTCGTCGACCTGGTCACACTCTCCGACTACATGTACCTACGCGCCAAGCCGTCGAGCGCCACGCTGCTCGACGTCCTGGGGCCGTGGCCTGTCTACATCCTGTCCGCGTCGCTGATTGGCATCGCGCTTTTCGTGATCCTCGACGCGCCCTTCCGAATCCGGCACTCTCGCGGATCGCGCCCGATTTGGAACGGCTGACGCCAAACGTCCCGAATTCAGCCGCCGATTTGGGACGTTTGACGCCAAACGTGCCTCAAATACTTCGTTCCCCATGCCGAAATTGCCTTAGGTTTATGCGCCGATGAACCAACCGAAGTCTGAGGCGCCGCACGTCGAGCGCCGGATCTCGAGCAAGCAGCATCGCGCCGACTTTCAGGCGGCCAAGGACGCACCTACCGAGCACAAGCCGAGGCTCATCACGACGCGCTCGGTCGCGCCGGAGGTGCACGGCGCCGGCGTTCTGGGCCGCTTCAACACGACGCTTGCCGTCAGCATCACGAAGAGCGTCGGCACGATGTGGGCGGCCTACCTATTCACCCTCATCGCCATCGGCGGCGGCGTGGCGGTCGTCACGCAAAACGCCTTCCTTACCGCCCTGAGCGTCCTCATCAGCCAGACGTTCCTGCAGCTGGTGCTGCTGCCGATCATCATCGTCGGCCAGAACGTGATCTCGGCCAGTCAGGACGCGCGCGCTGAGGCGGACCACATCACCCTGACGACTCTCCACGCCATCAACGTGCAGCAACTCGAGCTCCTCCAGCAGCATCGCCGAATGCTCGAGCGGCAGGAGGAGATCCTCAAGATCTTGCAAAAAGGTATGGGAACGCACGCCGGTCCGGGTGTCTGAGAAGCACGAGCCGGGCTCGTACCTCAAAGCAACACTGCAGGGCCAGCCCGCCGAGCTGACCCGACTCCTTGCGGACGACTCCGCCGCGCGCGCCGCGGACCGGCTTCGTGGCTGCGAGCGGATCTTTCTCGCCGGCACCGGCACGAGCTTTCACGGCGCGCTCGCCGGACAGTTCATTCTGCGCAGCGCCGGCCTCGAGGCCTGGGCGGTCCGGGCGTTCGAGCTTGCGAGGTACCCGCCCACCCTGCGGCCCGACGACGGCCTCATCCTCCTCAGCCACCGCGGGAGCAAGCGCTTCAGCCGCGACGCCCTCGACGGATTCGCCAGGACCTCAGGCCACTGGGTCGCCATCACGGGCGAGGGTTCGCCGATGGTGGGGGAAGGGGTCGTCCACACCGTCGAGCAGGAAAAGTCGCCCGTGCACACGGCAAGTCACACCGCCGCGATGCTCCGCATCGCGCAGATGGCCGCAGCGCTTGCCAACCCGGCCTGGAAGAGCCGGCTCTCAGAGCTACCCGAGGCCGTCCAGCGAGCGGTGGACATGGGAGATGGAATCGCGGCGCAGGTCAGCCAGACCGAGTTTCGCCCCGTGACCCACTTCGTCGGCGGCGGTCCGGCGCGGGCGACCTCGTACGAAGGCGCGCTGAAGCTCCGCGAGGCGAGCCACCTCGTCAGCGCCGAGGGCCACGACGTGGAGGGAATCCTGCATGGGCCGCTCGTGAGCATCCAGCCGGGCATGCCCGTGGTCCTGGTGGCGCAACCGGGTCCGTCGCGGGAGCGGATGAAAGAGGTCGAGCTGGCCCTCCGCGAGCTCGGCGCGACGGTGATGTTGTTTCCAGCGGCGTCTGACGTCGACGAGGTGCTGGCGCCTATCGTCAACGTCGTGCCGCTGCAGTGGCTGGCCTACCACGTCTCGCGCAAGCTCGGGGTCGACGCGGACAGCTTCCGCCGCGACGAGCCGAAATACGCGGCCGCCCAGTCCAGGTTCACTTTGTAGCGATGAAAGGTCCGATCGGCGCGGCAGAGATGCTTCTGGGCGTGGTTTTGCTGGGAGGCACGTTCTACGACCTCTTCCAGTCGGTCGTGCTACCGAGGCCGTCGGTGCGCAAGGTGCAGCTGGCGCGCACTGTCGTCCGCCCCCTGTGGCGGATATGGAAGTGGCTCCTGAACCGGGGCACCCGCATAGAGCTGACCGAGAGAAGGCTGGCCGCATTCGGCCCGATCGCCCTTTTCAGCCTGTTCCTCATCTGGGCTCTGGCCCTCGTCGTCGGATACGCGCTGGTCATCGACGGCCTCGCCGACCAGTTCCAGCCCAACCTCGACAGCTTCCTCACTTCCTTTTATGTCTCCGCCACCACCCTGGTGCCCCTGTCGTACGGCGACTTCGTCCCGGAACAGGGCTTGGCGCGGCTCGTGATCGTCGTCGAGAGCGGTACCGGTGTCGCCCTTGCCGCCCTTGCCATCACGCTCCTGTTCGAGCTGTACGGGTCGTTCCGGTCGCGCGAGGAGGCGGTGGTCGCGCTCGACGCGCTCGCGGGCGCGCCTCCATCGGCTGTACAGCTGCTCGAGACCGCCGCGGACAAGACCATGGACGGAGCGCTCAAGGAGACGTTCGACGAGTGGCGCCGGTGGTCGGCGATGGTGCTCGAGAGCCACCTCGCCTATCCGCTGCTGGTCTACTTCCGGTCCAGCCACGACAACGAGGCATGGATCAACTCGTTCGCCGCGGTGATGGACGCTGCGTCGCTGATCCTGTCCTCGACCGACAACCCCGCCAAGGGCGCCGCGAAGCTGATGTTCACGGTCGGCAACCACCTGGTGGAAGACCTCTCGTGGGTGTTCCGGCTGCAGGTGGAGCCGAACCCGATCATCGAGAAGGCCGAGTACCAGGCCGCGATCGCTCGGCTGAGGGCGGCCGGCTACGCGATCCACGACGGCGACGCGGCATGGGAGAAGTTCAGCGGCTACAGGGGCAAGTACGCCTCCGCGCTCAACCTCATGGCAACGTACCTTCTCGCGCCACCGGCGCAGTGGGTCGGCGACCGGTCGTACCTTCCGCACCGCGCGCGCCCGCGGCGCCGCCGGCAGCCCGCTCGCAGCGTCGCTAGCTGATCAGGCCCAGCTCGCGCGCCTTGACGACGGCCTCGAGCTTGGAGTGCACGGCCAGCTTGGAGCCCAGACCACGGATGTGCGTGCGGACCGTGGTGTAGCTGATGCCCATCTCCGCCGCGATCGACCGGCTCGGGTAACCCTCCGCCAACAACCGCAGCACCTCTTTCTCCCGCGGGGTCAGGCGCTCGAGCTGGGCTTCGATCGATCGTCTGTTGACGATGAGCGTGGCGATGGTGCGCGGGGTGATGAGCATCTTGCCTCGCGCGACGTCTCGAATCGCAGACACGACCTCGGCTGCCGCTCGCGACTTGTGCAGGAAACCGCTCGCGCCCGACTGAACCGCGGCAAACCTGGCGGCGTCCGTGTCCTCGCGCGTGAGGAAGATCATCTTGGCCGCGGGCCGGATGGCGCGGATGGCCGCCGCCGCGTCCGGTCCGGTGCCATCGGGAAGCCGGAAGTCGAGCAGGACGACGTCCGGGTCGAGATCGGTCGCCGCCTGCATGGTCTCGGCCACGGTGCCGACGTTGCCGACGACCTTCATGTCCGACTGGTAGTTGATCAGCGCCGCCAGGCCCTCCGCGACCACGCGATGGTCCTCGACGATCAGGACGTGGGTGGGTTGGCTCTGATCGGAGTGATGTGGCGCATCGGCCTCGGCCGGCTGTCCAGCTGGACGCACACAGTTAAAACCTGCGCGATCGATCCAGTACTCAGAGCGGGCTATCTCGCAGAGCCGATCAGTTGATACGCACGCCGCTCTGAATGCGAGGCGCTTTGACCTCGGTCCCTTCGACGGTGAAATCCAAGCGCTGACCGGCGACGTGAAGGCCCGTCACCTCGACGCGGCTCCACATCTCGGTCTTCACCGGCGCGATCCGCAGCGTCTTGCGACGCGGATCCGACTCCAGCCCGAGGATCGATGACACGCAGGCGAACATCGCCGCCGCCGACCACAGCTGTGGCGTGCAGGTGTTCCAGTACTCCTTCGGCGCGGTGTCTGGCTCGCGGACGTCCCCGCAGAAGAGCTCCGGCGGCCGGTGCAGCGGAAAGTCGATGGACGCTTCGATCAGCGCGCGCCCCAGACGCTCCGATTCCTCGGCGAAGCCGTACTGCCGCAATCCCGCCACGGCCAGCGCGGTGTCGAACGGCCACACGGAGCCGTTGTGGTAACTGCATGGGTCGTAGTTGACCGCTCGGTCGGCAAGCGTGCGGATTCCCCATCCCGAGAAGAGGTCAGGCGACGTCAGCCGCTGCGCAACGTGCACCGCCTTGGGCCGGTCGATGATCCGCATCCACAGGCAGTGCCCTGGGTTGGACGTGATCGCCCTCACCTGCCGCTTCGAGCCATCGAGCGCCTGGGCGAAGAATTTCTCCTTCGGCATCCAGAAGTCGCGGTTGAAGCGCCACCTCAGACCGGCGGCCTGCTCCTTGAGCACGGGCCGGCGCCGCGACATCCCGACCAGGCCTCGATACATGTAGGCCTGGACCTCACAAAGGGCCGCCGGCCGGCGCACGTCTGACCCGTCGACGTTGGTGAGGGAATCGGCCGAGTCCTTCCACCCCGCGTTGCGGTAACGGACCCCGCGATCCTCGACGTATCCGTCGCCGTCGACGTCGCCGTAGCGCTTGCACCACTCGAGCGCTGCTTCGGCGGCCGGCCAGAGGTCATCCACCAACCTGTGGTCGTGGGTCCAACCCTCCGTCTCGGCAAGCGCGCACAGGAAGAGCGCGGTGGCGTCGACCGTCGTGTAAAGGATGTGCGGCCAGAGTCCGCGGTCGACCACCTCGCCGGTGCGGACCTCGTGCAGAATCTTGCCCGGCTCCTCCTGGCTGTCCTCATCGATGTGCTTTCCCTGGTGAGCCGCCTGATAGCGCAGGACGCCGCGTGCAATCTCTGGGTTGAAGGGGAGAAGGAGAATCGAGCTGATCAGCGTGTCTCGTCCGAACGGCACCGCGTACCACGGCAGCCCGCCGGTGGGGTACAGGCCCGTGTCGTAGCGGTTCATGAGCATCCGGATGTCGGCGGTGGCCTGCTCCAGCAGCGCGTTCAAAGCCGGGTTGTCGGTGTGCACGGACATGCACTCCTCCGCCCATTGCGGATAGAGCTCGCGTGATTCCTCGAGGCCCACGACGAAGTCGATCACCGGCTCGTCGTTGTCCGGGACGACGTCGAGGCGCAGCGAGAATTCCTCCCCTGGGCGGAGGTGCAGCTGGTGGGTGAGCCCCTCAGGGAATGCGATCACGCGGGCGCGCCCTGCCGGCGATTCGAACCTGACCCCATCCGCGGTCTTGGTTGGAGGCACAGGCGTCGGGTGGGCGAGCTCGGCCACCCCGCCGCGGATGCCCAGCATGGCCGCGAAGTCCGCCTCGACGGCGACCTCGAGGAGCGCATCAAGCGGGGCCGCGGATGGATTGGTGACCGTGATCCGCTCGTGCAGCCCGCGCTCCACGAACCGCGTGCGCGTGATCTGCAGCGGGCCGGACTCGGAATCGAAGGTGGCCATCGCGTCGTCTTCCCGCAGGCCGTTGGCGGACGGTTCCACGCCGTCGATCAGTACCCGCAGCGCGGAGAGGATGCGGGTGTCACCATCCCAGAGCCCGTCGCCCAGGAACTCGCCCGTGCGCATCGAACCGTCGCGAGCAGACACGGCGAAGAAGCGGTCGCGCTTGAGCATCACGCGCTCGGAGATCAGCTGTCCGGCCGAGATCAAGTCGGCCGGTTAGTCTGCGTTACCGGACCCTAGTTCGCGCCCGTTAAGGCCGACGTTTTTGGCGAGCTTTCGAAGACCGGCCGCGAGCCGAGCGGGTAAGGCGTCCACTCGTTGCGCGCCAGGAGCTCGACGGCCATCGCCTCGAGCTCGCGGACACGCTGGTTCGCCCGGATCGCCTCGCGGATCGACAGGATGCCGACGGCCGGGTGCCGCTTCTCGATCACGTGCCGGAGCATGTTGAGGTGGGCGTTGTCCGGCACCCCCGGCTCTCGGATGCGCCGCACCGCAGCCCTCACCGTGGCCTGCGTGCCGTCGATTGCCTCGCCCTTCCCGAAGTCGAACTTGTAGCTCGGGCTGCGCCCGGTCGCGCGCTTCGAGCCGCTGAGCTTGATCCACTTCGCGTTGTCGGCGCCCTTCCCGACATCGATCACTAGCCGCACGGACCTGCCCTGGTGGGCGAAGGTCGAGTTCATGCGTGCGTAGCTCTCGCGTTGGCCTGTGAAACCCTCGTGGCGGCCGATCAAAAGCGGCGACTCCGCGTCGAGCTTGATGCGGTCGATCGGCGTGAGCAAGGAGATGATCGCAAACGCGTGGGGGATGAGGTCGGCGATGACGCCGATGTCGGCGGCAGCGCTGGTGAGCGCCTGCTCCTCGAGAATCTCGATCCGGATCTCTTCGACGTTGTCGAGGAAGTCGCGAAGCGTCCGCTCCTCGGTCAGCAGCAAACCCAGCAGCCGGACCTCGAGCTTGAAGTAGTAGTGGTCGGCGGCCACGATCTCGACCCCGCCGGGCGCCGTGTCGAGGAACTTTCGGTACTCATCGGGCGGCGCGCCCAGCGGCTTTTCGATCAGGACCACATCGCTCAGGTCGTAGTAGTGCTGCAAAGTCGGCAGGTGCGTCGCCGCCGGTGTGGCGATGTACGTGATGACGTACGAGCTGGACTCGAGCTCGCGCTGGAGCTGGTCGTGCGCGGGAGAGCCATGGCTGTCCCAGTAGAAGGAGTCGCCATGCGTGCGCACCTCCTCTTCCTTCACGCCGAGACGATCGCGCGCGCCCGGGTTGTCCTGCTCGACGACGTGCGTGCGGAAGTTGAAGAACTGCTTCAAGGTCAGCAGGTGCTGGTACGCCTTCTGACCCCACTGGCCGAAGCCGATCAGCACGAAGTCTTTCTGCAGGTGGTGCTCCTCTTCGGCGAGCGCGTGGAGGCGCGCGTTCTTGATCGCGACCGCCGCCTGCACCGACAGCGCCTGCGCGCGGGAGACCTCGTCGGGCCTGAACCGTCGGTTGCGATCGCGCTGGATGAGCACCGCCGCGCCGATCGCCTGCTCGTCGGCGACGAGCGGCAGCGCCATCAGCGAGCGCACGCCGAAGCTCCGCGCGTAGACGGGATCGACCTGCGGGCTGCCGGCGACGTCGTCGATCACGACAGGTTCGCCCGTGTCCATCACGTCAAAAAGGAACGAGGCCGCGGTGCGCTCGCCGTGCTGGCGGCGCCACAGGTCTTCCAGGTCCGAGCTGGCGGCGCCGTACCAGCCCTCGCGATCCTCTTCATATAGGGCGATCTGGCAGAGCGAGGCGTCGACCAGGCGCGCGAGGTTCTGCGCGACCAGCGTCAACGTCTGGTCGAGGTCGATCGAGCTCGCGATGGCCTTGCTCACGTCGGCGACCAGCTCCAGCTGGACCGCGTGCCGCTGCGCCTCCTCGTAGAGACGCGCGGTCTCCACCGCGACCGCAAGCTGTCCCGCCGCGGCGCGCAAAGCCTCGACCTGGCCCCAGTCCGGCCGGCGCTGGTCGGAGCGGTGGTATCCGACCTCGAGCAAGCCGGTCGCGCGTTTCGACTGGTCGCTTCCGAACGGCACGAATATCCGGATGAGGTCCTTGTGGCCGCCGCGATCGAACACCTCGCCCGCGAGCGTGAACGGCGCCTCCTCACCATGGCCCCGGTCGGTCGCGCCGACCAGACATGCGAGGACCTTCCCGAGCACCATGCCGTTGCCGTACACGATCGGGACCTCGGTCCAGATGGACGCGACCGGGATGGCGCCGCTGATGACATCGGAGTGGTCGGTTGACGGATACGGGCCGACGATCACGGGCTGCCACGTGCGCGCGACGTAGACGAGCACGTCCTCTGGCGTAAGCACGCGGTCCTCTTCGGTCGTCGCCCACAGCGACGACTTCTGCTCCGCCGTGACCGCGCCCGCCGCCATCTTGACCACGGTCGCGCCATCCTCGCGCTCATCGAGCAGATAGACAGTCGCGAAGTTGAAGTCGAACTCGGGCACGTCTGAATCGGTGAGGTGCCCCACTACCGCGTCGATCACGTCGTGACGGGTGGCGCCGGGTCGCAGCATCGCGGTGGTCATGTCCCCCAGCGCGCTCAGCAGCCGGTTCGAGTTCTCGAGGTCGGCGATGAGGCGCTGGGACGCCAGCGCACCGCCGATCAGCTGCGCGCCGGCCTTCAGCATCTCGTCCGTCGAAGGCGCGCGTCTCACCGTGGCGAGGCGGTCGCGGCTGAGGACGACGAGGTACCCGTGCGGATCGCCGGGTTTGCCCAACGCGTAGGTGGCGATGGGGTGGAGGTCGGCCTCTTCCGTGGCGGCGCCGACCGTCTTGTCGATGGCCGCCTCCCAACCGGTGGAGGCGTCGGATCGGTCCACGCGCATCGGGGCCGCGACGCGCAGGTGCGCGGTCACCAGCTCGAGGTGCGAGCGCTGGTGCCCGAACTGGTAGATCGCCGCCCCGTCGAGGTTGCTTGCCATCAGGAGGTCGGCGAGGGCGATCGAGAGGAGCCGGCGCAGCTCCTTGGCGTCGGTCTTCGCGTCGCCGACCGATATCGTCAGGAGCGAAGTCAGGCGGCTGAGGCCGTCGAGCGCCGAGCGCTCCGCCATCTCGAGCGCGTTCTGGACCAGGCCCGCCGCGGTCGCGGCCTTGCGTTCCAGCTCACGGAGCCGGCTGTCGTCCGGCGCCTTGTCGCGAATTCGGTAGTTGAGATAGACCAGCCCAAGCAGCCGATCGCCGGCGATGAGCGGGAGCCCGATGGTCGACTGGATCTGGTAGCGGCGGATGAAGGTCGAGTCGATCTCGGCCGGAGCGTTGCGGGCCACGAGCCGCTGCCTCGTCGCGGTCAGCCACACCGTCGAGCCGTAGTGGTGCACACCGAGCTCGTCCGGCACCTTGCCCTGCTGCTCGTCGGTGAGGTAGCGGGTCAGCTGCTCGTGCATGTCGGTCAGCGAGTCGAGCAGGCTCTCCTGGGGCTGGCCTGTCGCGAACGGCGCGTAATAGGCGTTGCTCGACTCCTCATAAAGGAATACGGAGACGATCTCGGCGCCCGAGGCGTGCTGGAAGTCGGCCACGATGCCGCGCAGCACGGCGGCCAGGCCGGAGTTGCTCTCGACCGCGGGGCGGATCACGGCCGCGGCCCGTTGGTCGTCAGACGCCCGCCTCTATTCAACCCCACCAAGGACGCGATCATCGCTCAAAGCACGGGCTTTCGCCACGGCCCCCAGCCAGGACGCGCTCGGTCGGGGATGGCGCCTGAAACTCTCGCGGTCGACCGCCACCAGCCCGAACGTCGGCGCGTAGCCCAACGCCCACTCGAAGTTGTCGAGGAGGGACCAGTACATGTAGCTGCGCACGTCGATGCCTTCGGCCAGGCAGGCCAGCGTCTCGCGCAGCGCGATGTCGACGTAGGCGATCCGCTTGGCGTCGTTCGAGGTGGCGATGCCGCTCTCGGTGACGAGGATCGGCACCCCCGGGCAGCTTCGGTGCGCGCGCCGGATGGCGCCGCCCAGCGCCTGCGGGTAGAACTCGTAGCCCATCTGCGTCGTCTCGTCCGTCTCGACGAGCTCCCGCGTCGTGTCACTCCAGTCGTTGCCGGGGCTCCGCGAACCCTCGGGTCCGTAGCGAAAGCGCGTGTAGGTCTGGACACCGATGAAATCGTCCTGCCGGGCCAGCTCGAAAAACCAGTCGCTGACCTTCGACTCCAGCTCGAGCGAGCTCGACCCGGGCTGCGCGCCGTCCTCGTATTGAATGTCGGGGATCGCAAGCGTCACGCCCGCGGGGATGCCCGCGCGCGAGCGAATCGCAGCCGCGCCGCGGCGGTGCGCCTCGAGCAGGTGGTCGACGGCGCGCTGCGCGCCTTCGCGGTCGTCGGTGTGGCCGGGCGGGTTGATGCCGAGCAGCCATCCGCTGGAGCCAAGTCCCTGGGGCTCGTTGATGGTGCAGGCGTACGCGATCCGGTCGCCCAGCGCGGCGGCCACGCGGTCGCAGTACCGCTCGAACAGCTGGGGAAAACGCTCATAGGCGAAGCCGCCGAGCTCGTGCAGCCAGCGCGGATTGGTGAAGTGATGGAAGGTGACAATCGGCACCACACCGTGCTCGTGGCAGGCGTCGAGCATGCGCCGGTAGTGGGCCAGGGCCGCCCGCGAGAACTCGCCCTCGGCGGGCTCGATCCGGGCCCACTCGACCCCGAATCGAAAGGAGTTGAGCCCGAAGGAGGCGAGCATCGCCACGTCCTGGCGGTAGCGATGGTAGAAGTCCACCGCGTCGCCCGAAGGCTCCTGGCAGGGCGTCGAGCTCAGGTGTTCCCACCACCACCAGTCGGTGTTCACGTTGCCGCCCTCCGTCTGATAGGCGGAGATCGAGGCGCCGAACAGGAAGCCGTCAGGAAAGTGCAGGGACTCGTTCATCGACGGGCAGTCTAGGGCCCCTGGAAGGCGACAATTGACAAGCTGCCGGGGCCTGCATACGATAACCGAAGTCGCTTAGGCGAACGTTCGTCTACGTGCTGGTGGATGGAGTAGTCCTGCTTGCCGGCGCACTCTCGCCCCGGTTGCTCCCGGGAAGAAGGCAGCAGGAAGAAGCTCCGGCCAGGGCCGGGATTGGGAGGAGAGCAGTAGATGGCCGAGGTCTTAGCGAGACGTAGGTCGCGAGTGGTTGCGCTCAGTCTCGGCGCATTATTCGTGCTCGCGGCATGTGGCGGAGGCGGCGGCAGCAGCGGCGGCGGCGGCGCGTCGTCCACCGACGTAACCGTGTGGACCGCCTGGGGTAGCGCCGAGCTCAAGGCGTTCCAGGACGTGCTCAAGCCGTTCGAGGCGTCGAGCGGCATCAAGGTCCACCTCACGACCAACCGCGATTACGCCGCGCAGATCGTGAACGGCATCCAGGCGGGGACTGACCTGCCCGACATCGCGCCGGGACCATCGGACCCGAACCAGGTCAAGGACCAGGTTTCGAAAGGCGCGTTGAAGCCGATCGAGACCGCCCTCGGCGACCAGTTCTCGGCGTACGTCCAGAACACGTACCCGGCCCTGACCACGCCGCCGGCCGGCGCCTCCGATGACCTCTACATCGCCGTCGTCGGTGGCAAGCACTACGAGGAGATGGTCAAGACCCAGGTCAAGGGATTGATCTGGTACAACAAGAAAGTCTTCACCGGCCAGGCGCCGACGACTTTCGACCAGCTCCTGGCCATCAACCCGTCGCAGTACGGAGCCTCCAAGCTCTTCTGCGCCGGTTTCGAGTCTGGCGCAGCATCCGGCTGGCCGGCCAGCGACCAGATCGACAACATCATCATGCGGCAGTCGGGCGATCAGGCATACACGAGCTGGATCCAGGGCAAGACGAAGTTCAGCTCGAGCGCGATCAAGCAGGGCTACCAGACGTTCCTGAAGGAGGTCTCGGCGGCGAACGTGTTCGGCGGCGCCAACACGGTCCTGTCGACCAACTTCGGCAAGGCCGGCGACCCTATGTTCAAGAGCCCGGCTGGCTGCCTGTTCCTCGAGCAGGCAACCTTCATCACGTCCTTCTTCCAGCAGGACTTCCCCAGCCTCAACTTGAAGGCGGGGACCGACTTCGACTTCTTCGCCCACCCGAGCATGGGCAACTCGCAGTACGACGGCAACGTCAACGGCTTCTACGACAACTTCTCGATGTACAACGACACCCCCGCGGCCCGGAAGCTGATGCAGTACATGGTCAGCAAGGACGCCCAGCAGATCTGGGCGAACGACGGCGGCACGTTGGGCTCGAACAAGTCGTTGACTTACACCGACCCGGTGTTCAAGCGCGCGGCGGACGTCGCCGGCAGCGCCAAGAACCTGCTCGTCACCGCCGGCGACTACATGCCTTCGGACATGCAGGCAGCGTTCTGGAAGTCGCTTCTCAACGTCACCAACAACCCCGGAAGCCTGGACTCGGAGCTCGCGCATCTCGACCAGGTCCAAGCAGTCGCATACAAGTCGAGCTGACCGCGTAGTCATCAACGGACCAGGGCGGACAACCTCCGCCCTGGTCACGCTCTTGTGGAGTAGGAGGTAAGGCGGGGTGGCGGGGATCACACCGGACCAGATCATCACCGCGGTCGTCGCGGTGGTCGGAGTTCCGCTGGTGCTGCTCGGCTACATCATCCTGGGCGAACAGGTCATCGAGAAGCTGCCGGACAGGATCCAGGAATGGATTCGGCCGTACTTCTGGGCCCTGCCAGCCGTCGGTTTCGCCACGATCTTCATGATCTACCCGCTGATCCGCACCGTGATAATCAGTTTCCGCAACAGCGCGGACACCGACTGGATCGGCTGGGCCAACTACCAGTACTTCTTCACCTTCCCCGACACCCTGACGTCCCTGCGCAACAGCCTTCTGTGGTTGGTTTTCTACACGTTCTTCGCGGTGTTCTTTGGGCTGGTCATTGCAATCCTCGTCGACCGCGTCCGCTACGAGACGATCGCGAAGATCGCCGTTTTCCTCCCGGTGCCAATCAGCGCGGTGGCCGCGTCGATCATCTGGAAGTTCATGTTCGACTACCAGCCTTCGGGGACCACACAGACCGGGACGCTGAATGCCCTGCTAAGCGTCGTGCATCGCGATCCCGTCGCATGGCTGGTCAACTCGACCACGAACAACGCAGCCCTTATCTTCGTCGGGATCTGGACGGCCACAGGGTTCTGCATGGTCATCATCTCGGCAAGCCTCAAGGCCATCAGCTCCGAGGTCCTCGAGGCAGCGCGCATCGACGGTGCGAACGAGTTTCAGATCGTGCGGCTGGTGGTCACGCCTCTGCTGTGGCCGACGATCACAGTCGTCGGCACCACGATGCTCATCAACGCGCTCAAGACCTTTGACATCGTGTACGTCATGACGAACGGGGCCTACAACACGGACGTGATCGCGACCCAGATGTTCAGCCAGTTGCAACACAGCCACTTCGGTCGCGCGGCGGCGGTCGGTGTGGTCCTCTTCCTCGCGGTCGTGCCGCTGCTCGTGGTCAACATACGTCGCTTCCAGCAACAGGAGGAGCAGCGATGAGCGCAGAGCGGGTAACAATTCGTCAGGCGACTGGCGTCGCCGGCGCCGTATCGATCCTCGACAGGTTCGGCTACCGCCTCCAGCGGCTGCCGCTGCATCTTGTGATCATCATCTTCTGCGCCGTCTGGGTCATACCCACGATCGGCATGATGATCAACTCGTTCCGCGCCTTGCCGGACATGCAGGCGGCGGGTTGGTGGACCACGCTGTTCCCGCCACACGGGTTCACCTTTGCCAGCTACCAGCAGGTCCTGGCCATCGAGGGTGTCGTTCCCTCCATCGGCTACAGCATTCTCATCACCATCCCCGCAACGGTCATCCAGCTCGCGATCGCGACGATGGGCGCATACGCGTTCGCCTGGATGAACTTCCCGGGGCGGAACCTTTTCTTCATCGTGATCGTCGGCTTGATGGTGGTCCCGATCCAGATGACTTTGATCCCGGTTCTGCAGTTCTTCAAGTTCGTCCATTTGAGCGGCACGATCCCAGCCGTCTGGCTCGCCCACTCCGGCTATGGTCTGCCGTTCGAGGTCTTCCTGCTGCGCAACTACCTGGGCGGCCTGCCGCGCGAGATCTTCGAGTCGGCAGAGGTCGATGGCGCCGGGCACTCGGTCCGGTTCCTGCGAATCGCCGTTCCGATGACGCTGCCGGCGATTGCGTCTCTGGTGATCTTCGTGTTTCTCGGTATCTGGAACGACCTGCTCGTGGCGCTCACCTACTTGGGGGTCAGCCCGTATCGCCCGTTCACGGTCGTGATTGCACAGCTCACCACCTCTTTCGGTGGAGGCTGGCAGTTCCTGACCGCCGCTGCGGTGATGCAGATGGCCCTGCCGCTGGCGGTGTTCATCTTCCTTCAGCGGTACTTCGTGCGAGGTGTGACCGCCGGCTCCGTCAAGGGATAGCGCCGTAGCTCCGACCGCCCGCGACGTCGTCGTGATGACGACGCACGACATCGGTCGGCATCTGCACTGCTACGGCCGCCCGAGCGTGGTCAGTCCGAACCTGGACGCTCTGGCGCGCGAGGGCCTCGTATTCGCGAGGTGCTTCGCCACGGCGCCGCAGTGCAGTCCCAGCCGGGCGAGCCTGGCCAGCGGCATGTACCCGCACAGCAACGGGGTCATGGGCTTGGCCCACGGCGGATTCGATTGGGAGCTCTCGGTGCCGCACGCCGCGGCCCTGTTTGCGGCGCACGGTTTCGAATCCCATCTTTTCGGCGGACAGCACGTGTCCCCGCATCCCGAGCGGCTCGGCTTCACGCAGATCCACCCGGTCGACGCCGTCACGGAAGTGCTTGGACGCGCCGAAGGCAAGCGTCTGTATCTCGAGATCAACTTCGAGGAGACGCACCGGCCCTATCCGCCCGCGGGCAAGCCACCGGCGGGCCTGGAGATCCCCGGCTACCTCCCGAACATCGCAGAGGCGATCGAGGAGATGACCGCGGTCGAACGGACGATCACCGCGATGGACGATGCCGCCGGTCGCTTTCTCGAAGCCCTCGACCGCGCCGGCCGCGCGCGTGACGCGTTTGTCGTCTTCACGACCGACCACGGTCTAGCCATGCCGCGCGCCAAGTGCACGCTCTACGACCCGGGCATCGAGGTCGCGCTCCTCGCGCGCTGGCCCGCGGGCGGCGTGAGCGGTGGAGGGGTGCAGACCCAGATGGTCAGCAACATCGATATCCTGCCCACCCTGCTCGAGGCCGCTGGTATCTCAATCCCTGACAGGCTTCAGGGCCAAGCATTGAGCAAGGGACGGGACTCGATCTTCGCTGAAAAGACATTTCACAGCTACTACGACCCGATGCGCTGCGTTCGCAACGCGCGGTACAAGTACATCCGCAACTTTGAGTCGGCGTTTGCTGTCGAAGTGCCTGCCGACATCCAGGCCGGTCCGATATTTCGCGCTGATCCGCCCCGCTATTCCAGGGACCGCCCAAGCATGGTCGAGCTCTACGATCTCGAGGCCGATCCGCTCGAGATGCAAAACCTCGACGGCCGGCCCGACGTTGCGGCGATCGAAAAGGAGCTGCGCGACCGGCTGTGGCAGTGGATGCGAGATACCAGGGATCCCCTGCTCGACGGCCCGATTGCGTCACCGAAATACCGCTCGGCGATGGAGAGCTAACGAAGCCGCGGCTGGGGTAAGAACCCGATCGCCATGAAGAGCAGGAACACCACGGCGAGAGAGATCCACTGAATGTTCTGGGGGATGCCGATCCATTCCTCGATCGTGATCACGACGATGATTGCCGGGATCCAAAGAATCCCGAACGCAAGCCTCCACGCCCGATCGGTCGCTCGATACCGGAGAAAAGGCGCCAACTGCGGACCCTCGCGCTCGCCTTTGCCCGGCGGCGCCTCGAGGTCGTCGCCGGTGCCCCATCCGGCGTGGCGCCCGATGTCCTCACTCCCACGCGGCTGATCTTTGATCGAATCCAGTATGCGCTCGGACCGGGTGTTGCTTTCCCGCACCGCGATCGTGGCGATCGGCGGCGTGTATCTGCTGATGGGCCTGATCGTCTCGTCGTACGGGCCGCTGCTCGAGCACCTGACCCGGCGATTCGCGGTGAGCCTGCCGGTGGCGGGGGTGACGATCAGCGTCCATTTCGCCGCCTCGCTCGTCGGCGTGCTGGTGGCGATGCGCACGGTGACGAGGCTGCCGGCGCGGACGACCGTCATGGCCGCGATCGGGCTGATCGCCATCGGATGCGCCGGAGCCGCGTTGGCGCCGAGCTGGACGTCGTTCATGGCGGCGATCGTCGTCATCGGGCTCGCGTTCGGCGCCCTGGTGCTCGGTCTCAACCAGCTCGTCGCCTACAGCGAAGGCACGCGGCGTGCCGCGCTGCTCAGCGTGCTGAACAGCGCCTACTCGGCGGGCGAAGTCCTGAGCCCGATCCTCGTCGCCTCTTTGGCCGTGACGCGTTTCTCGCTCTTGTTTCTTGGCGCCGCCGCCATCGCGGTGGTGCTGGTGCCGGCTGTCTCCGGCATCGTTGGCCGGCTTCCGGTCGCCCTGGGCGCGCCAGGCAGACCCGGCCGTTTGGTGCTCATCTTCGTGCTCGCGATCGTGCTCTACGTCGGGATTGAAAACGGCGTCGGCGGCTGGATGACGTCGCACCTCGAGTCCGTCGGGTTGCGCTCCACGCAGGCTGCCGGTGTCACGTCAGGCTTCTGGCTCGCCCTGGTGACCGGTCGCGTGCTGATGTTCGCGATGCCGGCGCGCATCAGCGAAGCGACGATCGTGCTCACAGGATCCGCCGTCGCCGCGGTTGCGCTGCTGCTGGCGTCGATTGGTTCGATCGCGCCCGTCGCCTATGTGGTCGCGGGGCTCTTCATCGCGCCGATCTTTCCGACCACGATCGTCTGGCTCGCGCGCGTGCGTCCCGGTGACTCACGGGCCACGTCGTGGCTGTACCCGGCCGCGTCGATCGGCGGCACCATCGGACCGGGCGCGATCGGGCTCGTGATCGCGGGTTTTGGAGTTCAATTCGCGCCGCTCGTGCTCGCGATCGTCGCGATCGGGATGGCCGCGGCCTTCTGGTTCGCGAACCGAATCGCGGTTACACGATGAGCGGCCGCAGCGTGTTGCGCGCGACGAGGAAACCGCGCTGCACAAGCTCGAGGTTGCCCTCGAACTTCCGGTCCTCGTGCTCGATCGACACGACCCAGTCGTAACCGATCGCGTAGAGCGCGGACAGGAATCGGTCCCAACGCACCTCGCCGAGTCCGGGCAACCGCGGGACCTGCCACCCGACGCCGAGCGACATGACCCCCTGCTCATACAGCCCGTCGCGGTCGATCTCCATGTCCTTGGCGTGGACGTGAAAGATGCGCGGCGCGAAATCGCGCACCACGCGCACGTAGTCGATCATCTGCCACACAAGGTGTGACGGGTCGAGGTTCAGGCCGAAGTTGTCGTCGGGGACGATCTCGAACATCCGCCGCCAGCTCGCCGGCGAGTAGGCAAGGTTCCGGCCACCGGGCCACTCGTCGGCCGAGAAGAGCATCGGGCAGTTCTCGATCGCGATCCTCACGTCGTGCTGCCGCGCGAAATGAACGAGCGACGGCCACACCTTTTTGAAGTCTTCGAAGTTGTCGTCGAGCGATCTGTGCTGGTCGCGCCCGACGAACGTGCCGACGATGCCGACGTCCAGCTGCTGCGCGGCCTCGATGACGCGGCGCAGATGGTCGTTTGCCGCCTGGCGGGCCTCCGGGTCGGGGTCGAGGTTGTTGGGGTAGTAGGCGAGCGCCGAGATCTCGAGATCATGCCGGTGCATCAGATCGCGGATTCGTTTGGGGTCGAAGTCCTCGACATCGATGTGTGAGACGCCCGCGTACCGCCGGGCCGTGCTCCCGCTCGAAGGCCAGCATGCGATCTCGAGCGCCTCGAACGCGTTGTCGTGCGCCCAGCGCGCTACCTCCCCGAGCGTCTGGTCGGGAAACGCCGCGGTCAGAAGTCCAAGCTTCATCTCTTCACCTCGATCCAACGCCGCTCGCGCGAGCTGTGGGCGACCGCATCGCATACAAGCATCGAGTCGTGGCCGTCGGCGAACGTCGGATAGCCGGCGCCGGGTCTCCCCTCCGCGACCGCGCTGTAAACCGCGGCGTACAGCGCCTTGAACGTGTCGCCGAATCCCTCGGCGTGGCCGCCCGGGAGCCAGGTGGCCCGCCGCCCTTCCTCGTTGAGGATTGCAGGGTCGCGCAGCAGCACTTCGCTCGGCCGGCCGCGATGCCCGATGAACAGCTCGTCGGGCCGTTCCGAGTTCCAAGCGACAGACGAGCTCGACCCGTCGATCTCGTATGCCAGCGAGTTCTTCCTGCCGGCGCTCACCTGCGACACGGTGAACGCGCCTCGTGTTTCGCCGCCATAGCGCAGCATGATGGTGGCCGCGTCGTCGGTCGTCATCTCGCGGTCGCGACGCTTCTTGATAAAAGTCGCGAGGTCCGCCATCACCTCGGTGATGCGCCGGCCGCACAGAAACGCAGTCAGGTCCATCCAGTGGGATCCGATGTCGGCTACGGCGCGGAGCTGCCCGCCGAGCGAAGGCTCGAGGCGCCAGTTCCAGTCGGTGTCGAGCAGCAGCCAGTCCTGCAGGTAGTGACCGGAGATCAACCTGACGTCGCCGATCCCGTCCTCGCGGATCAGCCCGTGCACGTGCTGACAGATGGGATAGAAGCGAAGGTTGAAGTTCACCGCATGCACGAGCCCGCTCTGCTCCGCGATATGCAGCAGCTCGGTCGACTCCGAGGTCGTCATCGCCAGCGGCTTCTCGCAGACGACGTGCTTGCCCGCGCGCAGCGCCGCCGACGCATGGCGGTGATGCAGGTGGTTTGGCGATGTCACGTGGACGACGTCGACGCGCTGATCGGTGAGCATCGCCTCGAAGCTTTCATACGCCGGCGGCAGGTTCAGCTCCTGCGAGCGGACGGCCGCCCGCTCGTGGCTCGATCCAACCACGCCGTGCACCTGCACGCCGAGACGGCGTAGCGCCTCGACGTGGACCACGCCGATGAAACCGGTGCCCACGACCGCGGCACCGATCTCGCTGAGCGCCCTCAATCTGGGTTCAGAAACCAGAGATGCGGCGCGTTGTCAGCGCGGGTCGAAGGCAGGTCGTTGGCGGTCGATCGGCCGGCGCCCCACGCGACCGCGTTTGCGATCACCCGCTGAATCTCAGGCTGAAAGTACACGGGGTACTCCTCGTGCCCCGGGCTGAAGTAGAAAATGCGCCCCGCGCCGCGGTGGAAGCAGCAGCCGCCACGAAACACCTCGCCGCCCTCGAATGAGCTGATGAAGACGAGCTCGTCGGGTGGCGGGATGTCGAAGAACTCGCCGTACATCTCCTGGTGAGGGATGACGATGGGCTGCGGCACTCCCGAAGCGATCGGGTGCGATGGGCTCACCGTCCAGACCGCCTCGCGCTCGCCCATCTCGCGCCAGCGCAACCTGCAGCTCGTCCCCATCAGGCGCATGAAGATCTTCGACATGTGGCCCGAATGCAGAACGATCAGGCCCATGCCGTCGAGGACCCGCTCATGAACGCGCTCGACGATCGTGTCCTCGACCCGCTCGTGGGCCGCGTGCCCCCACCACGTCAGGACGTCGGTCGCAGCGAGGACCTTTTCGGTCAGGCCGTGCTCGGGTTCGTCAAACGTGGCAACGCGCACCGCCGCGCCGGCCAGCTCGCGCTCGATGCCCGCAGCGATAGGCGCGTGCATACCGTTCGGGTAGATCTTCTTGACCGATTCCTGGTGCTGTTCGTAGAGGTTCTCGTTCCAGACCGTCACTCGAAGAGCGCGGGCCACGAATCAGATCGTGACAGCTTCCCCGGTGCGATGAATTGTGACCGGCTGCCGAAGCGCCGCCGACTCGACCGCGGCTTCCATCAACGCGATCGTGCCCAGGTTGTGACGCCCGGAGGTCTCGGGCTCGCGGCCGGATTGCACGGCTGTCACGAACTCGGTGAGGGTGCCAAGCGTCCCCGTCCGGGGCGACGGCGTCAGGGCGAGGACGCGAGCCTCGCCGCTGCGCGGCGTCACGATGACCCGGTCCTGCGTTGGGTCGCTGTCCGCGGCGCTCGACCAGGTCACCTCGCCGTTCTCGAACTCCATGCGCCATTCGCCGGCCCATGGTGTGATGGGCGCGGCGCTGATCCAGCTGCCGCGATAGCTGACCACGACGCCGCCCTCGAAGACGATCGACGCGACGGCGACGGACGGCCCGCTGAACGAGGTCCACTCGGGATTCCACGCCTCGCAGTAGATGCGCTGCGGCTCGCGGCTCAGGATCAGGCGCAGGAGATCGAAGTGATGGATCGACATGTCAGCCAGCAGCGGCTGCTCCTCGAGGTGATGACGCCCGCGGCCGTTGGGCCCCGCTGTCGAGTAGCGGCGGAAGTCGATCGAGACCTCGAACAGCCTGCCCAGCGCCGACTCGTGGACCATCGCCGCGATCGTCCGCGGGGCGGGGAAGAAGCGGTAGTTCTGGCTCACCATCAGGACGAGGTCGCGGATCCGCGCCTCCTCGACGAGCAGCTGCGCCTCGGCGAGGGTCGGCGCGAACGGCTTCTCGACCAGGACGTGCAAGCCCGCGTCGAGCAAGAGCCGCGTCACCGGTACGTGGGACGCCATCGCGGTGGTGTTCAGGGCCGCTTCCGGCTGCGTCGCCGCGATCGCTTCATTCAGCGATTCGAAGCAGCGGTCGGCCGGCACGTTCGCCTCAGCGCGAACGGCGTCGAGCGCGTACGGGTCCTTGTCCACGTACGCGACGACATCGATCTCGGGGACCTGCGGCAGCACCTGCCGAGCCCAGTTCCTGCCGTGTGGACCGAGGCCCACCTGCAGCAATCGAAGAGGTGACACGGCCGAGAATGATGAATGAAGCAATGCCGGACTTGACCTTCCTTAACCTCGATTGACGCGATGACGTTACGGGGCGCCATCGTCGGCACTGGCGGGATCGCGATTCCGTTCTACCAGCACGTCGCCGGCACGCTGAGGCGGTGAGCTTTCGCACGATCGCAGACCTCCCGCTCGCCGGTCAGGTCTACGCGGAGGGGTGGCAGACGTGGAGCGGTGTGGGCGTGCACCGCCCCGGCCAGACTTCGCCGCGCGCGGCGGACGAGCGAGCGCAGACCGTCATGTTCCGCCCCGGCCGGCCCGTGCCCGAGGGCCTGATCCAGGCGGAAGGCGTGCTTGCGGTGGCGACCCCGGACGAGCCCGCGCGGGCGTGGTTTGCTCCGCACCCGGCGCGGGAGGTGCCGACGCTTCGGCTGCGGGAGCAGGGGGGTCGTTGGGAGCTTTCGGCGGACGGCGCTGTCGAGGAAGTCCAGGCGGAGACGCTGCAGCGCGCGCTCGAGGCAGTCGGCGATCGCCTGCGCATCGCTGCCGTGCGCTCGGTGCCGCCGGGGTGGTCGACGTGGTCGTACTACTTCAAGCACGTCACGGAGCAAGACGTGCTCGAGAACGTCGAGGCGGCCCGGCGTCTCGAGCTGCCGATCGAGATCGTGCAGCTCGACGACGGTTACGAGTCCGACATCGGCGACTGGCTCGACGCGCGACCCGGGTTCGGCTCGGTCGAACGCCTGGCCGGCCGCATCACAGACGTGGGCAAGCAGGCGGGGATATGGATTCCGCCCTTCATGGTCGGACCCGACAGCGCGCTGGCGCAGAGGCATCCGGACTGGCTCGTTCCTGACGTCGGCGCCGGGCGGCACTGGGACCAGGAGATGCGCATCCTCGACGTCACTAATGGCGGCGCCGCCGACTACCTTACGAAGGTCTTTCGCACGTGGGTGGACTGGGGCTACAGCTTCTTCAAGCTGGACTTCCTCTACGCCGCGGCGATCCCCGGCCTCGACCGCTACCGCCAGGGGATGCAGCTCATCCGCGACGCGGTCGGCCCCAAAGCGACTCTGCTCATCGGTGGGGCGCCCTTGCTGCCGAGCATCGGGCTGTGTGATGTCATGCGCGTCGGCCCCGACGTCCTGCCTGAACAGCCGGACCCGCAGCTCGACCTGGAGAACACCGTCCGCATCACGACGCTGCGTTCGTGGATGAACGGGCGGCTGTGGCTCAACGACCCCGATACCATCGTCGCCCGGCCCCAGATAAAGGAACGTGAGGCCTGGACCGCGCATGTCATTAGCTACGGCGGCCTTCGGTTCTCCGGCGATCGCCTGGCCGAACTCGACGCCCGAGGCCTGGAGCTGACGCGCGGGTTTCTTGCCGGCTGACTCCCTTCAGTGCCCGTTGTGACTGGCGGGATCAACGCTCGAGCCGCGGACGATGAGGTGGACGGGAAGAATCACGGGCCCGCTAGTCACCCCGTCCGTGACCATGCCCAGCAGCAAACGCATCGCCTCCGCGCCCGTCTCGTAGAACGGCACATGGACAGTGGTCAGCGGCGGCGTCGTGTACGGCGCCATGTCGATGTCGTCGCAGCCGACCACGGCGCATTCCGAGGGGACCTTTCGGCCGGCCTCGCGCAGGGCCGACAGCGCGCCGATCGCCATCAGGTCGTTCTGGGCGAAGAGCCCGGTGAGGTTCGGTTGCCGCGCCAGCAGCCGCTGCATCGCGGCGTGACCGCCGGAGATGTCCCAACAGCCATCCTCGACGAGGCCGGCGTCAAAGGCGACGCGGGCTTCCTCCAGCGCCTTGCGGTAACCGCGCAGGCGCGCCTCCGCGGTCTGCTGGCCGCGCGCGCCGATCAAGGATCCGATCACCCGCCGCCCGAGGCCGAGCAGGTGTCGCGTGGCGAGAAGGCCGATCTCCTCGTCGTCCGAGCCGACCGTCGTCAGGCCGCCGCCGGGCACAGGATGCAGGCTGACGGTGGGGAGGGCGCGGTCCAGCACCTGCTCGAGCGCCGCCTCCTCTTCCAACCGGGGCGCGGCCAGGAGGATGCCGTCGACGCGGCGCTCCATCATGGCCGGCAGCGCGTACTCGGTGCTCGACCCCTCCGGCTCGATGCTGCTGATGATCACGCCGAAGTCCTGACGGCGAGCCTCCCGCTCCGCGCCGGCGAGGATCCGGCTCAGGTTGCGGTCGCTGAAGTCGCTGGTGATCACTCCGACCGTCTGCGTTCGCTGCATGACCAGGCTCCGGGCCTGAAGGTTGGGCCTGTAGCCGAGGTCGCTTGCGGCCTGGAGGATGCGAGCGCGGGTCAGCTCGGAGACAGACCCGCCGCCGTTGAGGACCTTGCTCGTGGTCTGGAAGCTCACGCCGGACCGAGCGGCCACGTCCTTGACCGAGACATGCCGGGTGCCCTTGCGCTCCCTCACGCTCCGGGTATTATGCGCGTCGGAAAGCGAACGTTCGCCTTGAAGGCTGCAGCCCTCGGATAGTCCGGACTATCCGGGGTGCGACGGCAGCGCAAGGCCTGATAAGCCGGACGAACACGCAGACGTCATGAGGAGGCGGCCGATTTTGGTACCACGTCCCGAGTACCCCCGGCCGGCCTTCCGCCGGACGGAATGGATCAACCTGAACGGCGAGTGGGAGTTCGCGACCGGCCACACGCCCCGTTACGACCGCACGATCCTCGTCCCCTTCTGTCCGGAGTCGAAGCTCTCGGGGATAGGCGAGGTTCCTGGTGACGTCGTCTGGTACCGCCGCACCTTCGACGCGCCTAATGCCGAGCGCCTGCATCTGAACTTCGGCGCGGTCGACTACCGGGCGACCGTGTGGGTCAACGACGTCGAGGTTGCCCGCCACGAGGGCGGTCATGCCCCGTTCACCGCCGACGTCACGGCGGCGGTCCGCTCCACCGGCAACGTGCTCGTCGTACGCGCCGAGGACCGACTTACCGACAGGACGATTCCCCGCGGCAAGCAGCACTGGAAGCCTCAGGGCGAGGGCATCTTCTATACGCCGACCACGGGTATCTGGCAGTCGGTGTGGCTCGAGCCGCTCTCCGCGCGGCACCTGCGCTCGATCCGGCTGCAGCCCGACTTCGACCACGGTGTCCTCCAGTTCGAGCTCGACGCCGACGGCGACGCGCAGGTTGCCGTCAGCCTCGATGGCCAGGGGGTGGGCCGCTGGTCCGGCGCCGGCCGCGGGCACGTAGTCCTGGACCACCGGGCGCCGTGGCCCTCCGCGCTGTACGACGTCGAGATCACGCTTGGCGACGATCGCGTCGAGACCTACTTCGGCCTCCGCAAGATCGAAGAGAAGGAAGGGCGGGTCTGGCTCAACGGCGAGCCGCTCGTGCAGCGGCTGGTCCTGGACCAGGGCTACTTTCCTGGCGGCCTGATGACCGCGCCCTCGGACGAGGCGCTGCGGGGCGACATAGAGCTCGCTCGAGCGTTCGGCTTCAACGGCGCGCGTAAGCACCAGAAGGTCGAGGATCCGCGCTGGCTGTACTGGGCAGACCGGCTCGGCTTCCTGGTCTGGTCGGAGATGCCGAGCTTCCACGAGCACACGGCCGAGGCGGAGCACCGCCTCATGCGCGAGTGGGCCGACGTCGTCCGGCTGCACCGGAACCATCCGTCGGTCGTCACCTGGGTGCCGGCCAACGAGAGCTTCGGCCTCGAGCGGATTGATCCCGAGGTTCGTTCTGACTTCCTCGTGCGTCTCTACCGCATGACCCACGAGCTCGACGGCACGAGGCCGGTCGTTTCCAACGACGGCTGGGAGCAGTCGCTCACCGACCTCTGCACGCTCCACGACTACTCGCCGCCTGACCAGCTGGCCCGGAACTTCGCCTCGGTCCAGGCGGCGCTCACGGCCCGGGCGAGCAACCACGAGCCGTACAACCCCGGATTCTCCTACCGCGGCGAGCCGGTGCTGGTCACGGAGTTTGGCGGCCTCAAGCTTGCGGGCTCGGGCGGCTGGGGCTACATCGATGCCAGCGATCCGCAGGATTTCGTGCGCGTCTACCAGGGGCTCGTAGGGGCCCTGGTCAAGCCCGGCCCCGTCCAGGGGTTCTGCTACACGCAGCTGACCGACGTCGAGCAGGAGCAGAACGGCCTGGCCACATCCGACCGAACGCCGAAGACCGACCCGGCCCTGATCCGCGCGATCACCGAGATGCCGAAGGCGGAGGGTTAGTTGGAGACCGAAGGGCCGGCGGACGGGGATTCAAGCGACCATTCGCCTGAGGGCGATTCCACCGAGAGCATCCTCGAGGCGCTCCTCGTCGACGACGCCGAGGTCCGCTGGGACCCCGCGACCGGCAAGCCGCGGGTGACCCGCCGCCGAAAATCGGAGCTTGACAGCCCGGCCGGGAGCGAATAGCATCCCGGCATAAATCGCTTTAGTAAAGCGGTTTAGGGCGCGATTTTTAGGGGAGATCGTCAGAGTGCCTGGAGCCTGGTCAGGGTGTCCCGGGTCACCATCGCCGACGTAGCGTCGGCCGCCGGCGTCTCGAAGACGGCGGTGTCCTTCGCGTTCAACAACCCGGAACGGCTGGGACAGGCCACGCTCGAGCGCGTGCTGGGCGTGGCGCAGGACCTCGGCTATACGCCGCACCCGGCGGCGCGCGCCCTCTCCACCAAACGAAGCGGGACGATCGGCCTTCTCATCCCCCAGCGCCTGGCGACCGTCTTCGGCAACCCGTTCGTGAGCGAGCTGATCCAGGGCCTGGGCGAGCAGTGTGACGAGCACGACCTCACCCTCCTGCTGGTTCCGCCGCTCGATGGATCGCTGGAGCAAGCGATCCGCATGGCATCCGTCGACGGGTTCATCAGCCTCGGCCTGAGCCCCGACGACAGCGCGGTGCGCGTGCTGGAGCGAATCGGCATCCCCACCGTGATGGTCGATTCCGAAGGGTCGGCGAACCATCCAGCCGTCAACATCGATGACGAGGGCGGCGCCGAGGCGGCGGCCAGGCACCTCCTCGGGCTCGGCCACCGAAGGATTGCGATCCTCGCCCTGCCGCCCGTACGCGCCCAGCAGGATCCGAGCCCGTCCGTCACGCGCCGGCTCTCCGGCTATCGGAGGGCCATCGACGCGGCCGGCGCGCCAGAGGCGACGACGGTCGTGGCCGGCATCTCGGTCGCGGCCGGCGGGCGCGCCTTCGAGTCGCTGCCCAAAGGCCGGCACGGCCCCACGGGCGTGCTGGCGATGAGCGACATGGCGGCGATCGGCGTGCTGGGCGCGGCCGCGTCAGCTCGGCTGCGGGTGCCCGAGGACCTCTCCGTCGTCGGTTTCGACGATATTCCAGCTTCGGCCTGGACGAGCCCACCGCTTACGACGGTGCGTCAGCCCATCGTCGAGAAGGGAAGGCTCGCGGCTCGAATCCTGATCCAGCGTATGAACGGCAAGTCGGTGGACTCGCCGCGACCGCTGAGCACAACGCTCGTCGTCCGCAAGTCGACGTCGAGCGTCAGGGGGCCGGATTTGCACAATATGAGGAGGTAAATAGAATTGTCGGTGGGAGGGGGCGCGAATGGCTACCGGGTTTAAAGGGATGGGAAAGAGATGGCTTCAGTAACTTATGACCACGTAGTCAAGCGCTACACGGCGGACATCACGGTCGTCAAGGATTTCAACGTCGAGATCCAGGACAAGGAATTCATGGTTCTTGTCGGTCCGTCCGGCTGTGGCAAGTCGACAGCGCTGCGCATGCTCGCGGGCCTCGAGCAGATCAGCGAAGGCCGAATCCTGATCGGTGACCGGGTGGTCAACAACGTCGCGGCCAAGGACCGCGACATCGCCATGGTGTTCCAGTCCTACGCGCTTTACCCACACATGTCCGTCTACGACAACATGGCGTTCCCGCTGCAGATGCAGCGCATGAAGAAGTCGGAGATCGACAAGCGGGTGCGCAACGCATCGCGCATCCTCGGCCTCGACAACTTCCTGAACCGCAAGCCGCGCGCCCTGTCCGGCGGCCAGCGCCAGCGCGTGGCGCTGGGTCGGGCGATCGTGCGCAGCCCGAAGGTGTTCTTGCTCGACGAGCCGCTGTCGAACCTGGACGCGAAGCTTCGTGGCCAGACGCGCGTCGAGCTGCAGAAGCTGCACCGCGACCTCCAGACCACGTTCATCTACGTCACCCACGACCAGGTCGAGGCCATGACGATGGGTGATCGGATAGCGATCATGAACGCGGGCATCCTGCAGCAGGTTGGCACTCCGGGCGAGATCTACGACCACCCGGCGAACCTCTTCGTCGCCGGCTTCATCGGGACGCCCACGATGAACTTCGTTCCGGCCACCGTGACCAACGGCTCGGCCAAGGCCTCGGGCTTCGAGGTCAAGCTCCCGAAGCAGGTGGGTGCGGAGAAAGGTACGATCGGGTTCCGGCCGGAGGCGGTGACGGACCGCATATCCGATGGGACGCCGACCCTCGACATGAAGGTCGACGTGGTCGAGCGCCTCGGCTCTGACCAGTTCCTCTACGGGCAGGTCGGGGGCGACCAGGTCACGGCCCGGGTCGACCCGCGCATGAACGTATCGCCAGGAGACCGCGTCAAGCTCGGTCTCGACACGCGCGGCATGCACTTCTTCGACTCCGAAAGCGAGAAAGCGCTTCTCTAAGACGATCTGACGCCGGGTCGCGGTGAGCGAGATTGAGCGCATCCGCGCGATCCAGGACTTCGATGCCGCCCGCGCGCGCGCGTTTCGGCGCAGCCTGCGCACCATCCTCACGGGCCATGCCCAACGGCTGCGCTCGATCGATCCTTTGCTGCGCGCCGCGGGATTCGAGGGTCGGTCCTTCGGGGGCGTGCACGAGATTCCCGTCGATCGCATCGTCGGGTCTGCTGCTCCTGACTTCAAATCCGGCGACTTCGACCCGGGTTTCCTTCCCATCAACCGCCGCATGCGGGAGCGCTGGACGCGGATCTACCAGGCCATGGTCGAGGGCGACGAGCTTCCGCCCATCGACGTCTACAAGGTCGACGACAACTACTACGTGATCGACGGCCATCACCGCGTCTCGGTGGCGCGCAACCTCGGCCGTCCGACGATCAACGCTCGCGTCATCAACGTCCGGACTCGGGCCCCGCTCTCGCCGGACGTCGACCCGGAAGCGCTGCTGAACGCCGCCGAGTACGCGGCCTTCCTCGACACGACGCAGCTGCACCGCACGAGGCCCCAGGCCAGGCTGGAGTGCAGCCGACTCGGTCGCTACGACGAGATCATGCGGCACATCCTCGGGCACCGTTATTTCATGACCCTCGAGGTGGGACGCGAAGTGCCGCTGCAGGAGGCGGCGGCGAGCTGGTACGACCACGTCTACCACCCCATCGCCGAGGCGATCCGCCGCCACAAGGTGCTGGAGCAGCTGCCTGGATGGACCGAGGCCGATCTCTACGTCGAGATCACCCGACGCTGGCTGGCGCTCAGCGAAGAGGGCGAGCCCGCCGGCCCCGATCCCGCCATCAAGGAGCTGCTCGCCGAGCACGCCAGGACTTGGTGGCGCCGTCGGCGCAAGATACGCCTGCCCTCATGATCGGGATCATCTTCGGCCCGCCCGGAAGCGGCAAGGGCACGCAAGCGATGCGGCTCGAGAAGGAGCTGCACCTCAACCACCTGTCGACGGGGGACATTCTTCGCTCCGAGGTGACGAGGGGCACGCCGATGGGTAAGGAGGTCGGGCGGATCATGGCCGCCGGGGACCTCGTGCCGGACCGGCTCATCGTCGACATCGTCCGCCGGCGCCTCCCCGAGGCCGAGGCCGGTCGCGGCGCCCTGCTGGACGGCTTTCCGCGTACGGACGCCCAGGCCCGAGCGCTCGACTCCATGCTGGCCGGCGAAGGGCACAAGGTCGACTTCATCGTGGCCCTGACGGTGCCCGAGGGCGTCCTGGTCGACCGCCTGCTGCATCGGGCCCAGGTCGAAGGGCGAACCGACGACAACCGCGAATCGATCGAGGAGCGGATGCGCGAGTACCACAAGCTCACCGAGGCGGTGCTCGGCCATTATCGAAAGCAAGGCCTTCAGATCGAGGAGATAAACGGGGTCGGGACGCCGGACGAGGTCTTCCAGCGCATACGAAGCGCGCTCACCGGAATATCCTCACGGTAGGTGTAGCTGGGGATGGCCAGAAAAGCACGCCCGTCCGATCTAGGCCAGTCGATCGCACCGGCGGTCAACGGAGACGGTTACCACGCCGTCCCGGACATCGGGCCGCAGGACGCGTCGCCGCGCGTCTCGAGCCCATTCCCGCCGATCGCGGAGTACGCGTTCCTTTCGGACTGCGAGGTCAACTGCCTGATCGCCCCGACCGGCCGGGTCGAGTGGATGTGCCTGCCGCGGCCGGACAGCCCCAGCGTTTTCGCCGCGATGCTCGACCGCGCGGCGGGCAGCTTCCGCTTCGGGCCGACGGGCGTGCAGGTGCCGGCCGGCCGCCGCTACCTGCCCGGAACGCTCGTCCTGGAGACGACGTGGCGCACTCGCACGGGCTGGCTGATCGTGCGCGACGCCATGTGTATAGGGCCTTGGTATCACAGCCAGCGCCGCTCCGGCACCTACCGCCGTCCACCCTCGGATTACGAGGCCGAGCACATCCTTCTGCGCACAGCGCGGTGCGTCGTCGGGAGCGTCGAGCTGAGCGTCGATTGCCAGCCGGTGTTCGACTACGGCCAGACGGCCGCGAAGTGGGAGTACGCCGGGACGGGATACAACGAGGCGATCGCCAGCGGCGGGGCGGATGAGGTCCCGATCCGCCTGGTCACCGATCTTCGCGTTGGCTTCGAGGGCCCCGGCGCGCACGCGACCAAGGTGCTGCGCCAGGGCGAGCGGGCGTACGTCGCGATGGTCTGGCCGCGGTCGCGCCACTCCACCGGCAAGGAGTACTGGGCGGAGCACCCCGCGCCGCCCACCATCGAGGAAGCCTTCATGCGCGTCGAGCGCACGGCAGAGTTCTGGCGCGAGTGGATCAACCGCGGCGATTTTCCCGAGCACCCGTGGCAGGGGTATCTGCAGCGCAGCGCCCTGACGCTTAAGGGTCTGACGTACAGCCCGACCGGCGCCCTGCTCGCGGCCCCGACGACGTCGCTGCCGGAAACCATAGGCGGTGAACGCAACTGGGACTACCGGTACACGTGGATCCGCGACGGGACCTTCATGCTCTGGGGCCTGTACACGCTCGGCTTCGCCCGCGAGGCGAACGACTTCTTCTACTTCGTCGCCGACGTTGCGGCAGGGAGGAAAGACCTGCAGATCATGTACGGGATCGGCGGGGAGCACGAGCTGACCGAGAAGACGATCGATCACCTCAGCGGGTACGAGGGCTCGCAGCCGGTCCGGGCCGGCAACGCCGCGTACGCGCAGCAGCAGCACGACGTGTGGGGCGCGGTCCTCGATTCCGTTTATCTGCACACGAAGTCGCGCGACTACCTGCCCGAGGTCGTGTGGCCGATCCTCAAGCGCGCGGTGGAGTGCGCCATCGAGAACTGGAGGCTGCCGGACCGCGGCATCTGGGAGGTGCGCGGCGAGCCGCAGCACTTCACGTCTTCAAAGCTGATGTGCTGGGTGGCGCTCGACCGGGGCGCGCGCCTGGCCGAGCTGCATGGCGACAAGGGGCTCGCGAGAAGCTGGCAGTCCGTCGCGGATGAGATCAAGGCCGACATCCTCACCCGCGGAGTTGACGAGCGCGGTGTGTTCATCCAGCACTACGGCGCGAAGACGCTCGACGCTTCGGTGCTGCTGATTCCGCTCGTGCGCTTCCTACCGCCGGAGGATGCGCGCGTGCGGGCGACCGTTCTCGCGATCGCCGACGAGCTGACGGTGGACGGAATGGTGCTGCGCTATCGCACCGAGGAGACCGACGACGGAATGCAGGGCGAGGAGGGGACCTTCACCATCTGCTCGTTCTGGCTCGTGTCGGCGCTCTGCGAGATCGGCGAGCTGGACCGGGCCCGAGAGCTGTGCGAGAAGCTGCTCTCGTACGCGAGCCCGCTGCAGCTCTACGCCGAGGAGATCGACCCGCGGAGCGGCCGGCACCTCGGGAACTTTCCTCAAGCGTTCTCGCACCTGGCGCTGATCAACGCCGTGATGCACGTGATCCACGCCGAGCAAGGCGTGACCAACAAGTTCAACGCAAGCTCCCCGCAGCCGTAGCGACCCGTCGATTCCCCGCGATAGTCGCGACTATCGCGGGTTCTCGAGACCCAAAAGCACGCATAGTCGCGACTAACGCAAAGCGCCTTTCGCCGGGTTATCGTTTGCGCCGGGTGGGAGGATGAAATCCCTTCGGCGCCTGGTCGAGGAACCGCGAATCGTCGACGCGGTCGTCATCGTCCTGTCTACCGGTTTCGTGCTCGGCGCCTACGTGGTGGCGTACGCGTACGTCCACCAGCCGGGTGTCGTCCTCCAGTCGACGGCGGAAGGCGGTCGCACGGTCGTCGTGGCCGCATGGTCGCTGCTGACGCTCTACCTTTTCGCGGGGTTTGCGACAGGGCTCGCCGCAGGGCGCGCGTGGAATCGCGCCCTCCCCGACGGCGAAACGGGCACGTTCGCGGCGCTGCTCATCTTCGGAGCGGCCTGGCTCCTCGACGACGCGTTGTGGACACCGGCCTTTGGCTCGGGCGCCCTGGGCCTGGAAGCCCTGTTCACGCCGCCCCACCTGATCGAGATGGCAGCGGCGGCCGTGGTCGTCAGCGGTCCGCTGCGTGCCGCGAGCCGCAGGGGAGAGACCGTTGCGAGCCCGATGGCGTTGATGTCGGCCACGCTCCTTCTCTCCTCGGTGACCTTCGCCACCCAGTTCGCGCATCCGCTGATCGACCCCTGGCCTGCCAGGGACTATCAGTTCCGCGACCAGGCGCTCGGCTGGGTGCGCGAGAACATCGGCATGGCCGCGCTCCTTGCGCAGGCCGCGATCCTTGCCGGCACGGGCCTGCTGCTGAACAGCGGGTTCAGGTTGCGTCCCGGGTCGCTCACCTTCGTGTTCACGCTCAACGGCCTGCTCGTCACCATCACCAAGGGCCACTTCTACCTGCTGCCGGTGCCCTTCGCGACGGGTGTGATCGCGGACGCGTGGCTGCTGTGGACCTCGCGCCGGCCCGGCCGACCTTCGGCGTCCCTGACCGCGCTGATCGGCGGCTCGTACGCGTTGGCCTACATGGTCGACCTCTCGGCGCGTCCGGTCGGCACCGATTGGGGCCCGTCGCTCTGGACGGGCGCGATCATCGCCTCGACGGTGCTGAGCTGGCTCATGGGACGCCTGCTGCGCGCCGGCCTTCCCGGCGCCATCGTCGAGCCATACGTCCTCATCCCTGAGGCGGCCATCGCGGAGCGCTGGACGCTCGACCCCGACAGCACGGCGCGAGAGCAGCTGGTCCGCGCCGCGCTGGACGACCTGGGGACGCCCGAGGCGCTGGGCCGAAGCCCGCTGGCTCAGCTGCCGGTCGTGGCGAAAGGCGACTCGGCGGCGATCGAGCTGCGGGCGCTCCTCATCGACGTGATCGGCGACCTCGCCGCCTCCACGGCCCCACGCGACGCAGAGTCCGGTCACCTGCTGCTCGACTACTACGTGAAGAAGGCCGGCAGCCACGAGCTGATCATGGAGAGGCTGCACCTGTCGCGCCCGACTTACTACCGGCGCCTGCATCATGGCTTCGGGCTCGTCGCGAGCCGGCTGGACGCGCTGTCGGTGACTAACCCAGCTCCTTCAGCGCGTTGAGCCGGCGCTCGACGTCGTCATCCGCGCCAAGGGTCCGATAGCGAGCATCGATCGCGTCTGATCCGGACGCGAAACCGATCGACTCCAGGTCGCCTTCCTGAACGAGCCGGTCGATGGCCGTCGCGCGGGCCTGCATGTCCTCAGTCGTCCGCTCCGCGCGATGAAGCGCGGCGGTCAGGTCGGCGAAGTCCTGGGATACACCGGTCATCGCCTCGTTCATCCGGACCTGGGCCTCGGCGGCGCTGTAGCGCGCCTTGATGACCTCCTGCCGAGCGGCGAAGGCCTCGATCTGGCCGGACAGCCGCTGCTCGATCATCGCGAGCGCGGCCTCTTCTTTCTCGACCCCCGCCAGCTGCCGCTCGAGGGTTTCGAGCTCGCTGGCCACGACCTGGCGGCGCTGCAGCGCAAGCCGCGCCGCGGCCTCGTGTCCGGAGCGCAGCTCGCTGCGCGCCTGCTCCTCCATCGCGGGCAGCTTCGCGCTCACTGCGTCCGCCGTCGCCTTCAGCCGCTCTTTCGCGGCGGTCACCTGCTGACCGGCTGTGATGACCTGGTTGAGCAGCGCGCGCTGCTTTTGGTGCGTCGTCAGCTGCGTGACGCGGGGATCCGGCGCGGGCGCGAGCGCGACGTTCGCGCCCTTGGCCAGAAGGACCTTGAGCCGGTCCACGAGTCTCATCACGCAGCGCTCTTGCTCTGCGACAGGCGAGCCAGCCGCTCGCGCTGGATGCGGAAGTAGTAGTTGCCGAGGAATCCCAACGCGGCGATGACGATGAGGCGCATGACGAGCACCTTGTAGTCGTTCTCGACCTGCACGGTTCCGGTGAGAAAGCAGGCCGCCGCGTACGCCACGCACGCGATCGCCGTGTACGCCGCTTCGATCTTCCGCGCGAAGACGAGCGCGAAGGCGAAGACGACCGGGAAGTAGAGCACGAAGAACTGGTTGTGCAGGCCCGGGGTGCCCGGCCAGAAGACGACGATGGCTGTGATCAGGATCAGGTCGACCGCGCTCGCCGCGGTCACGGCGAGGCGGTTGAGCGGGCTGCCCATCACGTACCGGCCGTGGAGGAAGAAGTTCACACCCATCAGGACCAGGAAGAAGGGCATGGTCCGCGTCAGGAGCGCGACGTCGGTCGACGTCCAGAGGACGAGCACGATACCGGCGACGATCACGCTCCAGCGCGCCCACAGGATCACGCTCTGGCCGAAGAAGAGGTCCTCCTGCTCGGCCTGCTTGGCGGTCCGGACTTCACGCGGTTGCGACGACATTTTGCGTTTCTCCTTTACTTGATTGGCGGGCAGAGCCCGTTAAGGACGCGCTGCCCGCGCCGGTTGATTGTTCGACCTCGTCGAGCGTTTCGGCCTGGATGCGGATCGCGTCCGCGCGGCGCTTGGCTTCGCTGCGGGCGAAGACGTTGCCGCACAGGGCGACGGCGGCGATCATCAGAAGTCGTGTGAACACAGCCGGCAGGTCTTCGACGGGGGCGCTCGCGACGCAAAGGAATCCGTAGATCCCGATCACCAGTGAGGTGTAGCCGACGGTCATCCAGGTCGGAAACGCGACCGAGATGCCCACGATCGCCGCGAAGTAGAAGATGAACACCGGCGACGGGTAGCCGTTCTGGACCACGACCAGCGCGGTGACGACGGCGATGTCGGCAAGGCTCGCGGCATACACGACGTTGTCGAGGGCGGGATGGCCCCGCAGGAGCTGCACGTGCAGGTAGAAGTTGCCGAACGCGAGCGCGATGATGGCCGCCAGCTGGACCTGCAGGGTGGGGAGGTCCTTCGGGCTCCAGAACGAAAGGAGCAGGCCGGTGCCGATCAGGATCCAGCGCGCCCAGACCAACACGGTCTGGCCGTAAGCGATGTCCTCGGAGCGGACCTCGCCGGCGAACGAGCTGAGACCCTTCATCGCCTCTCTGCCAACAGGGGGCGTGGGTGACAGCACAGGCTTAGGCGGCCCAGTTGCGGGATGCTTCGGCTTCCATTCCTGCTCGACGCCGTCCCAGAACCACTTACCGTCGGGGGAAACCAGGTGTTCGGCGCTCATGGCTTTTTCGTCTCCCGGGCAGAGCCCGTTGAGGACGCGCTACCCGCGCCCCCTGATTGCTTCTTGATTCGCTCGAGCTCTTCATCGATCTCCTTCGAGACGGTGATCCGGAGCAGCTCGGCCTCGACGAAGTCGCCGCCGCCAACCGGCGGGAATGAGCCGATCTCGACGAGCGAGTCGATGGCCCGAGCCCTGGCCTGCAGGCGCTCCGCCTTCTCTTCGGCCCGGCCCACGGCCATGCCGAGCTCCGCGAGCTCACCGCTGACGCCGGCCAGTGATTCCTTGATTCGGACCTCCGCCTCGGCCGCGTTGTAGCGGGCCACGACCACCTCGCGGTGGGTGCGGAACTGCTCGACGCGGACCTGGAGCGTGCGCTCCTGGCCTGCCAGTCGCTGCTTCTCGGTCTCGACCTCGGCGATCTGCTTGTTGAGGCCTTCGATCTCGTTGGCCGCGAGCCACTTGCGCTCGACGGCGACGCGCGCCAGGTCATCGCGCCCCGCCGCGATTGCTCTTCGCGCCTGGTCGTCGAGCTGGGGGATCCTTTGCTCGAGCCGCTTGGCTTCCTGCTCGAGCTGCTGCTTGGCGGTGGCGACGTCGACGAGGCCTCTTCGGAGGGTGACGAGCAGCTCCTGGTGCTGGTTGTACGCGTAGTCGAGGACCGTGCGCGGGTCCTCAGCCTTGTCGAGGGCGCTGCTCACCTCCGCGTTGAACAGCATCCTCACCCGGGTCCAAACGCTCATGGCCGCCTCCTTTTCGGATTGATGGCGGCAGCTTCCGGCTAATCCGGTCTCAGAGGCAGTCTCAAAACGCTCTCATTCTTGGTCTCACAATTTGCTGTCGTGGGCCGGTTCATCGAGGTCAGCCACCCGATCGTGGCGGGGATGAAGACCTACCCGGGGCTGCCGGAGCCGTCGGTCGATGTGGTGTTCGACTACGAGGCGTCTTTGGAGCGCTACCAGGGGCAGGCCGAGTTCTTCATCGCCTCGCTGCACCTGTGCGGGAACACGGGTACGTACGTTGACTCACCCGTCCACCGGTTCCGGGGCGGGGCGGACCTGGCCGCGCTCCCGCTGGAGCGCCTGGCTGACCTGGAGGCGGTGGTTGTCGACTGCACCGACTTCGAGCGCGGGATAGGTCCGGAGGCGCTGACGGGCGTCGAGCTCCGCTACCGCGCGGTGCTGATCCGGACGGATTTGTCCCGGCACTCGGGTACACCGGAGTACTTCGGGCCGAACCCCTTCCTCACCGCCGAGGCGTGCGACCTGCTCGTGCGGTCCGGTGTGCTGTTCGTCGGCATCGACTCCTTGAACATCGACGACGTCGCCGACCCCTCGCGGCCGGCGCACACAAAGCTGCTGGGGGCGGGGATTCCGATCTGCGAGCACATGACCAACCTGGCGGAGGTGCCTGCGATGGGGGGCAGGCTGCACGCAGTGCCGATCGCGTGGGTGGGAGGGGCGTCGTTCCCGGTGAGGGCCTACGTCCTGACGAGATAGCCCGAAATTTGGTGCGTTCGGCGCATAACGTCCCGAATTCGGCTCGCATTTGGTGCGTTCTGTTCCAAACGCACGTTAACCGCCCTCAGGTGCTGGCTTGAAGAACACCGCCCCCAGCGGCGGCAACGTCAGGGTCACCGAGTGCTGGTGCCCGTGCATGGCGATCGGCACCGCCTCCACCCCGCCCAGGTTTCCCTGACCGCTCCCGCCGTACGCGGGTGCGTCGCTGTTCAGCATCTCGTTCCACCGCCCCGCGAGCGGAATTCCGATCTGATAGTTGTACCGAGGCACCGGGGTGAAATTGAAAGCGCAGACCAGCAAGTCGGAGGGAAGACGTCCCCGCCGGATCAGGGAAACGACGGAGTTTTCCGAGTCCGTGACGTCGATCCACGAGAACCCCGCGGGATCGAAATCCAGCTCGTGCATCGCCTTCTCCTCGCGCAGCACGCGGTTCAGGTCTCCGACCCACAAGCGGAGCCCGCCGTGCAACGGCTGATCGAGCAGATGCCAGTCCAGCGACGATTCGACGTCCCACTCCCTCCACTGCCCGAACTCGCCGCCCATGAACAACAGCTTCTTGCCCGGCTGCGCGTACATCCAGGCGAACAGCAGGCGCAGGTTGGCGAACTTCTGCCAGTCGTCGCCCGGCATCTTGCCGATCAGCGAGCCCTTGCCGTGCACGACTTCGTCGTGCGACAGCGGCAGCATGAAGTTCTCGCCGAAGGCGTAGAGCATGCGGAACGTGAGGTTGGAGTGATGGAATTTGCGGTGGATCGGCTCGCGCTCGAAGTAGTAGAGCGTGTCGTGCATCCAGCCCATGTCCCACTTCATGCCGAAACCAAGGCCGCCGACGTAGGTCGGTCGGGAGACGAGCGGCCACGCCGTCGACTCCTCAGCGATCGTCTGGACGTCGGGCTGCTCCTTGTAGACCTCGATGTTGAACCGGCGCAAGAAGTCGACCGCCTCGAGGTTCTCGCGGCCGCCGAACTTGTTCGGAATCCACTCGCCGGCCTTGCGCGAATAGTCGAGGTACAGCATCGACGCGACCGCGTCCACGCGCAGACCGTCAGCGTGGTAGCGATCGAGCCAGCAGAGGGCGGAGGAAAGCAAGAATCCGCGGACCTCGTTGCGCCCGTAGTTGAAGATCGACGAGCCCCAATCGGGGTGAACTCCCAGGCGTGGGTCCGCGTGCTCGTACAGATGAGTGCCGTCAAACAGCTGCAGCCCGAACTCGTCCGCGGGGAAGTGCGACGGCACCCAATCGAGCACCACGCCGATCCCGTTCTGGTGCAGGTAATCGACGAGGAACATGAAGTCCTGCGGCGTGCCATAGCGCGACGTTGGCGCGAAAAACCCGGTGACCTGGTAACCCCATGAACCGTAGAACGGGTGCTCCATCACCGGCATGAACTCGACGTGCGTGAAGCCCATGCGGGAGACGTAGTCGGCCAGGCGCGGCGCAAGCTCGCGGTACGACAGCCAGCGGTTGCCCTCCTCGGGCACCCGAAGCCAGGACCCAAGGTGCACCTCGTAGACGGCCCAGGGTGCGCTTGTGTCGTTGACGTTCCGGCGGTTGCTCATCCAGTCGCCGTCGCCCCAGTCGTATCCGAGGTCCCAGACGATCGACGCCTGTCGCGGCGGCGCCTCCGAGTAGGCGGCGTATGGATCGGCTTTGTCGACGCCCTTCCCCGTGACCTTCGAGTGGACGTAGTACTTGTAGAGCGCGCCATGGGCGACCGTCGGGATGAAGCCCTCCCAGATGCCTGAGGTTTCGCGGACGTACAGGCCGTTCGAGTTCTTGTCCCAGCCGTTGAAGTCGCCGATGACGCTGACCGAGTCGGCATTCGGAGCCCAGACCGCGAAGTAAGTCCCCTCGGGGTCGTGCGACGGATGCGCGCCCATCTTTTCGAAGAGGTGGGAATGCGTGCCCTCGTTGAAGAGGTGCAGGTCGAACGGGCTGAGCAGCGAGCGAGCGACGATGCTCATGTCTGGGGAGTCACCAGGTCAAGGATCCCACGCATCGGGATGCGCACCCAATCTGGCCGCAGGTTGAGCTCGTAGCGAAGCTCGTACAGCGCCTTCTCCAGGAGCATCGTCGTCAGCTGCAGCTCGAGGTCGTCCGCGTTCTGAGGCACCCACGATGCCTTGCCGGCTATGGCGAGGTAGCTCTGCAGGAACACCGCCGAAACCGAATCCACCCAGAACCGACCCCAGGCCTGCAGGCCTGGCAGCCTGTCCGCAGCAATCTCCGAAGACCGCAGCGCGGCCTGGCTCGCGTAGGAGAAGGAGCGGAGCATGCCCGCGACGTCACGCAGCGCGAGCCGCTTCAGGCGGCGCTCGTAGAGGGTCCGAGTGGGCTCGCCCTCGAAGTCGATGATCACGAAGTCGTGCCCGGTGTACAGCACCTGGCCGAGGTGATAGTCGCCGTGGACACGGATGCGGGTCGTGGTCAGCCGGCGCGCCAGGAACGAACGAAGCATGTAGGCGATCCGCGGCTCGAGCTCCAGCACCTTCGCACCTTCCTCGCGCGCGTCGGCCGGCAGCTTCTTCAGCTGCGTCCGCAGGAGGTCGGTCGCGCGGAGCGATAGACCGCTCAAGGACTGGTAGATCGAACGCTGGTCTCCGGGCGCGATGCGTTCCGGCGCAAAGGCGGGGTCGGTCGGGTCGGAGGAAAGTGCCGCGTGCAGCTCCGCCGTGCGCCGGCCCAGCAGCTTCGCCGAGTCGAGGTATCCGCCGATCGTCCTGACCGCGAGCTCGCTTGGCTCGAGGCGGCTCGCCTCGATCACGCTCTTCGCCGGAGGAGGCGGTTCGGCCAGCGCGAGGTCCGGCGAAGCAAGGAAGTGGGCGAGCGTCCTCAGCGTGTACTGCCACGCGTCGCCCTGGTTCGGCACGTAGCCCTGCAGGATGGCGATGCTCACCGGCTCTCCTTTGCCGCGCCGGTACTCGAGGCTGCCGGCCAGCGGCGAGATCTGCGCGAAGCTTGTCTTTTCGGTCAGAAAGCGCCCGACCTCGAGCTCGGGGTTGACCCCTTCCTCCAGGCGCCGGAAGATCTTGAGCATCAGCCTCTCGCCGAAGATCACTGAGTTGTTGCTCTGCTCGGCGACGGACATCTGTGCCTCGAGCCGCACCGTCTCGGGTCCGCGCAGGCGCGCGAACGCGCGCGTGGTCGATCCGATCAGCGTTCCCGCGCCGCCCGTCGCCCGTCGCCTCCGCGCGATCGCGCCGAGCAGCGCCTCCGCGAAGTTGGGCGGTCCGAGCGCGTCGTACAGCAGGCCGCGCGTCTCGTCGCTCCGGTCGCGCACCCACGCGATGGCCGAGTGCGGCCAGCGCTCGATGATGTGGGGCGCCTCGGCCGCGTTCGCGTAGGCGATGGGCAGCATGTAGGTGTCCGGGTCGCCGTCAGCGTAAGCGACCACGATCGACGTGAGGTACGAGTTGCCCTCGGCGCCGGGGACGCTGACGACGTCGGTCACGGTCGCGGACTTTATGCGCCGCGCCTTGCCCGCGAACCATCGCCGCTGCGGGATGTACCCGAGGAGAACGCTCTCCAACCGCTCCTTGGCGGCGCCCACGATCGCGGATTCCCAGCCACCGGTCGTGCGGACCTCGGGCAGCGCTGCCGCCGGCGCGGCGCCGTCGCTCTGGATGCTCGGCGCGCCGCGTGGCTGCAGGGTGAACCAGTAGAAAGCGTGCGGGCCCATGGTCAGGAAGTAAGGGCTGTCGCCGATGACAGGCATCTCGTTGCTGCTGAAGAGCTCGACCGGCACGAGCCCCTTCCACTTGCTGAGGTCGAGCTCGATCGCCTGCAGGAAGCGTGAGAGGTTGGCGACGCAGAGGATCTGCTCCGACTCGTACTTGCGGATGTAGGCGAGCACCTTGCGGTTTTCCGGCCGCAGCAGCTCGAGTGTCCCGCGGCCGAAGGCGCGGTGCCGTTTGCGCAGCGCGATCAGACGCTTGGTCCAGGAGTACATGGAATGCGGGTTGCCCTGCTGCGCCTCGACGTTGACGGTCTCGTAGTGGTACTCGGGGTCGGTTATCACCGGTAGGTACAGGCGCTGCCGGTTCGCGCGTGAGAAGCCGGCGTTGCGGTCGGCGCTCCACTGCATCGGCGTGCGCACACCGTTGCGGTCGCCGAGAAAGATGTTGTCGCCCATGCCGATCTCATCGCCGTAGTAGAGGACCGGCGTGCCGGGCAGCGAGAAGAGCAGTCCGTTCATCAGCTCGATGCGGCGCCGGTCGTTGCCGAGGAGCGGCGCCAGCCGGCGGCGGATCCCGAGGTTGAGGCGCGCCAATCGGTCCTGCGTGTACGCGCGGTACATGTAGTCGCGCTCTTCGTCCGTGACCATCTCGAGAGTCAGCTCGTCGTGGTTGCGGAGGAACAGCGCCCACTGCGCGTTGTCGGGGATCGGCGGCGTCTGCGCCAGGATGTCGACGATCGGGAAGCGGTCCTCCATCCGGATCGACATGAACAGGCGCGGCATGAGCGGGAAGTGGAACTCCATGTGGCATTCGTCGCCGTTGCCGAAGTAGGCGACGGCATCCTCCGGCCACTGGTTGGCCTCCGCCAGGAGCATGCGGTTCCTGTAGTTCTCGTCGACGTGGCGGCGCAGCAGCTTCAAGAACGCGTGGGTCTCCGGCAGGTTCTCACCGTTGGTGCCTTCTCGCTCGTACAGGTACGGCACCGCGTCGAGCCGGACACCGTCGACTCCCAGATCCATCCAGAAGTCGAGTGCCTTGAAGACGGCCTCGTGCACCTTGGGGTTCTCGAAGTTGAGGTCGGGCTGGTGGGAGTAGAAGCGGTGCCAGTAGTACGCGTTGGCGACGTGGTCCCATGTCCAGTTCGAGACCTCTGAGTCTTTGAAGATGATCCGGGCGTCGATGTACTTCTGGTTGGTTTCGCTCCACACATAGAAGTCGCGCGCCGGGCTGCCCGGTTTCGCTCGCCGAGCGCGCTGAAACCATGGGTGCTGGTCCGATGTGTGGTTGCAGACGAGCTCGGTGATGACACGAATCCCGCGGCGGTGCGCCTCGCGGATGAAATGGGTCGCGTCGCCGAGGGTGCCGTACATCGGGTTGACGTTGTTGTAGTCCGCGATGTCATAACCGTCGTCGCGAAGAGGTGAGGGGTAGAACGGCAGCAGCCACACCGCGTTGACGCCGAGGTCCTGGAGATACGGCAGCTTTTCCATCAGGCCCCGGAAGTCACCACTGCCGTCGGCGTCGCTGTCCATGAACGCGCGCACGTGCACCTCGTAGATGAGCGCGTCCTTGTACCAGAGCGGGTCTTCTTCGAGCGCGAGGATGTCGACGGTCTTGCGGCGCCGCGCAGCCGGAACTGGCGTTTCGATCACAGGAAGTACTCGAAGTCGTGCTCGCTGCGCACGCGCCGGCGGAAGAGAAAGATCTGGCCCGGCATGGAGCTCGGGTTGATCTCGATGTAGTTGCGAGGGCCGTTCCATAGGTACCGCGCGCCGCTGATCAGTTCGTGCGCCTGGTAGGGCCGGTCCCGCTCCAGGCCGAGCTCGTCGAGCGGCAGGTTCACCCAGCCGCGCTGCACGTGATGTGGATCGACGTTGACCACAGCCAGCACCACGTTGGAATTGTCGGACGTGCTCTTCGAATAGGCGAGCAGTTGGTCGTTCTCGGTGAAGTGGAAGCGCAGGCCGCGGTCGGCCTGCAGCGCCGGATTGTCGCGCCGGATCCGGTTGATGATCGTCACGAGCTCGCGCATCGCGCCGTCTTCCTGCCACTTCCGCGTCTGGTACTTCTCCGAGTCGAGGTATTCCTCAGAACCCGACTCCCGAGCGCGCCCCTCGAGGGCCAGAAACGGCGGGGCGTACAGGCCGTAGCTGGCGCCGAGCGTGGCGGCCAGGATCAGGCGGGCCTGGAACGCGGGACGGCCGCCAGTCTGGAGGTACTCGGTGAGGATGTCGGGCGTGTTGGGCCAAAGGTTGGGCCGGAAGAACTCGCGGATCGGCGGCTGCGCCAGCTCTGTGAGGTACTGGTAGAGCTCGTAGGCGGTGTTGCGCCACGCGAAGTATGTGTACGACTGGCTGAACCCGGCCTTGGCGAGCCGGTACATGACCTTCGGTCGCGTGAACGCCTCGGAAAGGAAGATCGCGTCCGGGTACTTGCGGCGAGTCTCGGCGAGCAGCCACTCCCAGAATGCGAACGGCTTGGTGTGCGGATTGTCGACGCGGAAGACACGCACGCCCTGCTCGGCCCAATAGAGAACGATCGAGAGCAGCTCCTGCCACAGCTCCCGCCAGCTCTCCGTCTCGAAATCGAACGGGTAGATGTCCTCGTACTTCTTGGGCGGATTCTCGGCGTACTGGATCGACCCGTCGGGCCGGTGCTTGAACCACTCGGGGTGCTCGCGCGTGTACGGATGATCGGGCGAGCACTGAAACGCGATGTCGAGCGCGACGTCGACGCCCTCGGACTTCGCGGCCTGCACCAGGTGCTGGAAATCCTCCAGGGTTCCGAGCTCGGGATGGATCGATTTGTGGCCACCTTCCTCGGATCCGATCGCCCAGGGGCTGCCCGGCTCACCCGGCTGCGCGGGCCGGTTGTTCGCGCCTTTGCGGTGGGTGCGGCCGATCGGATGGATCGGAGGGAAGTAGAGGACGTCGAATCCCATCCGCGCGATGTCGGGCAGCAGCTTCTCGACGTTGCGAAGAGTTCCGACCGAGCGCGGAAAGAGCTCGTACCAGGTGCTGAAACGCGCCGCCGGCGTCTCGACGAGGATCTCCAGCTCGCGCGGGTAGACGGTCGCCAGGCCGCGGTCCGCGTACCGGCGCATCAGCGCGCCGGCCTCGCCGTCGGCCGACTCGACCTTCCCGCTCCGCAGTGCCTTGGCCACCGCCAGAAGGCGGGCGGCGTCCTGGGCGGTGCCGTTGGCGCGCGCCGCGGTCTCTTCGAGCATCCGGGCGCCGACCTCGAGCTCGACCTTGACGTCCTTTTCGAACTTTGGGCCGGCCTGGATGCGCTTCTGCAGCTGCCGGCTCCATGTTTCGAAAGGGTCGACCCAGCCCTCGACCGTGAAGACGTACCGGCCGAGCTCGGTCACCGGGAACTGCCCTCGCCAGCGGTCGTTGACGAGCGCGGTCATGGGGGCTTCGGTCCAGTCCGGGATGGTTTCATGGCGGTACCGGAGGACGGCCGCCAGTGAGTCGTGGCCGTCGGCGAAGATGTCCGCTTCGACTGTCACCAGCTCGCCGGTCGACCTCTTGGCGGGGAACCGCCCACCTTCGATCTCGGGCGAGACGGCCTCGATGACGACCCGGCGGCGGCCTTCGATGGGCAGCTTCGGCACGGCGGTGCGCCTGCCGGACGAACGCTCGCCGCGCCTGGTCAGGGGTGTTCGGGCCATCAGTGAAATCGTGCCATGATTCGAGGGGGTGCTGAGATCCATCGATCCGGCCACGGGCCGGGAGCTCGCTACCTTCCCCGAGGCCGACGACGCGGCGATCGACGCCGCCGTCGCCCGCGGCTGGGATGCGCGTCACCACTGGCGGGACGCGGGGCTGGGCGTGCGCACGGCGCTCATGCGTTCCGTGGCCGGGGTTCTTCGAGCGGACAAGGCGCGATACGCAGGGCTCATGACCACGGAGATGGGCAAGCCAATCGTCGAGGCCGAGGCGGAGGTCGAAAAGTGCGCGTGGACCGCCAACTGGTTCGCGGAAAACGGCGAGCGGCTGCTCGCGGACGAGTCGATCGCAAGCACGGCCACCGAGAGCTACGTCAGGTTCCAGCCGCTCGGCGTGATCCTCGCCGTGATGCCGTGGAACTTTCCGTTCTGGCAGGCGTTCCGCGCCGGCCTTCCCGCCCTGACCGCCGGCAACGTGATGCTGTTGAAGCATTCATCGAACGTCCCGCAGTCGGCGCTCGCCATCGAGGAGGTCTTCCGCGAGGCAGGGCTGCCCGAGGGCGTGTTCCAGACCCTGCTGGTCGGGTCGGGCGCGGTGGAGCGCGTCATCACCGATCGTCGCGTGGCGGGAGTCACGCTCACGGGCTCGGACAGGGCAGGAGCGCTCGTCGCCGAGGCCGCGGGCAGGGGCCTGAAGAAGACGGTGCTCGAGCTCGGCGGTTCGGACCCCTTCATCGTGCTGGCGGATGCCGACCTCGACACGGCAGCGACGGTAGCGTGCCGCGCGCGCAACCAGAACAACGGCCAGAGCTGCATCGCGGCCAAGCGATTCATAGTCGAGGAGTCTGTGGCCGCCGACTTCGAGGAGAAATTCGTGCGCGCGGTCGCGGCTTTGAAGGTGGGCAACCCGATGGACCGCGCCAACCAGGTCGGACCGCTTGCTCGTGAAGACCTGGTCGACGATCTGGAACGTCAGGTCAAGGAGTCGGTCCGCCAGGGCGCGACCGCCGTGGTCGGGGGCAGCCGCATCGCCGGCGACGGCTACTACTTCGAACCCACGGTGCTCATCAACGTGCGACCGGGGATGCCCGCGTACGAAGAGGAGACCTTCGGTCCGGTCGCCGCGGTGATCCGTGCGAAGGATGCTGACGATGCGTTACGCGTCGCCAACGACACCGAATACGGGCTTGGCTCCAACATCTGGACTGGCGACATCGAGCGCGGCAAGAAGCTCGCCGAGCAAGTCGAGGCCGGGCTGGTCTTCATCAACGGCATGGTCGCGTCCGACGCCAGGCTTCCGTTCGGCGGCGTGAAGCGTTCGGGCTACGGCCGCGAGCTGTCTCAGTACGGGATCAAAGAGTTCACCAACATCCAGACCGTCTGGGTAGGTCCGACCAGGGACGGCGCCAACCCCGCGGTTTCTCCTCCACGCGCCGAGTAGTCCTCGAGACTGCCCGGCTTCGTCTCGAGCCGGTCGCCGCTGCGCACGCAGACGGGCTCTACCGGGCGGTCGTCGATTCGCGGCCGGAGCTTCTGCCCTGGATGCCGTGGGCGCGCGAGCCCACGCTGGCCGGCAACGTCGCGTTGACGGCTCGCGACGAACAGGCCTGGCGGGACGATCGCTTCTACCACTTCGCGGTGATCGAAAAGGACTCGAACCTCGCGCTCGGGATCGTCGGTTTGAACCGCGAACGCGGGGACTGGCCCGAGCTTCACTACTGGATCCGCACCGATCATGCGGGCCGGGGTCTTGCGACCGAGGCATCGCGCGCCTTGATCGAGTGGGCCCGTCACGAGCTGCGTGCGCCGAGGCTGACGCTGTGGGCCGGCAGCGAGAACCACGCGAGCCGGCGCGTGGCCGAGAAGCTCGGCTTCGTGCACATCGGACCGCTGGATTGGCGCCCCGAGGGCGGACTGGGCGACTTCGCCGCGGAGAGCTACGAGCTTCTGCTCAGGCCCGGGTAGCCGGCGCGGCGATCGGTATCCCGGGTTTCTTGGTCGGTCGTTTGTCCCTCATGTGCTTGCGCGCCATGACCGAGTAGCTGTCGCGCAAGGCGTTCGCGGGGTTGAGCCCGAGGCTGCGGGCCATCTCGGGCAGCGCCGACGCCGGCCCCTCGAGCTCGACGAAGTGGCCGAAGTCCAGCACGTCGAGCGTGACCGAGACCCCATCGAGCATCCACACCGTGCGGCGCTTCGGGTACGTCCACCCGACGCGGAAGCCAAGCTGCTCGAGCATGTCGAGCGTCGCGTGAACGTCCTTGACCGCGATCTCAGTCTCCTCGCGGATCTTCACACCCCCGTCGAACTTCGCGGGGCCTTTCGCGGTGAGCACGCCGTGTGGTCCGCCGTTGAGGACGCGCAGGCGCAACGTCGTGTTGCGCGTTGATTTGCCTGGGCCGTTGAAACGGAAATTCTCTTCGCGGTAGTGGCCGCTCAGCTTCGCCCCACGCTCGCGCAGCAGCTCGCGGAGCTTGCGATGGTCTGTCGGACCGGTCAGCCGGAATTTCAGCTCCGACTCGATCGTGCGGTCGCGCTTCGGCCGCCTTGCCACGCCGCCGAGATTAACCCTTCAGGCCGCGGTCTTTCGAATCTGGAACAGGGACGCGACGACTGCCGTGCATTCGTCTTCGACGAAATCCATGCCCGCCGCCTCAGCGATCTTCCGCGCTTCCTCGGACCGGATGTCGAGCTGGAGCCACAGCGCCTTCGCTCCGACCGCGGCCGCCTGGCGCGCGATCTCCGGTGCGTCCTGCGCGGGCCGAAAGACGTCGACGATGTCGATCTGCTCGGGCACGTCCAGGACGGATCGATACACGCGCTCGCCGAAAAGCATGTCGGCGTGGGGGTTGATGGGGATGACGCGAAACCCGCGGCGCTGGAGGCCGGCGGGTACCGACCCGCCCGCCTTGAAGGGATCGCGAGACGCCCCGACGACGGCGATCGTCCTGGCGCCGGCCAGGATCTCCTGGGGGCTGCGGTTCACAGAATCAGCAAGTCGGGCGCGCCCACGGATATTCCAGTGCTTCAGCGATGGCGTGAGCCGCGCCGCGGCTCTCAAATCGCTCGATGAGCCAGAGCGCGAGGTCGATGCCGGATGTCACCCCGCCTGCGGTGATTCTGTCGCCATCGTCGACGACACGCTCCCGAACGGGCGTCGCGCCGGCAGGCCCGAGGTCGTCCCAAGCGTCGTGATGGGTCGTCGCCCGCTTGCCACTAAGGGCTCCGGCCGATGCCAGGATCATCGCGCCGGTGCAAACAGACGCCAGCACCGCTCCCCGCCGCGACGCGTCAGCGATCAGCGGCTCCCATCGCTTGCTTTCGACTTCGGCGCGCACACCTTTCTCGGTGTGCGCGACCCAGCCGCCGCCGGGAAAAACGACGACCTCGGCGTCCGGGCGAGGAGCGCCGTCCGGGGTGATCGTCAAGCCGTACGCGCAGGTCACCGCCCTCTGCCTGTCGAGGGCGACAAGGTGGACATCGAAGCCGGCTCTGCGCAGGACCTCGAGCGGTCCGACCGCGTCGAGCTCGTCCATGCCGTCGAAGGCGACAATGTCGATGCGCATGCGGGTCAGAGCCTATCCTCAATGGCTCGTGGCGACGATCCTCGTCTTGAATGGCCGCCGTCTCAGACCAGCAATTCTGTCGGTGGCATCCGCAATCTTTGCCCTGGGCGGAGCTCTGATCTTCGCCGTTGCGCCGGGTGGTCGCGTCGGCGGCCTCGTTGTTTTCCTGTTCTTTGGCGCGTGCGCTGCCGTCGCGATCCTTCAGCTGGTGCTGCGCTCTCAGCTGACCCTGACCGCCGATGGCTTTACCGTTCGGTCGTTGGGACGCCAGGGGACGCGCCGCTGGCAGGACGTCGAGTCTTTCGTCGTCGTGCGCGCCTCGGCCTTCACCAGCATCGTCGGCATCAGGTTGCTTGCGACGCAAGGGGGCGACACATCCCTGACAAGAGCGGCGCGCAACGTATTCGGCTACCAGGGAGCGCTACCCGAGACGTACGGGATGAAGGCAAGCGATCTCGCGGCGCTCATGAATGAGTGGCTGTCGCGCTACGGCAGCGGTGGATCCTGACGGGGGCGGTCCCTTTGGCCTGAAGCGGCCGGCGGAATAAGCTGTCGCAGTGGACCGGGTGGCAGCTTATGGATACTCGCTGCACTTCCCAGGCGAGTCATCCGATCACGACGGCCTCGACGAATATCTTCGACTCGAGTTTCCGCACCAGCACCCGGAGTGGGAGCCTACGTTCGGGAGGGTAAGCCACTACGACAGCGATATCGACCGGCGCGAGTACGCCTACCTGCTCACCGGCGACGTGCCCGGCGTCTCCTCCCTGGCTGACGCGGAAAAGAAGGTGCAGGCGCTGGCGCACGAGCTGCGTGAGAGCCTGAAGGTCCCGATGCCGAAGATCAGGGTGTGGAAGTCGGAGGACCGTTAGACAAAAATGAAAAAGCCGCCTGAGGCGTAACCCTCAGGCGGCTCCATTGAATTCTGAATCCTGGGTTAGGCGACTTCCAACTTGGGCTGCGCCACGGGCTCGAGCGCGTGCTGCAGCACATCCTCGACGCGGCTCGCCAGGTGGAACGTCATCGCCTTCCGCACCGTCTCGGGGACATCGTCGATGTCCTTCTCGTTGCGCTTCGGCAGGATGACTTCCTTCAGGCCCATGCGGTGAGCGGCCAGGACCTTCTGCTTGACGCCGCCGATCGGCAGCACCAGTCCCTGCAGCGTCACCTCGCCGGTCATGGCGACCGTGTTTCGCATCGGCCGCCCGGTGAGCAGCGAAACGATCGCTGTCGTCATCGTCACGCCCGCCGACGGGCCGTCCTTCGGCACGGCGCCTTCCGGCACGTGGATGTGGAACGACTTGTTGATCTCTGCGGTCGGGATGTGCAGCTCGGCAGCGTGCGAGCGGACGTAGGACAGCGCGATCTGCGCCGACTCCTTCATCACGTCGCCCAGCTGACCGGTCAGCACAAGCGAGCCTCCGTGACCGTTCGTGGCGTCGGTCGCCGTCGCCTCGACGAAGAGCACGTCGCCTCCGGTCCCGGTGACCGCCAATCCAGTCGCGACGCCAGGCACCGCCGTGCGAGCAGCGACCTCGTTGTCGAACTTCGGCTTGCCGAGAAACTCGCGCACGCGGTCGGGCGTGATCGCCACCGGCGGCGTGAGCTCTCCGGTCGCCACCTTCGTCGCGACCTTGCGCGTGATCTTGCCCAGCTCGCGCTCGAGGTTGCGCACCCCGGCTTCGCGCGTGTGGTCCGTGATCACCCTCATGATCGCCGAGTCGTCGACCGTGACTTCCTCGGGCTTCAACCCCGCCTGCTTGACCTGCCGCTTGAGCAGGTGGTCGCGCGCGATCGCAACCTTCTCCTCTTCGGTGTAGCCGTCCAGGCGGATCAGCTCCATGCGGTCGAGCAGTGGAGCCGGAATCGTCTCAGAGACGTTCGCCGTCGGGATGAACAGCACCTCGGAGAGGTCCAGGTCGACCTCGAGGTAGTGGTCGCGGAACGTGTGGTTCTGCGCGGGGTCCAGCACCTCGAGCAGCGCCGCGGACGGGTCTCCGCGCCAGTCGCTGCCGACCTTGTCGATCTCGTCGAGCATGATCACCGGGTTCTTCGTGCCGGCGTCCTTCAACGCGCGCACGATGCGGCCCGGCAGCGCGCCGACGTAGGTGCGGCGGTGGCCGCGGATGTCAGCCTCGTCGCGGATGCCGCCCAGCGACACTCGCGTGAACTTTCGGCCCAGCGCGCGCGCCACGGACTCGCCCAGCGAGGTCTTGCCAACGCCAGGAGGTCCGACGAGCGTGATGATCGCGCCTGACCCTCGTCCGCCCAGGACCTCGAGCCCGCGCTCCTTGCGCAGCTTGCGCACGGCGAGGAACTCGATGATGCGGTCCTTCACGTCGGAGAGGCCGGTGTGGTCTTCGTCCAGGATCTGTCGAGCCTTGACCAGGTCGTAGTTGTCCTCGGAGCGCACGTTCCACGGGATGTCGAGCATCCAGTCGAGGTACGTGCGGATCCATCCGTACTCGGGGTTCTGCTCGCTCGTCCGCTCCAGGCGGTCGAGCTCGCGGTTGACCTCGGTCAGGACGCCTTCAGGCATCTCGGCTTTTGCGATCCTTTCGCGGTAGGTCGAGACGACGTCGGTCTGACCCTCGTTGAGCTGCTTCTTGATCGCCTCGAGCTGCTGCCGGAGCAGGAACTCGCGCTGGGTCTTCTCCATGCCCTCGGCGACATCGCTCCGGATCTTCTCCTTCAGCGACGCGTCGGCCAGGATGCCCTTCGTCCACTCGATCAGCGTGCTCAGGCGCTTCTCGAGGTCAGCCTCCTCCAGGATCTGGAGCTTCTGGTCGGTGGTCAGGTCGGGCGAATACCCCGCCAGGTCGGCCAGGTGGCCGGGGGTGCGGGCGGCGCGCAGGAACTGCACGATCTGCGGAACGCCGCGCGACTCGACGAGGTTCTCGAGCAGGGCTCGATACTCGCGGGCGAGCTCGAGGGACTTCTCGGTGGGGGGCTCGGGGTCGACGATGGGGTCCGCCTTGACCCACAGCGCCCCGCCGATGTCAGCCTGGCCGCTGCCAAGCCGCGCGCGGTACTCGCCGCGGATCATGAACGCCTCGGCGCCGGTCGGAAGCTCCGCCGACTCGCCCAGGCGCGCCACGGTGCCCGTGCCGCCGAACTTGCCGTCGATCCGGGGGACCAGCAGGACCAGGCGGTTGCCCTGGCGGGCAGCCTCGATGGCGGCCTTCTGGCTGTCGCCCTCGACGGCGAGGGTCACTGACATGTGGGGGAGGACGACGACGTCGTCCATCGGAAGGACTGGGAGTAGCTCGGATTTAGGTGTTGCCATCTTGTTCGAAAGAACGTTTACCCAGGACCGGGAATTCCCAATCCTGCGGCCCGGGGACGCCGGTTCGTCCGGCTTATCAGTGCCTCGGGCGGCTCAAATCCCCGGATAGTCCGGACTATCCGAGAGGGCCGGCTAGATCCGGGACACGCTCCCTGAGGTCGCCCCCCGCCGAGACAGGGCGTCGATGGTGACCGCCCCGAGCAGCACCAGGCCCGTGACGATGTATTGCGCCTCGAACGAGTACCCCTGGAGGTACATCCCGTTGTAGATGCCGCCGATCACCAGCCCTCCGAGCACGCCGTGGAGGGGCTTGCCCCGGCCGCCCATCAGGCTCGTCCCGCCGATGACCGCGGCGGCCACGGCAAAGAGCACGTACTGGCCGCCCTGCACGTTGTTGTTCATGCCGCCGAGGAGCGACGCGTAGAGCATCATCCCCATGCCCGCGGTCATCGAGCAGAGCGCGAAGCCCACGGTGCGCACGACGGCCAGGTCGACGCCGGCCCGACGCGCGGCTTCGGGGTTGCCGCCGATCGCATATACGTAGCGCCCGTACTTCGTGCGCTGCAGCAGAATGGTCCAGGCGCCCAGCACGGCGAGCACGATCGGGATGACCCAGGGCACACCTTCGAGCACCCCGAATACGGCTCGGTTGGTGTTGCAGATCGCGACCACCACGATCGCAACCGCAGCGATGAGGCCGATCTTGATGAAGGTGAGGCTCGCCGGCGGGGCCACGAGGCCGCTGGTTCGTCGCCGGTGGTCGCTCAGCCACATCGAGAAACCCACGCCGGCAACAACCACCGCGGCGAGGACCCATGAGATGGTGGGGTCGATGGTGCCCCACATCAGGTTGTAGACGATCTTGAGGTTGTTGCTGAACCCCTGGAGGTTGGGGTAGCCGGAGAACGGACCGAAAGCCAGGATGATCAGGAACAGGCCGTTCGCGATCAGGAAGCCGGCAAGCGTCACGATGAAGGACGGGAGGCGCAACCGTGTGATCAACGTGCCTTGAATCGCGCCGAAGGCGGCGCAGAACCCGAGGCCGGCGATGATGGCGGCCCACCAGGGCCAGTTGGTGGTCAGCGGCTGTACCAACTGCACGGTGATCGCAGCTCCGCATGCGCCCACGAATCCGACGGAGAGGTCGATCTCACCGAGGACCAGAGCAAAGCCCTCGGCCATCGCCAGGACCATGATCACCGCGCTCTGCTGGAAGAGGTTCACGAGGTTGACCGCGGAAAGGAACACGTGGTTCGGGCTGATGGTCCAGAACACGACCACGATGGCGACCATCGCGACGACGACCGGCAGGACGCCGCTCTCGCCTGCGCTTATCCGCGACACCCAGGCGCGGACGTACTCGCCGAGCGACTGCGCAACGAGCGCGGGCGGAACCTCAGCCACCACGTCCGGGACGGCCGTCAGGTCTACGTCGGGCGCCGTGGTCAGCTCAGTTTTCTCGGGCGCGTCGGCCATCGCTGCGGCTCAGACCTCCTGTTGTCATGTACTCCACCACGCTCTGCCGGTCGAACGTCGACGCGTCCTCCTGGATGACAAGCCGGCCCAGGTACATGACGGCGATTCGATCGGCGACCTCGAAGACGTCGTTCAGGTTGTGGGAGATGACCATCACCGCCAGGCCGCGGTCACGCAACCGCCTCGTGAGGTCCAGCACCTGCTTGGTCTGCACCACACCGAGGGCGGCCGTTGGCTCGTCCATGATCACGAGCTTGGAGTTCCACATCACGGCCTTCGCGACCGCGATCGACTGGCGCTGGCCTCCGGACAGCGAGGCGACCGGCTGCCGGATCGATCTAACCGTCGTCACTCGCAATCCGGCCAGCGTCTCGGCCGCGGCGCGTTCCATGTTGTCTTCGTCGAGAAGGCCGCTCCGTGTCCGTTCGCGCCCAAGAAACATGTTCTGCACGATGTCGAGGTTGTCCGCCAGGGCCAGGTCCTGGTAGACCGTCTCGATGCCGAGGCGCGCCGCGTCGCGGGTGCTTCGGATGTGCGCTTCCTTGCCTTCCCACAAGAATTGGCCATGGTCGACCTGGTAGACGCCGGAGATGCATTTGGTGAGCACGGATTTGCCGGCCCCGTTGTCGCCCACGAGCGCGGTCACCTTCCCGGCGGGAAGGTCGAGGTTGACGTGGTAGAGGGCTTGGACGGGACCGAAGTGCTTGTCCAGCTCCCGCACCTGCAGCAACGGCTCCGCTTTCGCGCTTGCCCGGGCGACGGCAGCCGTCATTTCAATCGAATTATCTCCGAGAAAGAGAAACGCCGCCGCGAGGTGCGGCGGCGTCGATCACTAGCGGTTAGGAAATTCCAGCCGCGGTGCAGGCGGCCGCTCCGGCCTTGCTGCAGAGGGCGGTCTTGTCGACGAACTGGTCCTTGATCACGGTCGCGTTCATGTTGGTCGGGTCGACCCAGACCGGAACCAGGAGGGAAGCGGGCTGCGCGCTGCCGGTCACGCCCGACGGCGGCGTGGTCGTTCCGTTGAGCAGAGCGCTTGGCGGCGTCTTACCGGCACGAAGCACGGTGGCGAGCGCCACGGCGTCCTGGGCCTCGAGGTAGATCGGCTTGTAGACGGATCCGCACTGGTAGCCGGTCAGCACGTTGACCATGCCGTCCAGAGTGGCGTCCTGGCCGGTCGTCGGGACCTTCTTGGCCGGGATGCCCTTGTTCTTCAGAACCTGGATGACGGCGTTGCCGAGGCCGTCGTTGGCCTCGACGGTCGCGTTGATGTTGGAGTG